>TARA_R100001594_G_scaffold45482_1_pt1 | contig 10272 bp, 7 predicted proteins | sample TARA_R100001594 | Tara Oceans TARA_R100001594 (sample SAMEA2622752) | marine metagenome | biome: marine biome (ENVO:00000447); feature: marine epipelagic mixed layer (ENVO:xxxxxxxxx); material: "saline water (ENVO:00002010), including plankton (ENVO:xxxxxxxx)" | depth 150 m
AAATGTTTTTCCATCTGTTTTAATTGTTGCCATCTATTTCTCCTTTCGTATACTCTTTATAATTATATAAAATCCTATGTCAAGATTAATCTTCAATCTCACCTTTTTCATATAGATTTACTTTTATTGGATAATACATTTTTTCTTGTCTATCCCATTTTAAAAAATTAAATTTTCCATTTGTAATATCAGATACAATAGAGCAAGCCACACCAATTATGGCAGGATCGCCTGTAAGTAGTAAATAATCTTCTTCAGTAAAGTTTTTTAGAAGCTTTCTAAGTTTGAATATCAGTGGCCCTGGTGACATTATTATTTGTGAATTTTCTGGTAATAAAGTTTTTAAGTCACCAAACTTTGATGCACCCATAATATTGTATTTTGGAACCCCTATCTTTGTACCTGGAAGTTCTTGAATTATATAAACTGTTTTGCTCATAACTTTCTTGACTTATTATTTATCATGTTTATATTGTTTTGCAAGAAAGAATAATAAACTATTTATGGATTACAAATTTAAAACAAAGCCATACGAGCATCAGCTCAAGGCGTTAAAAAGATCATGGAAAAAACCATTCTTTGCTTATTTTATGGAGATGGGTACAGGTAAATCTAAGGTATTGATAGATAATATATCCATGCTTTATGATAATGGTAAGATTGATGGTGCTTTAATTATTGCACCAAAAGGTGTTTATAAAAATTGGTATGATCAAGAGATACCGAATCATATGGTAAACCACATAGATAAGAAAGTTGTGCTATGGCAGGCTACCATAAGTCAAAAACAACAAAGAGAATTAGATAGTTTATTTAAAACAGATGAGGATCTACATATTTTAATAATGAATGTAGAAGCTCTATCTACACAAAAAGGTGTAGACTTTGCAAAAAAATTTTTATTCTCTCATAGAACACTGATGGCCGTTGATGAGTCCACAACTATAAAAAACCCTGACGCAAAACGTACAAAAAATATTTGTGATTTAGGTCTTGCTGCAAGATTCTCAAGAATATTAACTGGTTCACCGGTTACAAAGTCACCATTAGATCTGTATAAACAATGTGAGTTTTTACAACCAGAATTATTAGGGTTCTCTTCTTACTATGCTTTTAGATCTAGATATGCAAAATTAAAAACTATGAACTTTGGTGGTAAGTCTTTTCAAATAGTTGCAGGTTACAAAAATTTAGATGAGTTGGCTGAGATTATAAAACCTTTTTCAGAGAGAATTTTAAAAAAAGATTGTTTAGATCTACCGCCTAAAACATACACAAAAAGAACTATACAATTATCTTCAGAGCAACAAAAGCTTTATACACAAATGAAAAGAATGGCAGTCGCAGAGATGCATAATAAAACCATGACTACTAGCACTGCACTTGTGCAATTGATGCGTTTGCAACAAATAACTTGTGGTCACTTTAAAGCTGATGATGGCACAGTTAAACAAATAAAAAATAATAGAATATCAGAATTATTAAATGTATTAGATGAAGTAGAGGGTAAAGCAGTTATCTGGTGTCATTGGAGACATGATATAAATAATGTGGTAGCTGCCATATCAAAAGACTATGGTCCTCGATCCGTGGTCACTTATTATGGTGACACCACTACTGAAGATAGGCAAAAGGCTATCAAAGAAATACAAAACCCAGATAGTGAAGTGAGATTCTTGGTTGGTACACCACAAACTGGCGGGTATGGTATCACACTCACTGAAGCAAATACAATGATTTATTTTTCTAATGGTTATGATTTAGAAAAAAGAACACAATCAGAAGCTAGAATAGATCGTATTGGTCAAACTAGAAATATGACATATGTAGATATAATCGCAGAAAAAACTGTTGATGAAAAAATTGTAAAAGCTTTACGTAAAAAAATTGATATTGCAAGTCAGATCATGGGAGAGAAATTAGAAGACTGGATTTAGTGCGACAATTTGTCAATTGACATTTAATATATTATCCTATATAGTCCTATCATACACAAAGGAGAAAAAATGAAAGACAAAAAATATAAAGTAACATTATCAGAAAAGGACATTGAATTTTTAAGAGATTGTATAGATTTTCAATTTGAGATGTCTGGTTATGATGATCCATTAGAGTGGAAAAAAACAGAGGAGGATAAAGAGACAGTAAATAAATTAATTAATATGGAGGAGAAACTAAAAAATGTTGTATCTCCACCAATTAAATATAATTTTAGCGAGCCATCAAAATTTAACAAATTAGTCATGGGTGTGCTGTTAAAAAATTAAGAAGTTGAATCTTCGGTGGTGTTAGAGTTTCTGTAATAAAACTACGATAACACCACCCATACCAGTCATTACTGCACCCATAGAAACTAATAATATTCGTTCTATTCTAGTTATTTGACCCTGTAATTGTTGCATTCTATCGTAAGTTTGTTTTTGCATTATTCTGCAAAGCTTCTCATGTGATTCTATTCTTTGTAATGCGTCGTATTTTTTAGTCATTAAGCTAATCCTCTTTGTCTTAGTAAACTAAATATTGGAGATTGTTCTAATTCAGTCAACGTGATTGGTTTTTTAGTTTGTGCTATTACCGAAGGGCTAGGTTGAGTAGCTGCATTTGGATCTACCGGTAAATTTACTTTTTGTGCAACTTGATCTGATATGATTCCTCCTGTTGGGACTGATGGAATTTCAAACAATTCTCTAACTCTGTCTGATATAAAACTAGGGTTTAAACCTAAATCTTCATCATCTACTTCATCTCTAATATCACTAATTATATCAACAGCTTCTTCAATTTCAGATTCTACTTGAGCTGCAGCTATTGGATCTTCTCTTTCTAATCTATCTATTAAAGTTTTAAATCTCTCTTCTGAAAAATTAGGTGCTCTATATTCACCATCCATCATAGCATCAGTTTGTTTTTTATTTCTAAATCTCTCTGATATTCCCTCTTCTATTAAATCTTCATCAACTCCAATAATTTTCATATCATTAATTATTCTACTTAAATTACTTTGTGCTCTATAAGAATCCTCTAAATATTCTTGCATAAACCCAACCCTACCTCTTACATCTATGTTAGGACTATACGCATTTCTAGAAAATTTATTTCTTATATTTTCTATATCTCTATTGTAAGAAGAAATTATAAAAGGTAGACTATTTAAGGGTTTAGCTGTTTCAATTCTTAAACCAGTTGTTAGTGCTGCAAATTCTGTTGCTCCATCGTATTGAGTTCCAAAATCATTAAATGATTCTGTAACACCTTTATAAACTCTTCTAAAACTTCTTGATGCACCAGGTTCTAGTTGACCCACTAAATGTCCAAAAGATGCATCTAAAATTTCCATAATATCATCTTGAGGATAATAAATAATTTTACCGTCTTTTGTTCTACCACCTCTTATGGTTAAATCTGCAATTGCTCCTGCTCCAATTGATTCACTAACAAAAGGAGTTATAAACTCTGTTAGAGCTCCTGGTGCATTTGTGTCTCTGTCATATATAAAACTATCGTAAAGTATCTCACTTAATTTAGCATCATTTAGTTGACCATTTGAATGAGCAGTTAATATTGCATTAACAGGTCTTGTTAAAGAATCATATGGATTTGTGTAAGAAAAATTAAAATATTTAAATTCTCCATTTTCATCTGGTTTTGTAAGCGGTATCAAGGTTGAATTTTTTTGGAAGTCAGGTGCTATTGATCTTTTAAAAGCTTCCATTTTTTCATCGCTTACACCAGTTAATTTTTCGGCTGTGCCTGCAACTATTGCCCCTGTTCCGCCAAATACGGCTGATGCCCCTAATAATCTTCTTGCCCCCATTTGTCTAATAAACGGATTTGCACTCATCAACTCTCTACCACCTATAGTTAATAAGTGTGTTCCTGTTCTTAATATTTCCGCAGGAAAAGCTATGAAATTACCTAAAGGTAAATTTCTAATATTTTTTATTATTTTTGGAACTCTACTATATGTTGGTATTGTATTGGTAACTAAATAAGAAGATACATCTCCAACACTTCTTAAATTATTAAATTGTTGGGATAGACCTGCAGCTTCATTTGTTGTTTTAGCGTTAATTATTTTATTATTTATAGAAGCCAACTCATCAGCTATGTCATTTTGTTTAGCAATTGTTCTATACCAATCAATCATATTTTCTCTGATTGCTCTATCACCACTTATGCCTGCTTTAGCCTGTTGTGGTGTGACATAACTAAAAGCGTCTTTTAAAGCACTTTGATAAAATTTATCTGCATATATTTTCCAAACGTTGTCACCACCTTGATAAAGATCAAACGCTCTTTTTACGATTGGGTTTTCAATTAAAGTTTGTAGACTAAAATTACCTTTTTTTGCTTTATCTAAAATATTTCTAATTTCGTTTACTTCAATATTTTGATCAACAACTCCTCTTCGTATTAGATCTTCCATTTTTTTTGCAACATCACTAACTTTTACAAATTTTCCAGGAAACAAATCATCTGCTAGTAATTTAAAAGCATCTGTTAAACTAGCTCTACCACCAATTAAACCACTTGCTAAAGCAAAAAAAGATGCAGTTGATACGTTTCTTATTTGAGTCATTGGTGAGAAAACTGTTTTACCTACTTGACCTGCTGCTTTAACAGACATTAAAGCTTTATATCCAGGTAAATCAAAAAGTTTTGTTAGATATTCATCTTGTCCTCTAATAGCGTTAGCAATTTCTGGTAACGCATATAATGGACCTGGTAATTCTGCTCCATCCTTTCCTATTCTAATACCTGCATTAAACATATCGCTATCAAAAACTGTGTATGTAGGGCCTGGTGTAAAATCTTTAGAAACTGGTATCATTGTATCTGCATTTTTATAACCTTTTGTTGCAGCTTCTGCTCTAGATCTAAATAAAAAACCTCTTTCTAAACCCGTTTTTGCAGTTCTATCAAAAAAATCTTTTTGATATACTTGTTTTGTTGCGGTCATAACCGTATCAACAACTGCATCTTGATAACTTTTTGTTGGTGTTAAATATGCTCCTATAATAGCATCAGCGTCTGTTTTAAGAGTTGATTTCATTAAATCTTGAATAGGGACTCCCGCCTCTAATAACCCATCAACTCCTATTTTTGCTTCAGCTGTTGAAATTTTAAATGTGTCTGTAACAGTTCTAAACAAAGACTCTGGACTTCTATTACTTTGTATCAAGGTATTTTTTAAATCTCCTAAAATACTATCAGCCACAAAATCAACAGCATCTGATCTTGATATATTATCTTTAGCCATTTTATCTGAAACTATTCTTGAATATTCTTTTGAATTAGGAATAACTTTTTCTTTAAAATATGTTGTAGCCTTTTCTAAAAATTTTTCATCTGGTTCAAACGCTTTATTTTTCATAGCGGAAAACGTTTGTTTTAAGTATGCCCCTCCGTTTTTAGTTATTTCTGCAGCTAAAGCCTCTAAAGATTTATCACCACTATCTGCCAGTATTTTTCCGTACTGATTATTTAATTTAACTATTAAATTTTTCATAGATAATGCAGAATCTCTAACAGATTCATCCAAATTATTTAATAATCCCTTATCCATACCAACAGGAGCTTTTAAATAATCAAACATATCATCTTCCATTTTTCTTAACATAACATCACTTTTGTCAGTTATTTTTGATGGATATTTAATTTTAGAATCTCTTAAATATTTTGGTAGTTTAATAGCTTGATTATTTGCAATATCTTTAAATTTAGTATCTATATCTTTAATAAATCTAGCTATATTTTTTCTGTCAGCATCCGCGTATTGAATTACCTCTCTTGCCTCTTGTGCCGTAGCATCATTAAGAGGATCGGTAAATAAATTTTTTGCTTTATCTAATTTACGTTTAAATCTTTCAAACAAAGGTGCATTAGGTGAGTCTGATAATTTTTTCCAACTACCTGGTTCTGATAATCCTAATTTTTTTCTTAACGCACTAGTTTGATTACCAATAAATTCACCTGCAACTTTAGTTCCTTTACCAACTAATTCTGTTGAAGCTAATTTACCTATTGGATTAAATACTAAAGCATCTGCAGTTTTAAAAGCGGCTTGTCCGACTGGTTTAACAATGTATTTACCCGCAGGCATTATTCCATATTTAAAACCTAAAGTACCTGCAACAGGTAAAGCAGTTACTACACCACCACCTAATAATGCCCCCTCTGCACCAAATCTAATTTTTTCTTTAAAGTCTTCAATTGCTCTATCTCTACCTTTTAATTCTTTTCCCTTATAAGCTTCTCCAAAACCAAAAGTTTCTGAAAACGTTGGTAGATCACCTGGAGTCGATACTGCAAAATCTGTAACTGCACCAATACTCCCATAATAACCTGCACGTTTTGCAAGTTCACCACCGGCTCCTGCTATATCGTAAGAGCCATCTGCTTTTTTAAAACTTGATAGTTTTTTTAATTGACTGGCTTTACTTAACTTTAACATGCCGTTTGCTACTTTTACGGCTACTCCTGCAGGTAATCCAAACTGACCTAAAACAGAAGTTATATCACCAACAATAGTATCTGTTTCTGGTGTGATCTTATCAAAAAGACTATCTATTTTAGATGTTAGATTAGTGTCTGCTACATAATCAATAGGTAAAGCTCCTAAAGAAACTAAACCTTTAACGGCTTGGCTAACTCCTTTTACCAAACCTAGAGGTATGTCTGTTAAATAATCAAAAGCACCAACTCTCCTTGGTAAAGGATCGGTATCAACAGTTATATCTTCAGATATTCTTTGAAATAAACTTTTTTCTTCAGCCATAGTCCTCCTATGCACTTTCTGGAGGTAATACTAAAGTTACTCCATATTTTAAATTAAATTGATTAACATCTCCTTGAGTTCTAATATAAGAAAAATCCTGTAACGCTTGATCATCGTTAGCTAAAAGTCTTACAATATCATCTGTAATTTCTCTAGGTAGTCTAGTTCTTAATGCATTATAATCTAATCTATCAATTTTAGCAGCGGGTGTTTTTTGTGTATCAGCAGCTTCTCCTACAGTGCCTTCAAAAGATTGTGCTAGATTAACTCTACCACCATCAGCAAAATCTAATTTTACAAGATTTGAAATTGCATTTAAATCTTTACTTAGAAGAGCTTGAGCTAAAGCTAATGATTCTCTATATTCTTTTATTTTTTCTGGTCTAGCTTTATCACCTTTGGCTAATTCTTTTGCTAGTTTCTTTTTTGTTTCAGGTATTTCTGCAAGAGTTTTTGCTACTGTTGCACCAGTTAATGTAAAGTCTCCTTCTTTGTTTTTTAATAAATCTTGTATATCTTTAGTAGTTTTTAAATAACTTTTTGCAGCATTAACTGTTGACTCAGAATATTTATCTGGGTTAGCAATTATATCTGCAGATGTAAATAATTTGTTATATCTTTTTTCTTCAAAAGTTTCTTTATTTGCTAATATTTTTGCTTTTTCTAAATCATTAGCTGCAGCAAAAGCTAATTTAGCAAAATCTCTTTTATTTGCTTTTTTTCTACTTGCTTTTTGTAATAGAAAAGAATTTAAAACTTTAGCTTTATCTGCTAATGTTCCAGGTGTTCCAACTGCATCAGATAAAGCTAGGGCTAACTCTCCTTTTAAATCTTTTTTATCCTCACCTAGATACTGTTCTATTCTTTTGTATTGTCTATCAAATTCAGTTTTAAAAACATCATCATCTTCTTTTGCTACTAATTCTTCAAAAGAAAGTGTTTTTTTATCTTCTGTTGAAACATCATCTTTTTTAGCAAATTTCTTCTCTGCATCTCTAACTATTTGTTGAAAATCTCTTTCAGCTTTGTTTTTACTTATGACATTATCTGCTATTTCATCCATGTCTATTTTTTCATCAGGAAAAAATCTTTTAGTTGGAACACCTCTAACATTAACATCTCTAAATTCACCTTCAGGTTGGTAGTTAGGATTTTTAACTCTTATTGGGGTTTGATTACGTCCTGCTAATATTGTTATAAACTCATCTGTTGTATTTATATTTTCTCTATTTTTTTCAGCTTGTTTAAATTTAGTGCCTCCAATAGCACTTGAAGATGTGCTATCTACATCTGACACAGATGCTACGCCCATGTCATCAACATTTAATGGAAAACTTTTCATCATTCTTTCTATGTAAGGTGTTTGCCCTCCAGAAATACCAACATTAAATCTTTGGTTTTGTAGATTTGCTAAATTGTTTGGAGATACAAATAAAGGCTTGTTTGCAAAAAACCCATTTTGAGCTTGCACTCTTGGTGTTAAAGTTTCTATACCACTAGGTGTACCACCCATTTTAAAACTAGGTCTTACGTATCTCATTATCCTCTCCCAAATAAACTACCAAGGCCGTACGCTGTTAAACCTACTTGTAGTGCTTGTGACAATGGACTTGCTTGTGGTGCAGGTGTTCCTAATGTTTGAGTTGTAGTAGGTACCCCACCTACCTGAGAAGCTAATCCTGATCCAAGAGCCTGTATTCTACTTAGTGGTTCTTGATATGCTAGTTGTTGTCTTTGTTGTTCTGCATCTAATAAAGCTTGTTGGAATGCTAGAGCCCCTGTTCCTGCACCGCCTAATTGTTGTTGTGTTGATGATGCTAAAGATGGCTGTAGTGATGCTAGTCCTCTTGAGAACTCACCTAAACCTAATTGTTGTTGTTGTGCTCTTGAAGCAAGATCAGAGGCTTGTGTAAATCCTGACTGTAATAATCTCGCTTGTAATGCTGCTCTGTCTAAATTAGATTGTGCACCTTGTTCTGCAAGTTGCACACCAAATCTACCCGCATCTAAATTACCCACTGTACCCATTCCTGCTTGTTGCAAAGTTCTTGCTCTGTCTACTGCCGCTTGTTTATCGAAGTCTCTTAATGTTGCATCAATAACTTGTTGTTGATATGGGGATAAAAATTGTTGAAAAGCAGTTGGGCCTGTTAATCCCGCAGCGGCGGTTTGAAATTGTTGTGCTTGATCTAAAAATGGTTGAAATCCTGCAACACCTGTACCTGTGCCAACACCGGTAACTGCACCTGTTGTTGGATCAAATGTTAATTGACCTAATCCTGCTTGAGTTGCCGCCTGTTGTTGAGCTGCTTGTGTTAACGGGTCTACGGCTGCAACCTGAGGTCCAAGTTGCGCGAGTGTCGGTACACCACCCGTGCCTGGAGCACGACCGACCTGTTTCGTTAACAGATCAATATATTGTTCTTGAGCCGCCTCAAATTCTGGTGATTGTCTAGTTCTTGTTTCAGTTACCATTATGCCTTACCTACTTTTTCTGCTTGTTTCATAACGTTATATAATTTTTGTGCGCCCTTTTCAACGCTGCCATCACCGATGCCTCTTACTGCATCTGCTGTCATAACAAACTCATTTTTAGATAACATCGCAGGTACATCATCAGCTCTTTCTTTAACTCCTACCGGTACAAAACCACCTGACTCTCTGTAATCTAGTTCCTCGATCCCTGCTTTGTTTTTCCTGACTGGTACTTCACCACCCATTGCTAGTTTTAAACCAAACTCTTTAAATAAATCAGATTTAATTTCTTTTACTTTATCCATGTCCCCTGCAGCTTCTGCTTCTTCTAATAATTTAAATAATTGAGATGGACGGCTACCGGTGCCAAGTTCAATTCTACCACCATCTTTTTTACCACCAAGACCCACAACTGCTATTTGTTTTAATATCGTTGCATCACCTATGTTACTAGGGCTATTAGGGTTACTTAATATTCTATAAAGTTGTGGCATTGTATAAGATCTACTACTGCCACCAGCTCCACCTAGTCTTCTAAATAAAAATGATTTTTCTGCTCTACTAAAACTAATACCACCACCGGCCATTAAATCGTCCATGTCTTTCATGTCTGGATCTTCGTTTTCAATAATCTCACCACTTATTAATTTTTTAAATTCTTCAATCTCATCAGGTTCATCATCTGATCCACGTGCAAAGCCTATTCTTCCACCATCTTTTTTACCACCAAAGAAGTTTTGTAGATAACCTGCGTACTCTTCTTTCTTTTCATCTTTTTTAAGATTATCATATTCTTCTTCAGTTATATCAACACCTGCACTATCTGCTATTTCTTTCGCTTCTTTATAACTGGTTGCCATAGATATTGTTGCTAAAACTGCTGATTTATCCACTTTTCCTTCATCATCAAAAAATATTGCTTTACCAATTGATTTTGTTCCCTCAATAAGTTGGTCACCAACAGCTCCATATTCTTTGTTTTTAATATTACCAAATAATTCTCCTATAAAATTAGTGTC
>TARA_R100001594_G_scaffold37346_2_pt1 | contig 10267 bp, 10 predicted proteins | sample TARA_R100001594 | Tara Oceans TARA_R100001594 (sample SAMEA2622752) | marine metagenome | biome: marine biome (ENVO:00000447); feature: marine epipelagic mixed layer (ENVO:xxxxxxxxx); material: "saline water (ENVO:00002010), including plankton (ENVO:xxxxxxxx)" | depth 150 m
TTTAAATATCCACCCAATGAGGTACTAAAATTAGGCTTTAATGAGTCAAAAGAGTTCCCAGGATTTAATACGGAGTTGTTAACAAAAAGATTGCTACTACCGCCTCCAACTGAAGGAATCGCAGTGTTGTAATAATTGTAACCACCTTTTGCCAGGGAGAATACTGCCCCCATCATTCCACGCTTAACGGCTGTACCAGCGGCCTTCCTCGCCATACCCGCTTGCCATGATTGAATATTGGCCTGGGCTTCTCCCATTAGCCTTACAATATCTTCATTCCCTTTTGCCATAGCGAAATTAGTGCCGCCAACGGAGAGCGCACGGATTTTCAAGCCAAAAGCATTTCCAGAAAATGGATCCATATTCCCTGCTCCGGCGGCGGCGTTGATTGATGCCATCTGCATCAGTATTCGTTCCAACTGATTGTTCGCCTCTTTCCTGTGTTTAAGTGATTCCTGTTTTGCCCGGAAACGGGTAAACTTCGCCTGGCTCTCCAGCGAAGCCGCCTGAAACATCAATTGCGATGCCTCGGCTTGACCCTTCATTAAACTGGCTCCCGCCGAAGCAATACTAAAAGCTAATCCTATTCCACCGCTCATTAATCTGTCGCCACACTTACTCTGTAATCTAATGCCAGCATTGTCATAAACAGAGGTTCTGGCTGGGTTACCTCAATTTGTCCTTTAAAGTCATAACCTAAAAACGGCCCTACTTGTTTAGTTCCTGTGAACTTGGCTATTCCACTATCCAGTGCGGTTACATCCAGTTGACGGAAGGGAACCTCCACGCCGTTAAGTGCAATAGACTGGGTGTTGTCTAAAATAACACTCGCCTTAACTATGCGTTTTTTATTCCCCAATATCGGGCCACTGGGTAACCGTGTCTCAACTGGCATGGTTCGTACCAATGGCGTGGACTTGGTAGCACCTCCCGCTAAAGTGTCTGTAAACGTGGGGTACTCCAGACCAATCTCCAAATAGGTATCCGCTGTCCTGTCTGTAGTTATGGCGTTAGATGCGACTGTCCCTGAAGTTAGAACCGCATCATCTGCGATAATTTCCACAGGGAAATCTTCCAGGTGGTTTATACCGCTATTCACTGTAGTACTTCCCGGCAAGTTTGCCGCAGTTGATGTGAACTGCACTGCTGCATCAGTTGTAAAATCCGAACTGAAAGTTTCTACATAGTACACTTCTGTGTTTGTAAAATCAGTGGCCGCCAGCCTCGTGGTGTCGGAACTGGTCACGGTCAAATTTTCTTTGCCAATTGCGGCGCGGGTTACTGTCACTACATTGGTTGATGCACTAGCTGAAAAGGAGGCATGGCCGTTAATGGCGGCGGCTAAATTGGTGGCTGTCTGATTGTTGCTGGTGACACTTTGCCACTGGCTAGTTCCCGCTGACCCGGCACTTGTAAAGGTAACTGAAGTTCCCGAAGATGTTTTCAACACAATCGTGGAACCTAAAGCCACATTGCCGAAGTCTGTGACCGTGATCGTGCAAGTAGACTCATCGGGTACAGTCCGTTTTACAACTGTATAGATCACCGGGGTATCTGCGTCTTCGACTGCACATTCCAGAAAAGTTCCCTCGGTTGTAAAGAGTGAGGGGGCTATAACATTTTGAGATCTCAATATAGAGAATACAGCTATGGAGCCGTCACCCGAATTAGTGACCAGCAACAAATCGGCCTCATCTACATTGGTTCCCCGCCGCATAGCCATCCGGGTAGGTGTTTGCAAGAGGTGGGAGGACAACATGGAAATATCGTTAGAGACATAAGCTCCCTCCACATCACTAAACAAAAACTCACGGATTGCCTTGCCGCCTCTCTGCATATAGAGAGTACCCCCCTCAGTAGACACTGGCCTTGTACCTGACTTGGAGCCTCGCTCTGTAGAGGGTTTAAAAATAAAAGCCGTAGGTGTAAGGGGAGACCCATCTACCTGGGGACATATAAATTCAGTTGAAGTAGTAAATATCTGGAGGTCACGGCCAGAAAAAATTGCAGTCACGGCATTGACGGCATCTGTATCAATGGTTGCCTCCAGTCCTTCATCATCCAGATTTTGACCGGGATCGAAGTCAAAGAACTGCCCTACCCGTGAACCCCACACCGTAGTCGGAAGAGACTGCGCCCCGCCGACAATTAAACGCCCCTCGTGGAATGTAGCTGTACGAGGCCAGCCCCGTGTTGCTGACCAGGCATCTTCATGGCCTAGCTCCAGTGTCCAGTTGCCGGAAGAAATAGCGGTGGTATTAAAAAACGGTACATCCGTGCTGGCCTTAACAACTGTCGCACTTTCAATATCAGTTATCCTGGCACGGCCTATGTTATTGTTAGCTTGCAGATACTGGCCTACATGACTGACAATTTTAAAGGTAGTGTCAGAGGATGGATTAGTTGTCCAATTCACGGAAACTGTCGCAATCTTACTACTTCCGACATAATCTGAAATAGTTCGTGTTTGGCCAGAACCCGTTCCCCCAGTGGTTATAATTGTAGAGCCATTAAAAATATCGTTGGTGGAAGACGCACCGCTGTCCAGGGTGATGGTGTTGGAGGCTCCGGCCTGTGCAGTGCCTGTTCTGCCTGAGTGAAAAGTAGAGGCTCCCGCTGTCAGTTTAATATTCCCGGATGTACCGCTGGGTGTTAGTGTAGTTGCCGGATTTACGTCCGAGACTACAAAGGGATACATGGGAAAAGTATCAAAACTCACATCACTCACAGTCCATAAGTTGTGGTCTGCACCCCTGACAATTTTAAGGGGGGTCATTGTCTCCTCAAATAAAAGCAATGTATCGGCACTCTGGGCGTGCCAGATGTTGGTTAGCCTAGCACTTGTAATGCCATCAGTAACGCCAGATACAGAGCTACTGCAATCAAGAAAAGCATTCCCACTCCCGTTAATATTTGTGATTTGTACCCCTTCTCTAAAAATATAAGCCCTCGTACCGCAGAATATAAACATATACGTTTGGGTGGTGCTGAAGGCGAAGGGTACTGCTCGGACACCGCTTTCGGGTGTAGCGGCTCCCGGTAGGGTCATTACATATTTAAGACCGGGCCTTCTCTCTACGCTTCCCTGTGGTTTGCAGATCACATTTCTTGCGCGCTCCAGTGCAGACTCATATTGCTGGAGATCGATCCGGCCTCTTAATTCGGGGTTTATTTCTCCGACTGATGCATTGGTCTGTACCTTGATAACCCTGGGCATAACTAACTCAGCGTCAATCGGGTATCGACAATGGGAAAGTCCTGTATAAATTGAGTGCCTGTACCCATGCCGTCAGTTGCGGCGGCTTGTCTAAAATAACCGCCTCGCCCTCCTTCAGCGGGGTTGCCAAAGGTTATTCTCTCCCAGTGCTGTGCCTTGGAAATCTGATCCGTCACAGGGACGGCCAGATGCATGGCAACAGCATATTTTAATAACTGGACAAAGTAAGAGGGCATCTGAGCCTCAAGGGGGCGAAACTGATAGTCTATAGTAACTGCTGTAAAATCTGTGAATATTTCACCTTCGTAAACTTCCCAGCCGGAAGTCTGCGGAGTTGCCCCAACCTCGGATGAATTAAAAACAGCCCGTGGAACCAATGACATGGAATCACTGGGCATAGGAAATGATCTCGTCCATTCGTTGATCGGCTCCGCTGCAGAAGCCTGTAGGTCTGATTTTTTAATGCTAAATGACCACGGATACATAGATAGCACCATGTCTTTAACATCGGGGTAGAGCTGCTGGCACAACCCGGCCTGTGTCGTTCCATCAGAAAAAGACGAGATGGTATTCTCGCCTAGATAATTTAATGCACTACTGCAAATTGTTACATCAGTGTCATTGGTTGCCAAATTTTTATTCCTCTACAAAAAGTGTGGCGGGGGAGAAGAAGAGGAGCAAAACTCCCCCGCCTATTAGTCGACTAAACCCTAATCGGAGTCCGTGGCACTCACTGCTGTGCCGTCGCCGATATCGACGACTCCAGAAGCAACTGACACTACAGGGTGTAGACTGTAGGTTCGAGTGCCGCCAGTTGATGCGTGGACGTAAATTAGATCGCCCACCTTTAACAAGTCAGAGGCATCATTAAAATACCCGCTGGCATCTATAGCTGTTTTCGCATCAGTCGAGGTGTAGCTCCAAACCTGGGGAGCATTACCCGCTTTTGACTGACCGCCGATAGGTTGTAGTCCCGCTACTGCATAAGCCATAGTCTACCTCCTACTCTCTAGCCGTGATAATTACGATACCTTCAGCGTCAATTGCGACTGCATTTGCTGAAAGCATCACGTTAGTCAACCAGGAAGCCTTTTCAGCTACATAATTGATTTCCGTTTTGGGGCCAATCCCCTCTGCATAACCGACTGAATCTTTGTGCCAGGCAAAACAGGTTCTGTCTGAGGAGCCGTCTATTGCGAGACCGCCTTCATCCATGTCACCTATCATTATTACCTTAAAGCCGAGAAAATTATCGATCTTCCCGTCAGTCATGGCTTTGTGCAACACATAGTCTTGCGATGCGGCTTTTTCTTCAGCTAATAGACTAGCAAGCCCATCAGCGGAAATTGCCATGAACCGGTCAGCCATTGGAACATTCTTACCGTTAAGGAGGCGTGCCGCCTCTAAAACTTTAGATACATTTACGTTGGTATTTGAACCCCCAATGCTGTTGGCTACAGTTAGAGACGAACTGGAATTTGCTAGAGCATCCAGTACAATCTGGTCACAACGCCGTCCGATTGCATTGCCCAGAGTCTGGACAAGCTCCTGACGCTCGTCATAGTTTACTTTCTGCTGATCGAAGATCGAAGTATATTCGGGTGCGGCATAGTTGCTCATTGAAACGCTCACATTGGTATGTGAAACATTTAATGGAACTAGATCGGTTTGAGGAACGACAACCCCGGCAGATCCTTTTGCTATTTTAGGAAACTGCACGGTGTTACCTACAACACCTGTTCTTGTGCGAGTCGTACCAGCCAGCTTTCGCTCGGCTTGATAGGCTTGCTTTACTTCAGCCTCGAAGAGCGTAACAAAGTTTGTGGATAGTGATATTGCCACGATACTCTCCTAATAAAGTTAAGGTTAAAATTAATTCGCAAACAGGTGGGGAAAAATTCCGGCTGTATAGCTTGCGGCTAGGTTACCGCCAACCAACCGACTCCAGAAAGGAGGTAGGGTTAATCTATCTATAAAGCAAAGTTGTTATGGGAGTCAATAGACTATGTGCGGTATTAAGCAAATAGACGAACTATACCCAGCATTAAAACGACACCGGCAACGGAGTTAACAAACATTAAAGCCCGGTCATGCCAGAGGTAACCCACATATGCCCAGCCTAAAATACCTACAAGCGACAGGTACAAGTCCCAACTGGTAAAGCCGAATGCCCTACAGCCTATTGCGAGGGTCAATATAAAACTGGAGATCCACTTTACCCACCAGGATAGATCGCCTTTAGGGGTAACTTTAGCCAAGGGAGGGCATTACCCCCTCGGCGTTGGGGTTCATTTTTTCCAGAACCTTGTAGACTTTCTGCCTGTAAGCCGGATCGCTGTTGTATTTGGGATCAGCTATCATGCTTTCCAGTTCTGCCTGGGTAGGTATATCAGCACCGTCTGGCGTTACATTTACAGGGATTGTCTTCTCGCCATAATATTGCCTTAATTTGGTCAGTGCCTTGATACCCTGTGCCGTGCCTCCCCACACCTTAAACTCTTCAAAATCATCGGATGTCCACGCCCCTCTCTCCACTAGAGACTGCGCCCATTTCACATGGCCGTTTATAACATCTTCGCCATTCGGCCCCAGTTTTGCCAGCTCCTGTTCACGGTCAAACTTTTCCTCAGCCGCCTGGTCTTCGCTGGGCATATTGTCTTTAACCAGACCGACAATAGACTCGAAATCGTCTTGAGTTAAACCACGGTCTGCCGCAATCTTTTTAAAATTAGTTAAGAGTTCGTCATCCTCCGGGATAGCTTCATTTAAAAACTTGAGGTCATAATTGCCGTCTTCCGGGGCTTGATGTTTGCCGCCTCTAAGTTTCTTATAAAGTTCATCTTGACTTTTTGCCAACGCCTCATAATCAGCCCCGTTTTCATCATTCCAAAATCTATCGGGGAGCCAGTCGGGTTTGCCGTCCTCGGTGGGTTCCTGATGGGGGATCTCCTCTACAGGTGTCTCCACTTCGGGTTCTGCTATTTGTGCGCTGTCCAACAGCCCCTCTTCCTGTTGTGCCTCCTGTTGGGGTTCCTGTTCCTGTACTTCTTCGTCTGCCATTTTATTGCTCCTTTGCTCGTAATGCTCTGGTTTGTATTTCTCGAATTAAAGTATTCTGTCCCTCCCGGAAATACCCGAAGTCCGTCTGGTATCCCGGTGCCCAGGTAGGCTGTAACAGATAACTTTCTGTCAGCCACTCCATCATCCGCTGTCCGTCATCACTCTCCAGTATCCGCTGAATAGAGCGGTCTACTTCTGCCTGTTGGGATTGGCTGTACTCCAGGGGAAGCGGATTTTCTGCGTTTACTCCATCCCAGCCCGGAGTCGATATGTCAATAACCTCTGCCACTAATTAATCTCCTTCTTTTTCTCTGCATCTTTTTTTTCTTTTTAGCCTTCTTCAACGGGAGCCTCCTGTTGCATTTGACCCTGTGCCATCAGAGCCTGTTGTGCTATCTCCTCCATTTCCTGACGCTCTTCGTCACTGGTTCTCAATGTCATTGGTACGCCAATCTTGTCTGCGACATAATCTGAAATTGCATCCATTTTGGCTGTGGCAATTCCGCTGGGGCCAAGTTGACTGGCAATTGATACCCACTGCATCACATCCTGTACATCGTCCATATTCTGCGCCATTGCCAGCGGAGATACGGGGACTACTTTAACTTCCAGTCCGTTTACACGGAGAGGCAAAGTAATGAGACCATTTTCGTGCATAATCTGGAGACTGCGCCTTACCATTGGTATCATAGCCTCTGTTATCATCCGACCAAAAGCTGACCCCAAATTGGTGCTGAGGTCTTTCATGCGTTCTACGATTTCCGTAGCAGACCGGGCAGACATATTGTCTGGAGGCAAGCTGTCATCCAGTAAAACTTTTTTGACGTTGGCTCTCAAATCTCCCAATACCAGTTGCGTTAATTGCAGATCGCCGGAACGGGGAAGCGGTTGTAGGGATGGCCCCCTGGGGCCGCCGTTGGAGGCTACAGGAATAACGGCTCCGGGGACTACCCTGATGGTTTGTGGGTTTAACACGCCATCGTCAATTGCCGTAAAGACACCCGCTATATTGAGGGATGCATTTTTAAGCAACAATTCTACAGTCTTGTTAAGAGACATCACATCATGGAGACATTGAACCATTGGCCCTCTTCCATAAATTTCCCCGGATACCTTCATAAATCTGGAGACTACCCACGGTGAGGAGGTAAGTTTTCTATAGACCAGGACATCTGTCTCGCTGTCGTCCTTGTAGCAGAGGTAATAGCCATACCCGCCTTCTTCGGGAGTAATAATTGTACTCTCTTGCAAGTCGATTGGCTCTTGCGGTTTATCTTCTACAATGCGTTTAAGTTTATCCGGCAACTGGGCATCCGGCCACTGTCGCTGGATGTTCTCCGCTGGAACCCTGACTTTGCGGTAAACATTTTCTACTGTACCATTCGGCCCTTCTTCGAGAGCCACCATGTATTGAGGAATTGCCTGGAAGGTTATTAGGTTAGTTTCATCGCCGGGCTGTATAAGCATTACACCAGTCCCAACGCAGAGATCCATTAAAAACTCTCCCATTGCCAGATCAAAGTTTGTCTGCCTCAACAGGGTAAAAAATTTCTCGGTGTAATTCTGGAGACCCTCCCGAACTACATCTTTCTGTTCCTCTGGAATGTCTGTACCAGGTTGCAAGTCCATCCACTGCTTGTCAGGCGGGAATAGCCCGGACTGAATGCGGTTGGCAAATCTTTGCACACCAGCCACCGCAGTAGAGTCAAAAACTTGCGCCCCTTTGTGACGGCCCCCTACTTTTCCTTCGTGGTAACCGTCATATAAATTTCTTTGGGGAAGGCCGTAGATGTAACACTGTTCGTAGAGATCACGCCAGTTTTCTTTTCGAGACCAGGCGGCCTCGTATCTTTTCTTTAACGCCCCCGCCGACATTTTCATTAGGCACGCCTCACTGGTGGCCCCAGAGTTGTTCCCAGTCCTTGACCGGATTGCACGCCTTCACCCGTTACACCCAAAGGTGATCCGGCGATGAGGGGTCTGGCTCTGCGCCGTCTGGCTCTCATTCTGTCCCCCGCTTGCTGAATAGCCGCACTATCGCCCGTACCTATTGCACGCAGAGCAGTCTGTAAATCCCGGTTGTCTGCTTTTTGTCTCGGTGTAAATGCTGATCTTACAGCCGCCACTGCACCGCCCATTATACTGTCCTTCCTTGAGATTCTCGGCTAAAAGTCGGGCCGAAGGTTGATTGAGCGGGGACACCCTCATAAGGATTTTCCCGCATTCCAAAAATTAATTGTCTGTTTCCGGCACTGCGCCTGGCTCTTTTTCTGGCGGCAATTTCTTCAGCAGACTGCCTCTCCTGTGCCTCCAGTCTTTCCTCTTGTTCTCGTTGCCGCCTCAGCAGTTCGGGATCTGGCCCCGGAGCCGCTGGCATTTTAGGTGCAGAAAATAAACCGCTCATTCTATGTCCTCGCAAACATGATAAAATCCTGACCGTCCGGGCCATACTTTTCCAAACGACCTTCTTCCTTAAAGTACAATGTTTTTATCCATTTGAGAGCCAGAACATTTTGTGAATGTACAGTGACCTGAAGGCGTACAAGATTTAACTCTGACATAAATAAATCAAACATATGCTTGGTAACCCGGTGGAAGGGGCGTGCTATATCTGTCAAATTGACATCAGTAATTAACCAGCATTCCGCTACACCCTCCCAGAGGGGTATGCATCCAAAAATACCTACGGGTCTGCCGTGATGGACAGCGGCATAGGCTGGCCCCATTTTGGAATAACCTTCTAAAATAGTCGGAAATTCGGGGATGGTGTCAAAGAAAACTCTGTCATGCTCCCGGACAGTCATCATACCTACCAGGGCGGGATGAAACTCTATAATCTTGGGGTCTGAAAGTTTGTAGGTCTCGTTTATTTTTTCTACATCATTAAGCAAAGACATTAAAATCCGTCATGGCACTTGGCTGTCTTGTCCAGTGAACTGGAGCCTTGGTCATCCTCTTGTGTTCCCCGCCGCCCAGCATCAGGTATCCAAATGCATCGCCAACGTGGGAGTGTTCGTTTTTGTTAGGGACGTCCTTGAACCTCTCCTGACCCGATCCCATCGACACCCTGGAGAAGTGATAGCCCCCAGCTAAAGCCTTCCGAGTACGACTGCATTTTTTATTTACCAAGAGACCGGGTTTTTTGTCTATAAACCGAATCATCGGGGAAGCCATAGCCTCTCGCCGTGTCTTCCAGTCATTGGTGTGTGTCGGTCTCGCCATCAGGCCAATAGTCTTGAGATGGTCAAAAGCTGTCACTTCGTATATTTGATCACGTTGCTGACCAGCCGGGTCACCCCACACCATAACCTCGGCGTTAGGAAACATTGTCTCTAGCTCGGCCTTTAACTGATTGCCGAATCTTTCCAGCCCCATGTCAAAGGTTACCAGTTCGTGAATTATTCGCCACTGGCCGGATACAGTGCGTTGACCGAAGACTGCTGCCGGGGTCAATCCAAAGTCCAGTCCTATCTGCAAGGGCAGAGCGGGATCATATTCCAGCCCCTCGTGGGTCATCAGTTCATCATCGTATTCCGGGGTAATGGGTTTGCCTTCCTGGACATACTGATATTCACCCTTGGCATAGCACCTGATCCAGTCAATTGTCTTGCCTCCAACTAATTGATCGTAGTAACCGCCTGGCAGATTTTTTAAATTCTCTGCCGCCGGGTTTGTCATCCACCACTTGCCAGCCGAATTAACAAAGCCGTTGAACTCCGGCTCTTCGGGCAAGTCTTCGTGGGGTACTTCAATAACTCCGGCGGGTTGTCTATAGAATTTCCAAGCATATTTCCCAAGGGGGGCTTCCTTGCCCTCGGCCAGTCTGTACCAGTAATGGTCGTCATGCATGGGGTTGGTGTCCATCCATATCCCCCGCCACGATGTACCGCCGTCAGCCTTGGAGGGATATCTGCCTACCCGGTGGGTGAGGCCGTCTATAATAGCCTTGGGCAGTTCTCTAGCCTCATTAATCCACGCCCCGGTCAGTTC
>TARA_R100001594_G_scaffold37952_1_pt1 | contig 10265 bp, 20 predicted proteins | sample TARA_R100001594 | Tara Oceans TARA_R100001594 (sample SAMEA2622752) | marine metagenome | biome: marine biome (ENVO:00000447); feature: marine epipelagic mixed layer (ENVO:xxxxxxxxx); material: "saline water (ENVO:00002010), including plankton (ENVO:xxxxxxxx)" | depth 150 m
AGCTAAAAAGATAGCTAGAGAGACTGCTGAATCATTAAAGAAAAGTACGTCAGAGGACGCATATTATAAAGATAGACTTTCTGGTCGCCTCTCAAAAATGCAACTACCAGATTCTGAAAAGCCCATAACATCTTTAAACACGTATGAATTACCTAATGAATATTTTGATCCACAAACAAACGAAGTTATATTTTCTTTTGATGAGGGTATAAATACCAGAGAGTATTTATTTCCTAATACCCGTATGTATACCTCTAAGGTTGAAAAACAAATAAACGAATTACCAAACACAGTAGATACAGGTTATTTTAAAAAATTTGTAGATAGTATACCTTCAGATCAAGCTAGAAATCTTGGACTTGTAAATCTATTAGATCAAGCTATAAAAAAAGGTGATAAAAAAATCACTAAAGAAGACATAACAAAAAGAGTTAATAATAACAGATTTGTACTTACAGATACAATTTATAAATTTGATAGCCCAGATAAAATATTAGATAAATCTGAAGCGGTAGTTGGAAAACCTCAATTTCTAGATTTTAGTGAAACACGTAGAGACAGTCAAAATTTAGCATCAATTATGGGGGCAAGAACAACTGATATGTCTCCAGCAGCTATTATTGCGAAATACAGCATACCATATCCTGATAGATTTTTTAAACCATATGTAGATGAAAAATTTTACAAAGAAATACTAGTGGGTACTCCTCTTGCACAAAAAGCAAGACCTATTACTAAAGAAGAAATAGATCAAGGTTATTACATAGATGTTATGGGAAAAACTAAACGTGTAACAGAGGCTATGAAAAATATACGTGAGCCAATGGCTCAAATGGTTACTAGGAAAGACTTTAAAAATTTTGCTCATTATGGGAAGGAAACGGATATTGATGTTACTCCTATAGTCCATGTAAGGTTATATAATAACGTAATTAAATCAGCAGATGAACAAAACCCTGATTCTACTGTTAGAAGAACTATAGTATCAGAAATACAGTCGGATATTGCAGGGGGAGGAAAAATTAAAAAAGACGAAGTGAACCCAGACACAGGTATTTCTAAAAAGGTAGAAACAGCGTATGGTATAACAGAAAAAGATCTTGCATTAGACAGAAAATTAAAATCTGAAAATTTAAAAAGAGATAAATTATTAGGTAAAATAAAAGGATCACTAGGTTTAAAGCGTGGTGATTTAACAAGAGAAGAATACAACAATCTTATAGATAAAATAGCTCAATCCAAAATGCGTTTAGAAAGTAAAAATCATGCGTTTCCTTTAAAATTATTGCCAGGTATTCCAGAAGCAGACAGAGCCGTAACACCTCAAATAGTTCCAGATATTCCCGTTGTAGGTAGAAAAGGTAAAATACCACAATGGTCTACTTTAGGTGTAAAAAGAGCTATAAAAGAGGCAATAGAAAATGATTCAGATGAAATACTATTTACAACTGATTTAGTTCAATCAATTAGATACGGAGAGGGTATAGGACAGGGAACTAGAGACTACTATGCTAGAGTATTACCCCAAACCATAGAAAAAATCGGAAAAGAAAACAACATTAATTTAAATTTACGAAAAGAAAATGTTCTACTAAATCAATTTATGCTTAGTAATGAAGCTACTAAAAAACCTAGTGATTTGTTTCGTATGGGTGAAGAAATAGCTGAATATGAAAAAGCCATATCTAGAGGTGATGAAAAACTTCCTTGGTTGGACGATAAAGAAATTATTAACATTACTAAAATAATGAAGACTGTAGGTAGATTATCAAAAGAATATAAAGATTCATATAATACATACTATAAAATGTCATCAAAAGAAAGAACACAGTATGCCAGAGGAAATAAACAATACAGAGATAAAATAGAAAAAGAACTATTAGAACAATCAAACACAATGAATAATTTAAAAAGAATGTTAATAGATGCCATAAATAGTTACGGAGAGCAACACCCATTCGTATTTAATATGGAATATTGGGTAATAGACGTAACACCTGAACTAAGAAAATTATTTAAACAAGGCGAAGTTTCTGACGCAATAGATTTTAATAAAGGCGGGATTGTACAAGACAAAATGGACAATCAGATGAGTGGTTTATTTGGGGAGGAACAAGTAGCATGAACGCTATAAAAATAATGGTAGATGGAACATACGTAACTGTAAATAAAGAGAATACAATCGTAGAAAAAAATGATACTATTGTAGAAGATAATACTGACACTTTAACCATAACTTGTGAGTGTGGATGTAATATAAAGTGTGAGTGTGAACCTGAAGTAAGTTAGTGTGGTTGTCACGCTAACGTATACTATCAGGATATTTTAAATGGAGAATAAAAAAAATGGCAATGAAGAAAATGATGAATAAAAAGAAAAAGATGTCTAAAGGAATGGCTAAAGGAGGCATGAAAAAAGCCAAGGGGTATGCAAGGGGTGGAGCAGCTCGACGTAGATAATGCCCTATCTCATAAGTAATATCCCATACTTTAAATGTTGGGTGCGTAAGGAATTTACCAGTAACCATCAAGATTATCACGGTGAGTTCCTTCACGCTTTAGCCTTCGCAGTAAACACTATACCTGACAGGTCATTAAGTTTTCAGGTAGTATTTACAGGGTGTGAAATAGACAGGGAAGATGGCCCTGACGAAAACATTCATGGCGGTGCAATGTGGGCTAGGATGCCGATACAGGCCCTAGTAGCCGATGTTCCCGTAGAGGAATGGCCCGAACCAATGGATGATCATCTATGTCAGCCTTGGGATTGTGAGTCTAGACATCACAGTGTAGTAGTGATGGATAGAGTAAGCTCCTCCCCTTGGATGTGTAAGATAGATGGTGAGTTTTACACGGGTAAGTATATGTTTACTGTGGATTACACTGATCACGAAATAGCAGATGATCCAGCGCAACACAAACAGTCTCATGTAATCCAACTACTGGATGCAGGGAAATGGACAGGGAATATAGTGGCATTGCCAAACAATAGGGTAAGAGCGACTAGTCCTGCTTTGTGGCGAACAGGAGAGGGTGTACCTGACTTTGCACCTTCGCAATGGACACACTCAGCAGAATCCCATGAGTCTTATTTAGATCCATCTGTGACTTTCAATAACCTGTACTCAGATAATAACTAAGGATAAACTATGAGGCGTATGACTGATGAAGGTTTAGATTTAATTAAGTTATACGAGGGTTATAGTTCCTCCCCGTACCTTTGTCCTGCACAACATTGGACTATAGGGTACGGGGCTATCTGGGGCATGGATGATAAGCGAGTTACTGAAGACCACCCTGATATAAACGAGGATCAGGCAGACTATTTATTAAGAAGAGATGTTAAGAAGTCGGAGATGGCAGTTCTCAGACACATACGAGTTCCACTAGAGGATGGACAGTTCAATGCCTTATGTTCATTCGTATTTAATCTAGGCAGTGGTGCGCTACAAAGCAGCACACTAAGGCGTAAGATAAACAGGGGAGATTACATTGGTGCAGCCAACGAATTTCCGAGATGGGTATACGCTGGAGGTAGACGTTTAAAAGGACTAGTAAGAAGACGAGAGCATGAACGATCTATGTTCATGGGATAAAAGGAGAAGACATGGCTACTAAAAAGAAAAGTAAAAGTAAAGTAAATCAAGCTGGTAACTACACTAAACCAACGATGCGTAAAAATTTATTTAATAAAATAAAGGCTGGTTCAAAGGGAGGAAAAAGTGGGCAGTGGTCAGCGAGAAAGGCTCAAATGTTGGCAAAACAATATAAAGCAAAGGGTGGAGGATATAGATAATGCCACATTATACTAAACCGTTAAAAAAAGTTATTAAAGGTCTTAAAAAAGCATCTAAATTACATGCAGGTCAAGCAAAGACATTAACAAAAGTAATGAAAGATCAAAAGAAAGGGTACAAAAAAAGTGCCAAGAAAAAAAAGAGATCCTAAAGTAGGAACTGGTAAAAAGCCAAAGGGCAGTGATAGGCGTTTGTATACTGATGAAAATCCAAAAGATACCGTCAGTATAAAGTACGCTACTCCTGCTGATGCCAGAGCTACTGTAGCTAAAGTTAAACGTATAAATAAACCATACGCTAGAAAGATACAAATACTAACAGTGCTAGAACAGCGTAGTAAATATGGGGGTAAGCCTGAACAAGCTAGGATAGCTAAGAAAGCTAAAGAAAGTTTGAGAAAGAAACACGGGAGATAAATATGCCTATGAAAAAATACAGCCCAAAGCAAAAGAAGTTGGCTAGAGTTGCACCACCTAGAAATAAGATAACTGGTGCAGATCTTAAAAAGTTAAGAGGTGGAAAAAAGAATGGCTCTAAAAAAATCACAAAGAAGTCTTAAAAACTGGACTAAACAAAAGTGGCGAACCAAATCAGGTAAGCCATCTACGCAAGGCCCCAAGGCTACTGGCGAAAGATATCTACCGTCAGCTGCCATCAAGTCTCTTAGCTCTGCTGAGTATGCAGCTACGTCTAGGGCCAAACGTAAAGGAACAAAGGCTGGAAAGCAACACGTAAAACAGCCGAAGAAGATAGCTAAGAAAACTAGAAGCTATCGTAAGTAATGAGGATCTCGTTAGAAAATGGAAGACGCTTGGAGCATCATAGTATCAGGGTGGCCTATCGCATTTGGGTTTGTAACACTAGTAATCGTGTTGGCAAAGATGCATGGGGAGATAGACACCCTTAAAGAAAAAGTAAAAGTCCTATTTGATTTGTGGAATAGTCGAGAAAAATGAAAGAGCTTACAAATATAAACAGTATGTCTATTGAATTAGTAGAGTTGATTACTCCTATGCTAGTCATAATGTTAGCACTGATACTTACACTGATGGTTAGAGACTTTGCTACCAACTTTATGAATGGAATTAAGTTTAGAATGCACTCTAGTTTTAACGAAGGCGATACTTGTTTGTTAGATGGAGAGCGAGGTATCATAGTAAAGATAGGATTCTATGAGACAATAATACAGATACATAATGGCAGAGGGACAGTTTGGCGATACCTGCCCAATGATCGTATAAAATTCTACAAATTAGAGAAAATTATTAAAGACATAGAAAAAACGACCTCGGAGGATGAGGCGTAGAGGGCTGCAAAGATACCCTCTGGTAGGTATAGTCCATAAATTACCTACTTGTGCTGTAGCCCCCCTTAAAAGGGCGTATACGCGATTTAGCCTATTTCTCTACCTTTTCGGGCATAAAAGTAGTATCTGTTATCTCACCTGTTGTTCCAGCATCCACCATGCACAATTCATTTATATTTCTAGGCATTATAACATTAGCAGACCACGTACCTGTATCTTCATTTAAGTGTATTATGGTTACGTGTCCTCGACTAGATACTCCTCTAAATATTATTCTTTCTTTATGAAGCCCTTCAATAACACCCGCAGCCAATGAAAGCGGTTTACACTCCATACTTGATGCTGGTTGAGCGTTGGAAAGTCCAACAAAAGATAACAGTAAAGCAATTGTTATTCCCCCTAATAATAATTTGTTTTTCATTTTAATATCCTATACAATAAAAGTTTTTCTAAGATGATTTTCTAAATATTCTAACGCTCTCTTTAGTGTATCTGGGTCATCATCAAAACCACCCAAAGCACGATTGCACTTGTGGCACAACCAACCTCTAAATGTTTCTGTGTCATGGCAATGATCTAGCACCCAAGGCCCGTTTTTTGTATTACCTTTGCCCTTTACTCTTTCTGAATCCCCATCACAAATAGGGCAAGTGTATCCCTCTTCTGGCATACCATTTTCTTGTCGTAATCTTTCTCTTACTTTATATAATTCATTGTTACACGTTTTACATTCTGGTCTTAGAAAGTTACCACCTGAATGCGGAGAAAAAGCAGACAGGGGAAGATATGTATTACATTTACTACATACCTTACCCTCCCCTCCACCAAGATCCTCATGTTCTAATGTAGGAAATAATGGTAACTGCATAGCTTACTTTTCCTTCTCTTGTGAGCCTGTTCTTGCCTCAACATAAGAACCACATTTTGGACAACTAAGATTAGCTACTATACCTTCACCCTCTAATCCATAGTCTTCAAAGTCGTGATCCCCTCCCCATATTAACTGTTGATCAGGGCCACAAAACCAACAGTTCATATCACGCAACCCTATTTAATTTATTTAAATTAATAAAGTATTGCCTGTTATAACCTCGCTCCCACTCTTTGTACTCTAGAGATCTTGGTCTATATGGGTTATAGCTATTAACCCTGAAGCCCTCTCGTCCTTCAAAGAATGCTTTCTCGTTGAGGTGCTTACGCTTCTTCTTGTGTGTAGGCTTGTATCTATTAAACACTACATACTCCCCCTGTACCACTGATCTCACATATGTCATGTGTTTCTACGTGTTCGTCAAATTCTTCGCCAAGTTTGTCTACTGCTTCAGAGTAAGGCACAGATGTAAGAGGTTGACCACCCCTAGATCCATCAGGGTAAACTGTGAAGCCTCGTAATCTATGGGCATAACTAGCTAGAGTGTCTGCAAAATCATCTACGAGATCAGGATTGTTAAGTTTACTTCCCCAAGCAGGTAGATTTATTGTCGAACTAATAGACATATCAACATAATCTTGTACGTCTGCCTGAAAGCGCATACGCCTCTTATAATCTTCTGCCAAGTCTAGTGCAGACTCAATACTCTCAGGGTCTACGCCATAGGTATCAATTAACTCTTGTGCAGATGAATCAACTACATATTGGTACTTCCATCTATGTCCACCAGTTAGATACCTTCTTTTGTATGCGACAGCAAAGATTGGCTCTATGCCAGAAGAGCTGCCAGCAAGAATACTAATGCTACCTGTTGGAGCGATAGCACGATTTGCCACGGGCCTAGATATTGATAGTGCATCCGCAAATCGTCTAGACACATCATCACTGACTCCTTTGTAAACTGCCAACCAGCGATGAAGCTCTCCAGTAACTTCATATTTTTCTCCTTTTTTAATTAACCATTCATGTAAACCCATAATACCCAAACCCAATCGCCTATTCTTTTCCCTAACATCATAGACTTTTTGGTAAGGTAACTCTGCCCTGAGTGTTCCGCATATAAGAAACTTTGTAGCTAGATTAACAATGTCTGCTAGTTCAGATATATCCTCAATTCTACCAAAGTTAATAGAGCCAAGATTGCAAACATCACTGTCATCAGCACTACATACCTCAGTACAAGCGTTCCGAAGTGTCTCATTTTCATTCTCCATGAAATTAAAGCTAAACCCTGGCTCTCCAGTACGCATAGCTTGTGCTATATTTTCTTTGAAAGTATCTCCGTATCCTTCGCCATTCCAATAGTTTAGCAACCACTCTGTATCATAATTAATAGATATGTTTGTCATATCTAATGGTGCAGGAAAGTTAAAGTCCTGCTCTTTTATTTGCTTCAAAGTAAAACCAGTGTCCCCTACTGGCATCGTGTCCCAATCCTTTGCGTGGAGGAAAGTAGATACATCTTTGTGTTTCCAGTTCAGAGATGCGTATATAGCAGACCTACGAGATCCACCTTGCATCACCTTTTGTCCTATACTATTTATCATTTGCATCTTGGGTATAGGGCCAGAAGATAAACCACCTGACCCACCAAGAACTTTACCTGCCTCTCGATACACAGAGTAGTCTACGCCGATACCTCCCCCTGTCATCAGGCATGACTCAGCTTTCCAACTAAGATTAGCCCAATCCTCTCGCGTATCCTCTTCTGCCTTTAATAAGAAACAGTTATTATAAAACCGTTTCTTTCTTCCTGCGTAGTAAAGGTATCTACCTCCAGGAATAAACTTCAATTCATCTATGTATCTGGTAAGCTCATCTTGTTCTTCAATTGTCATCAGGTTTTGTTCACCTGTTCGCAACGAACCACACACATCTTTTACAAGTGTTGATGCTAGGTCAGACCATGTTTCGCACCCTTCATGTGCATACTTGTATTTAAATATATCTTCTGAGAATTTATTTCTAAATTGAGGATTGTTATTAGATTTAAATGATGACACTTCATATACTCCTTCCGTTCTCTTCTTCCTCTACAACTTCTATTAACTTATTTAAATACCATTGTGCCTTCTTTAAATCTTCAGTTGGTCTACCTTTATAATCAAACCGCCAAAGATACTTCAGTATGTTGCCTTGAAGATAATATTTAAAGTTAGGTAGTAGTGCAGCCTCGATTGCATCAATACATTCTATCCCACTCTGATTATAATGCGGTGGGTTGTTTACCATATCCTTCATAATATGTCCTTGTTGTGTTAGTGTTTAGTTACAGGTGGGAAAGGAAAGGGTATGACTACACCTTTAGTCTCTTCTTGTACTCTCATTCTTTCCATGTCTTGAAACTTATCATAATATATTTCAAGCAAAACATCTAGAGCAGGTGGCTCAAGAACTGCGACAGCGCACATTGCTTTCATTATATCTGTAACAGTATCTAACGCAGAGTCGGATAGCTCTGACATATCTTCGTGAAGTATTGGTAATACATCAAATTCAATTTGTTTTTCTTCGGGTATTTCTGATCTTACTTTTATTAGTACGCACAATTCGTTTGGTAGCAGGTTCATTCGGTTTTTTATTTTCATTGTTGCCTCTCTTCTTTTCATTTATCCATTCTTTAGGTATAAGCTGATCGGCAAAGATAAAACCATACTTGTTACACCAATCTGCGTAAGTGGTTTTGCTTCCTTTTCTTAATTTATTTTTAGAGTTAGAAAATACAAACCTCAAATCCAAATCAGGATATTGATCTTTTATTAGTAAATGTTTCTGTCTATCCTGTACAGTAAATACGCCTTTTGTTTCTACTACTATTCCGTTAGGTAGCCAGAAGTCTGGTGTGTAATTCCTGTTCTTTGCTGGTTGAACAAAGGGTATCTTTTTAATCTCATAGCAATCTAGTATGTTTAAGAAAGCTAGTTGTTCAGATACCCTTTCTTCTAAACCAGATCTAAAACCATGCGCTAATCTATAATCGAATGCGACCATAGTTTATTGAACCAAAAGGACGAGGATAAACATACGTTTTTTGTACGTTTCCACCTACTGCATCTCTGTAAGATGCTTGGGCTTCCTGTAGGTTTTGCCATGCCTCGCGCACCATAGCAGTCTGACGGTGTTTTGCTTCACGCTTCAAGTTACGCAACTCGTCACTAAGTTCTTCTATACGTTCGTTTAGATCTTCGTCTGTTAAATCTGCATATGGATTTACATTTTCTTCTTGTGTATTCAAGCTACTTCTCCTTCCATTCTGTTTAGTTCTGTGTATGCTACGATAGGTTTGCTCTTGGCCTTAGAAAATACCGACTCTCTTTCCTGTAAATTAGGCCAACAACTAAATCTATATTTACACCACGAACATTCCATACCTAGTTTTCTGTTGCCAGTAATAACTCTGTTAAATGTTTCTGGTTCATCTTCGAAACACCTTTCAAAAGGTGTATCTGAAACTAACGCATCTATCTTTTTCTCTGCTTCTTTTAAAATGCTAGACACTTCTGCCGTGGTGTCAGTGCTTTCTATCCTGTTAAGTTCGCCCGTGGCTATGTTCATCGCCCATATACCGCCAGCAGGTTTACCTGTAGCGGACGCATATACGTGTAGTTGTGTTACATATCCAAAAGAGTCTTTCTCCTTTAATGCATTCCAACTAACAAACTTATTTCTAAAAGCAAAGTCTGAAGTAGATTTTATGTCATCCACTCTGCCATCATCAAAAGATAAATCAGCTTCGCCCGTTACTGTATGCTTACCTATTTTAGTAGTGAGATTTTGAGAGGACTTATATCCCTCTAAGTTAGCTTCCTTTATAACTCCCTTTAGTATAGCCTCTACTACATCTCCTACCATCATTCTTAATAAAAAATTGTATGAAGGTGATACTCCCTTTGCCCCACTCTTTTCCATCTGTAATTGGCACAGGGGCCTACCAAGATTTGACGGTCTTACTCTAAACTCTTTTCTGTTTGTTGGGGAGGCAAACTGTTTACGTAATGCATCTGCAACATCATTGCATACGGTGGAGATGGTGTCCTCCGTCATGGACACCTCCCCATCCATATTCTTTTGAAGCCAACTAAGAACCTTGGCTAACTTCAAATCCATTAAGCAGCATCCTCATTGAGATCTATAAAATCATCATCTCCATCAGACCCTGCCGAACCACTAGCCGACGTATGCTTTTCCATAACCCACTTGTTAATCTGGGCTATGTGATCGTGGAATTTACT
>TARA_R100001594_G_scaffold27767_1_pt1 | contig 10264 bp, 12 predicted proteins | sample TARA_R100001594 | Tara Oceans TARA_R100001594 (sample SAMEA2622752) | marine metagenome | biome: marine biome (ENVO:00000447); feature: marine epipelagic mixed layer (ENVO:xxxxxxxxx); material: "saline water (ENVO:00002010), including plankton (ENVO:xxxxxxxx)" | depth 150 m
ATATAATCTGAACATATACCCATTCCAAATCCTATTTCTAAAATATCCCCTTTGCTTTGACAAACATACTCTGCACTTTTTTCCATAATAGGGGCTTCCCAAGACATCATTACCTCTATATTGCCATATTCTTGATCAGCAATTATTTTATCACTTTCAAAGGTTAATATAGTATCTTTAAAAGCCATTATGGAACAGCAAATGCCAAAGAAGCAACACCATAAGCTTGTTGCTCACTTGCATCCCAATAAAATGAAACTATATCTATTCCATTATTTGTAAAAGCAGGAACACTGCCACCAGCCCACATAACGTCTTGAACGGTTGCAGCACTTTCATCAGATTCATATGCTTTCCAATTTATTACATCATGATCGCCATCAGTAGTACAAACTATTAAAAAGTTACCAGAAACAGTCGGAAAGATAAGATTTACAGTAGTTATATCGCCTGTTAACTCAAGTCTAAATTTATTTCCAATCCTAAAGTCTATATCTGTATCGTCTGTTCCGCCTGAACCTATTACACCAGTTGTGCTAAAGGTAGCCTCTTGCCTTAAAAAGCCTACACCTCCATATGGAAACTGAACATAAGGCTCTGAGGAATTTAATAATAGAATATCTCTTGAAACTCCTCCATCATTTATTATAAATTTTATATCTTTATCTTGAGTAAGATTACTTATATCCCAGCTACCTGTATGATGATGTACAAAATCCAATCCATTACCTGCACTTCCTTTTAATGTAATATTCTCTCCAGCTGCATCTAAAATAATATCTCCAGCTGCATCAACAGTCATATGATTGCTTGAAACTATACTTAAATCTGTACCATCTCCAGCTATATATTCACCTGCATCACCAAATATTACTTTTCTATCATTTGATAGAGCTAGATTTGCATTATTATCTACGGATATTATCTTGCCAACACCTCCAGTAAGATGCATAAGATAAACACTATCCCAACCAGTTAAATCTGATTGAGTTTGTACATATCTTATCCCATAATGAACATCGCTCCCACCAGCTTCACCACTACCAAGATTCAATGTTTCTGATGCATAAATAGTAGCGTCACCAGTCCCCGATGCAGCTTTAGTATCTGCAGCAATCCAAAATTGATCCCCACTTATCTTGGTATAATGCCCATCAGCTGGATTAATATTTATATTCCCATCTATATTTAACACTAAGTCAGCATCGTCACTATTATCATCTACTGTGGTAATAGTGGTAGCTCCATTAGACCCTACTCCAATACTGAAATAATCTCCAGTATCAGCATCATCCATCATTTTCAAAATGACATTATCTACATCAAAATCAAAAACAGTTATAGAACCATCATTCATAGTTACATTACCACCGTCAGCAGATAATGCAATATCTTCATGAGCATTCACAGTAAAGTCACCATGTAAGCCTAGATTAATATCTTCAGTTCCTATAGTTACATCGCCAAGTTTTAAAGTAGTAGAACTTCCACCAGTTTCTATCTGTACTGACGGATAATATATTTTATAATTACCAGAGCTAACTGTCTGGCTTGTACTTACAACTATTTGAGCCCCGTTAATAAAGGCAGTAATAGTCCCAGCATCTGTTCCATCATCAAAAATAAATCTACCTCCAACCATTGCAACTGTAAACGTAGTTCCACTTCCTGTTATTGCAGTTGAACTTTGTGATGCAGTCCCTGTGCTATATTGAACATTAGTATTAAATACTTCAAGTTTAGATGCTGGTGCTACAACTGAATTAATACCAACATTTCCATCAGGTTTTAAATAAAGATGAGCATTTGCTCCACTATCATCTACTGTTGTAAATGTTGTAGCTCCATTTGATCCAATTTCAATTTTAAATAAATCATCTGGGTCTCCAGTATGAAATAATTGAAATGCATTAGTATTTATACTTGCATATTTTGTACTTGCTAATAAAAATTCTGCTATTCCAACATCTAAATCAAAATTTAATTGTCCATTAATGTCTAAAGTGAAATCAGCACGTGCTCCAACACTATCTATAGTAGAAATTGTAGTAGCTCCATAAGTCCCCACTACTATATTAGAATAGTCACCACTTCCTGCCTCTTTTGTTAACTTTAAATTAGACGACTCCATAGCTATTTGCTGGGTTCCAGTACTTATAGTCAATGGAGTATAATTACTTGAATTTGCTCTAAGATAGGATACACCAGATGCATGACCTACTTCAAAATATCTACTATCATCGAATTGATTTCCAAATTTTACAAATCCGCCATCAATGAGTACTCCTTCATCGCTACCATCGCTAGAAATATATTTACCATTCGTTTTTAAATTACGAGTAAGTAAATGATGGTCTCTTGTTACATTGCTAGCCATTAGTTATAATATACCCATTGAACATCTTCATTATTAACACTAGCTATAGCATAAAGAAGATTAACATTTTCTATATCCAAGCTATAAACATCTCCAGCATATAAAGCTATACCAGTAGCCGCTGTTACACCTGCACCACCAATATATATTATTCCAGTATTTGCTATTGCAGCCATTACATCTACATGTTTACAAGGAGTACTACTTCCAGTAAGCTGAGTAGCTGATGAATTAGAAATAGTAGCATTATTGCCCTCATCTAATGATGCATGTCCTTTAATTTCAACATCTCCAATGTCAATTGAAGCACCACCAGCTATATTTACATCTAAAGCATTACTAGTTACAGCTACTTCATTTCCACTATTATCTGATATTTTTACTTTAGGATGCGGCATTACATACTTTCAGTAACTGCACTATTACCCGGATTATAATAAGATTCTTTTTCTTCAAGTATTAAAGCACTTGTTTGACCTTCTAATATCCTTGTTTTAGGATTATATTTAGGTTCAGAAGCTAATTCAGATACTTCTCCTGCAAGCATTTTACTATATAGCTGATCTAAGTGCTTAATAAGACTATGAGTAAATTTCATACCAGTTAAGTCTTTTGAAGATTTTTGTGTTGCTACATCTTCAAGCTCTGGTGTTTTATTGACAGGAGAAGAAGCTGGATGCTGTGGAGCTTCTGCCATTCTACCTGCAGTTATATCTATATTTTGCCCTAATTTGTCAAATAAAGAATATGCCATTATTTACCCCTCAAATCCTAAGTATACATCCATAGTAGTATTCCCACCGCTATTATCAGCGGGATTGCTTCTATATACTCCTCCAACATATAAACTAGTGCTATCAGATGCCGGAGCCATTATTAAATTAATATTAGTTGCAGTTAATACTCCAGCCAATACAAGTCCAACTGTATCATCATAAGACAGCAGAACACTCCCACATACTGCTATTGCAGTACCTTCGGCTGCTGTTATATCAACTACTGCACTACCAGCTGCTCCGTCTTGCAAATTTTGAGCTGTCGTAGGAGCAGTACCACTATCACCAGATCCTCTAGCAAAATATAATTCAATATTCCCAAGAGCAACTCCCGGATCATATATTGATGCACTTACTAGTTTAATAGCTCTACCTTTTACTAAACTTGCTTTTGGAATCTCTATCCAATTAAAGCATACATCATTATCAGCATTATCATCAGCAACTATAGTGGGTACTACTTTAATTAATCTAGGTATATTAGAATGCGCTGCTTCTTGAACACTATATGTATGTATACCATCATCTGGCCATCTTTTTCCCATTGTTTATCTCCTTTCGAGTTTCCCCTAAGCACTGGGTGTGCGTGAACGGGTTTATTATGTCATTTCCTTAAAGCCCTGTACTATATAAGGGCCTCTTTTAAGAGCTCCTGTGCTCTTCTCTAATTGTCTTTTAAATTCTCGCATAAAGAACGATCTTTTATCAAAATCTCCTGAATCTTCAGCCATTTTGGCTCTTAAATAATAAATTAAAGCATTTGCTTGATATCTACTAATATCTAATTCAAAGGTTTCAGCTGATTCACCTTGCATTACTTCTACACCTTCATAAACAGATATTTGTTCATAAAAAGCATTATAAATAGTTATTTCATCACTTCCCCCATCAGCAGCAGAAGCAGCAGTACTAGTATAGTCACCATCTGTATCTATACTAATTTTTTTATTTAAAGTAATCTTACCTGAAGTACTATTTGTAGTTAATGAGAATAATCCAGAATTTGATCCATGAGCAGCATCAGTTATAAATATATATGGACTAGGTCTTTTGCTATTTATAATATCTTTAAATGTTTCAATATCTACAATATGAGCACTAGAATCTCCTATAAAGGTTTCATCATCTGCCTCAAAAGTACCTGTTACAGTAATTTTAGAAGGTTTTAAATTACATTTAGTCTTTAAAGTTAATATTCCTGTTGTACCACCAGTAGACTTTACTTGATGTAATCCAGACCATCTTCCAGATCCGCTAATATATATCCAATCATCAGCAGCAAAAAGACTTGATAGATTTACTACACTAGATGCTCCTAAAAATGTAAATAATAATAAATTAGAACCATCTGATCCCCAGCCTAAAAATCTATGAAAGTCAGTACCTTCAGTTCCAGTAGATTGCAGGTTAAATGTAGGGCTATATGTATATTGTATCTCTAAGCCTCCATTAATACTTGCTACTGGACTTTTATATTGATTATCTTCACTGCTAAAAGCATTCTCAGTCCATGTTCCACCTGCGTCTTCACAAGTAGTTTGATTACTATAGCCAGAAAGACTGCATACTCCAGAGCCTATATTCTCTTCTATTATAGCTATATTTTTACCTTTTAAATAATATGCGTATTTTCTTTTAGTTGCCATCTTCGTCCACTATTGTAGGTTCATATATAGACCTTGGTATAGATCTATATTTACTATCATTATTATCATGATGCTTGCAACGTATATCAAGTATTTTCAGGCAATCATTAGGTATTGCATAAAAGCGTTGATTTTCATTAATATCCATACGCTGAGTAGTTATATGAGTCTCAGATAGAATATTAATCTCATCTAAAGCATCCTTTATATAGGCTATAGCACGTCCAGTTTCGTTCATGCCAGCCCTTTCCATTATCTCTTTAACTTTCATTCTTTACACTTTTACCTTTATCTTTTGGTTTCTCTTCAGATGTTTTTACATCTTCTAAAGCCTTTTTATATCCTAATAACTGATTTTTTTCAGCCATTATTTGCTCTATTTGAGCAGGTATTTCATTTAACCTTTTATTTATTGCTTCTATTTCTAACATGGTTCTCTCCTTGTTTTATTATGCGTTCTCTAAAGCTGTTACTTTTGCTGATAATTCTTTTATTGCTTCAATAAGAAGAGGCACAAGTGTTTCAACTCTTGCTTTTAATATCTCTCCATATTTTTTATATTCTGATGCATTTGGAGGTGACTCTATAGGTAGTTTCATAATAGCATTTGTTATACCAAGTCCATCATAGCACTCCTGTACGTCTTGAGCTATAATACCTACCCTTGTATTGGCTCCATAATTAACAAATGAGCCAAATTTTGTTGTACTATCAATTTCATCTTTAAAAGGCAAAGTACTATCTTTATAATCCACATAATTAAAAGTAACTCCTTTTAATTTAGCTAATCGTGTCAAGGCATCAGGAATTACTGTAATATTATCTTTTGTTCTTTCATCAGACAAACTGTCAAGAGTTGCAGCATTCCCTGAAGCATCAATATAATTTAATTCCCCACTTTGTACATAAATTGAAGCTGTATTAGTATGTGTACCTGATGCAGCAGTTCCATTTACAATCGATATTCCTTGTTTCATACTTCCATGTGCATTAACTCCACCAAGTGTTATTGTATCTGTAGAAGAGCTGCCAGCTCCTTTTAAATACATATGACAATTATGGCCATCTAGGTTAAACTGGGTGGCACCAGCAGCTCCTATTATTTTTAATCCAGCAGTATTTGATGAATGATTTGAATCTATTGCAAAATAACTAGATCCAGCAACTGGATAAAATATATGGTCACCATCTGGCTTTATTGCATACCTTTTTTGTAAATTTTGCTGATCACCTACCTCTACGCCTCCTCTACCTTTAACATGAATTTGAAATTCTCCACCAGAATCATTTCCAGCATTGCTATCATCAGTTTGAGCAAGTGTAGTCATCATAGCAAGCACAGCTCCTTGAGCATGAGCATTATTAGCAACTAAACCATTATTAGTATTTGCCCATTGTATTATACCAACTCCATGATCATTAGTGCTTGTCTGTCTCCTTAGTGTAACAACTCCAGCATAACTTCCACCATCTACATCAAGATATGTTGCATCAGATGACCCTGCTGCATTCACTGTGCCCGGAGTTGTAGTTCCAAGGCCAAGATTGCCGGGATTGTTTAATCTCATTACTTCGTCAGTAGTAGCTACAACACTTGTATCAGCAGCTGCATCAATGCACCATGTAAAGTCACCTCTTCCATATGTACTGTGTCTATATAATCCAAACCAAGCCTTAGAAGCTCCTCCAGTATCTGTGCTATATCCTGTACCTACATAGTCCCCATTGGTATTATTTGAGTTTTCTAATACGTGATGACTTTCTGCTGAAAATCCAGATTGAGATCCTCGAACATGTAATACTGAATCAGGAGTAGTTCCAAGACCAAGTTTGCCAGCATTAGTCATAATCAATTTTGTAGCAATATTGCTATAAGAAGCATCTGAGCTCATTCCCATATTAAATTGTCCACCAGAATTTTCCATAAAAAAGTATTCACCAGCACCACTTACATTACTATCATGAAAAACTATCTTAGCTGCAGTAGGGTCACTTAAAGTTAATAATGCTTCAGGCGTACCAGTTCCAATACCAACATAGCCATTTGTTCCATCTACTTTTAGAGCATTTGGAGCACTTGAGCCTTCTACTCTAAAATCAATAGTAGTCAATCCCCCTTCATTAATTACTACTTCTTCTGGACTACTATTTGTATCAATAGTAAATAGTTGATGTCCTGATGAATTTTGCACATCAAATGTTGCATCTATATCTGTTGCAGATTTTACTAAAAACTGTTTAGTAGATAATTGTAAACATGTATCATCTCCAGCACCATCTTCAACTACTTGCAAAGATGTAGTTATTCCCCCATCAGCCAATGTTTTTAATATTGAATGATATGTACTTGCTATTGTTTTGCTTGTTAATCCTGCCATTTCAGATATCCTTACTAATGCGTTATTCTATTGCTATTAAATATTCTATTTCTGTAGTTTCACTACCAGTACATTTTACATATATATCATTACAATCAAGAGGATCATCTACTCCTGCTACAGCACCTCTTAAATTAACACTTCCTTCGGGAGGAATAATAATATAGTAATTACCGCTTGTACCATTTAACGAAACATACACTTCATTTGTTAAACCTAAATTTTTGATATATAAAAAAGCACAATCTGTGCCATCAGATGTTAATTGAGTAGGACTATCAGAACCATCTAATGGAAGCCTACCACTTTTTGTAGGATATAATAATACATCTTCCCAGTTAACTGTATCAAACTCTTCCCATTTATTTATAGTACCATGCGTAGTAGATGTCCACTTATCACCCCACTGAGTAGCATTAATAGTTGCAGTTCCTTTTCCTCCAAGAGTCTTGTTTACATTTGCCTGAAATTCTTCATGCGTAATAGTATCCTCTTCCATCTCTTTAATTTGAGTTGGAACTACATAAGTGCTAAATATAATTCTTCTTCCGCTTGGCATTATGTTGTCACGTAATAATCTACTGTTGTTGTTCCACTAGATGTTTTAGCATAAACATCTGCACTAGTACTTATTTGAGAAGCAAATGCTTCTCCTTCAGATAGCACTATTAAATAAGCTCCGTTCATGCTACCGCCTCCTGCAAGACCAGTTTCGTTTAAAGATATAAATAAATCTACAGATCCAGTATTCTTTATATAAACAAAATCTTTACTATCTGCTATTTCTACAGCAGTAGTAGTTATACTAGCACCTTCTGTAAGAGTACCAGTAGCAGTTACATCTGATGATCCTAAATCTGCAGTCCCAGAAAATTTTCTTCCAGCACCACTATCTAAATACCATCTATCTCCAGAAGTATGTTGTTCTTGAGGAGTGGCATGATTTTTATATCTTACTCTAAAAGTAGTAGCCATTATCTTCCTTTTGGAGCTGCACTTGCAAATGCTCCTTCATAATCAGCTTTTAAAGTTCCATATTGAGCTTGTAATCCTTGCAATTTAGCTCCATGTTCTTGAACTTGAGATGCTACATCTGCTTGATAAGCAGTTATTTCATTTTGATATCTTTGTAATTTTTTGGCATATTCATCTATTTGCTTTTGTTGAGAGAAGTCTGCATCTTTTTGAGCTTTAGCAGCAGCAACTGAAAGATTTTGCAAGGCTTCTTGTACTGTAGATTGGTATTCTACATTTGTATCATTAAAAATATTTAATTGATTTTGCATTGCTTGTCCATAAGCATTAAGATAACTATTAATTTTAGATATTTGAACTCCTGCTAATTCAGTATCTTCTTGATCTTCTATATATTGACCAGCAATATCAAACCATTGCTCTGTATCTGTTTCTGAGCTACCAAGGGTACCTGCTTCCATCTCTGTTATTTGATCTGAAGAAGAATCTAAACTTGGAGCAGTATATGTAGGAGCAGTTCCTAAACTACCAGCAGTTTGCGCTACTACTGTAATAGTTGAATAACTAGGAGCAGAAGGAGTATCAGGAGGTACAGCTGTTATAGATAGGTTTGCTATACTTCCTATAGTAGTTTGTATTAATCTTAATCCTGCATACATAACTACTAAATAAACTTTATCTGTTGGAAAATATTTTATATCAGAATGACTATGGATTAAAGCTACTCCACTTTCATTTTGAGGATCATTATTTACATAATAAATTTTATATGCATTAGGATCTGATCCGGGAGAGGGAAATACGCTTATTTGATTGTCCTCACCTATCATATAGGCAGGATTTATTTTAGATGCGTAATTTAAACTTTCTTCATCAGTAACATCATATTGTAATGATGGATTAATTTTCCTACATTGTCTCCATTGATTATTAGTACCATTTTCACGTATAACATTAAGTATCTTTGCACCATTTAAATCATATCCATTAGATGTTAGTTCTGCTGTAACTGCAACAAATTGCTCTATATCTTGAGGTTTCACTGAAAGCCACTTACTAGTAACTGCTATAACACCATCTTTTAAAAACTGAGAAAGCTCATCAGTATCAGATACTGTGAGCGAAGTTAAATCTTGTACTTGATCTATAAATGCCATATATATCCTCTAAGGTGCCCACCCTCTCTAGAAGAGACCCCACATCTCAATAGAGAGGGCGAGCGAGTTATTCGAGTTAACTATTAACTAGTACCTGTTGATGTTGATGCAGCTGCATCCAACGCAGGTGTTCCTGTAGTACATACACCATGTGCCTCGCAGTGAACTAAGTTCTCTTCAAGATACGTAAAGATATATGTAGAACCTATTGAACCTCCAGCAGCTGTTGCATCATTTGCATCAATCTCAAGTGATTTTGCACCTGCAGTGATTACAAAGCCATCAGAAGATTCGCTTCCATCTGCTGCCATTAAATGGATAAATCCAGTTAATACAGTAGAGCCACTATTTGCAAAGCCTAGCTTAAATGCTGTAGTAGACCAATCTGTTGTACCAACAATGATCTTTATTACCATTCCAGCATTAGAAGCTGTTGCTTGAGGAAGTGTTATTGCTGTTGCTTGAGCTGTATTAGCATACCATATCAGATTTGTTGCTGTTGATGTTAAATCTTCAGCACCTGTTCCTGATTGTTCTACTACATTATTGTCATATAGACCTGTTACAGATACTTCACCTGAGGATCCATAGACTACAGCCTTGCTTGCAACTACAGTCCCAGCACTAGCACCATCTAATAAATCCAGTTCAGTTTCTGATTGATCACCAAGAGCTGTTACTTCAGCATTAGTAATCTGAGCGTTAGGATTATTAGCTAACCAATATTTACCTTTAGTTTGTCCTTGTGCCATTAGTTATCTCCTTATTAAGTATTAGCTGAAGCTGTTCCTACAGCCCAACCATCTTGATCATTAGTTACACCTTTTACCCACCATCTACCACCAGCAGACATAATGTGTATTTGATCTCCAGCAGCACCTTTTGAAGCGGCTAAAGTCAATTGATCATGAGATGAACCAGATGCAAAGTCAATACCAACATCATTAGTATCTTC
>TARA_R100001594_G_scaffold143395_2_pt1 | contig 10254 bp, 23 predicted proteins | sample TARA_R100001594 | Tara Oceans TARA_R100001594 (sample SAMEA2622752) | marine metagenome | biome: marine biome (ENVO:00000447); feature: marine epipelagic mixed layer (ENVO:xxxxxxxxx); material: "saline water (ENVO:00002010), including plankton (ENVO:xxxxxxxx)" | depth 150 m
CAGAAGGCTTGAAAGCCGCTGTTGACAGCAAGGAAACTTCTTCCAAGGAAAAGATTGAAGGAGCCAAGCTGGGGGCCAAGATTGCAGAAGACATTGTGGAGGCAGCAGAAAATGCCAGCAAAAAAGAAGACTAAGTCACGGGTTAACGAGGCGGGTAACTACACCAAGCCCACCATGCGTAAACGCCTGTTTAATAAGATCAAGGCGGGAGGAAAAGGTGGGAAGCCGGGACAGTGGTCGGCAAGAAAGGCGCAGATGCTTGCGTCTCAGTACAAGAAAGCAGGAGGAGGGTATAAGTAATGGCTACCAAGAAAACCCCAAGGAAACTGACGAGTCGCCAGCAAGCTACTTTAAAAAAACATGCTGTTCATCATACTAAGAAACACATGGATATGATGAGGAAAGCTATGCGTGGCGGAAGTACATTTTCTGCTGCACATAAAATGGCCCAGAAAAAAGTTGGTAAGTAATGCCGTTGAAAAAATCCCAAAAGTCCCTGAAAAACTGGACAAAGCAAAAGTGGCGAACCAAGTCGGGCAAGCCATCGACGCAGGGTAAAAAAGCAACGGGAGAACGGTATCTACCAGAAAAAGCCATCAAAAGCCTGAGCGCAAAAGAATACGCGGCTACCTCACGGGCAAAAAGAAAAGGAACAAAAAAGGGTAAGCAGCATGTTGCTCAACCTAAAAAGATTGCAAAGAAAACGCGGAGGTATCGTAAGTGAGCATACAGGAAGATCACATATTGACTCGTCTACAGAAGTTTATGAGGGAACAGATGAATGACGGGGCAGACCATCTTGCGTCTGGTGGTGCAAAAGATATGGCTGAGTACAGCCGTATGGTCGGACGCATAGAGGGAATAGCTATGGTGGAAAGGGAACTGATTGAACTTTCCAGCAAGCTGCAAGACGATGACTAAACAGGATACCGCTGTGCCTGTATCAATTCAGCGCGAAACGAGCTTTGCTCGCAAGGAAAGTTATGATGGCAAAAGTATTAGAGAAAGAACGACCTGTCACTGAAAGCAAGAAAGACCAACCCGAACCTGAGACAGCCTCTCAACTCCCCGAACCCTGTGGTTATAAAATACTGATAGCAATCCCTGAAGTGGAGGAATCTACGGAAGGCGGAATTATCAAGCCCGACATTGTCCGAGAACTGGAAGAATACTCGACTGTAATCGGCTTTGTGCTGAAGATGGGTCCAGACTGTTACGACGAGAAAAAGAAGTTTCCGTCTGGTGCTTATTGCAAGGAAGGGGATTTTATTCTGTTCCGCGCTTTTCAGGGAACCCGTATCCGTATTCACGGCAAGGAGTTCCGCTTGATTAATGATGATAATGTAGAAGCCGTTGTGGATGATCCTCGCGGCATCAAGAGGGCTTAACAATGGTTAATGAAAATGCACAGGCAAAAGAAGAGCCTCAAGAAGAACTGTTTGAGATTGAGGTTGTAGACGATACCCCTGAGGAAGATAAACCTTTTGTAGCTTCTGAAGGCGAACCGGGGACGGGCGATGATGACGAAATCAAGGGTCTTGGGAAGCGGGCACAGGACAGGATTGGTCAGTTAAAGCGTGAGTTTCACGATAAAAGGCGTGAAGCTGAGGCAGCGCATCGTATGCAAACTGAAGCCATTAATGTGGCGCAGACAATTCGTCAGGAGAATGAACAGCTTAAAACTCTTCTGAAAAGCGGCAACAGCGCACTGTTTGATGTGACAAAGGCAAAGAACGATGCCGATCTCGCTCAGGCACAGGCCGCTTTAACCAAGGCGTATGATGAAGGAAATGCGGAAGAGATAGTTGTTGCCCAGACACAGCTTAACGAGTTGATGTTTGACGGGCGGAAGTTGCAGGAAGCGATAAACGAAAGACAGGTTTTGGCAGAGACTCCGTCTCCCCAACCTGTTGCACCGCAGCAACAGAAGCCAGATATTACGTTAACTGAGCGTGACGCTGACTGGATCAGGAGAAATCCTTGGTTTCAGAAAGATCAAAAACTAACTGCGTATGCAATGGGTTTGCACTATGAACTGACCCAGCAAAAGGGCGTTCACCCAAATGGTTCAGAGTATTACACTTTAATTGATGAGGAAATGCGAAAGCATTTTCCTATTGACGAAATAAATAAAAATTACCAGAATGGAAGTGGTAACAATTCTGTTTCTTCTGATGTTCGTGAGTCAGACGAAGCTGACGGTTTGTCGGTGGAAGTTGAGTCAGAAGAAGCAGCAGCCCCCGTGGTGGCACCAGCTACTCGTAGTAGCAATAAGAAACCAACGCGAGCCAGACTCACGAAAACTCAAGTAGACCTCGCTAGGAAGCTTGGGTTAACAAACGAACAATACGCTCGACAACTTTTGAAGGAGCAGACAAATGGCTAAAGATAAAGAACAGGACAGCGAATTGTTTGACGGCGAAAAGCGCGAATCCAGAACCGCCGCCAGCTTGGGTGATAGAGAAACCCGTGAGATGAGTGAGCGCGAAAAAAGCTGGGCACCTCCGTCATTACTACCTGAACCAACACCAGTGGACGGTTATGTGTATCGATGGATACGCACTGCCACTCTGGGGGAGGCCGACAACACGAATGTCTCACAACGCTTTAGAGAGGGTTGGGAGCCTGTTCCTGTTGACGATCATCCTGAGATGCAAGTCCTGACTGACCATAATTCTAGGTTTGAAGGGTCTATTGAGGTTGGGGGTTTGTTGCTTTGCCGAACCGCTGAAGAGAATATGAAGCAGCGGGATCAGTATTACGCAAAGAAAACCAAGCAGCAAATTGACGCAGTTGACCAGAGCTATCTAAGAGAAAGTGACCCACGGATGCCCGTTCTCCGTCCAGAGAACACAACGCGGGTTGGTTTCGGAAATGGCCGCTCATAGTAAGACCTGTGAGTTTTTTTCAACTGAAGATGCAAAAAGGAGACAGAAATGTCCTCAACTGCTGCACCCTTCGGACTGCGCCCCATTGGTAAGCTGGATAGTGGTTCTTTAGAAGTTTCACGCCAGTATCCGATAGCCTCAGGCTATGGCACAGCTATCTGCGTAGGTGACATTGTTCAGCTAGTAGATGGCGGCACCGCCACGACCATTGAGAAGCAGTCCGCAACGGGCGACGACTCTACCGCCATTGATATGGTCGGTATCTTTATGGGCTGTAAATATACAGACCCTAATTCAAACCAAATGACGTTTAGCCAAAAGTGGCCAGCAAGTACGGTGGCTTCCGACGCTATGGCGTATGTGTGTGACGATCCGAATGTCTTGTTCACCATCCAAGCCGATGGTGCCCCCACTAATACGGGAGACATTTATGGTAAGAACACCCTTTTGGTTCAGACAGCACCTAATACCACTTTGAATATTAGCCGTGTTGCTCTGGATATCTCCGAACTCGACACTGATGCTCAAAATCCAATTCGGATTATTGACTATCTCGGTGGAGATCAAGGCGATGAAAAGGGAACGACTTACCCAATTCTGGTGTGCAAGTTTAATTATCACCAGCATTCGTCCACAACTGGCTCGGCATAGGAGGATTGAGTTATGGCTATTGCAAGAACACAACTCCTCAAAGAGCTTCTTCCGGGTCTTAATGCCCTGTTCGGTCTTGAATACGAAAAGTATGAAGACGAGCATACAATGATCTACGAAACCGAAAGTTCGGATCGTAGCTTTGAGGAAGAGGTCAAGTTGTCTGGATTTGGCTCTGCCCCAGTTAAACCTGAGGGTGAGGCTATTTCGTATGACAGCGCACAGGAGTCATTTACGGCTCGGTATAACCACGAAACCGTGGCTATGGGTTTCTCCATTACTGAAGAAGCAATGGAAGATAACCTGTATGACTCGCTTTCAGCACGTTATACCAAGGCTCTCGCTCGCGGCATGGCTTACACCAAGCAGACCAAGGCTGTTACTCCCCTTAACACAGGGTTTGACACCTATCAGTCTGGCGACGGCGTAACGCTATTTAATGCCTCTCACCCAACGGTTGCGGGTGGTACTAACTCCAACCGTCCGTCAACAGCGGCTGACTTGAACGAAACCACTCTTGAAAATGCAGTAATTGACATTGCTGCATACGTTGATGAGCGTGGTCTTCTTATTGCAGCCCGTCCGCGCAGGTTGATTATTCCTCCTGCACTGACGTTTGTTGCTACTCGTATTCTCCAGTCGGAGCTTCGAGTTGGCACTGCTGATAACGACATCAATGCCATCAGGAGCAATGGTTCTATTCCAGAAGGTTATGAGGTCAACCACTACCTGACCGATACCAATGCCTTCTTTATCATTACTGATGTTCCTAACGGCATGAAGCATTTTGAACGCACTCCCATGCAAACCAGCATGGACGGTGACTTCGATACGGGCAATGTTCGTTACAAGGCGCGGGAACGGTATTCCTTCGGAGTATCTGACCCACTCGGAATTTACGGTTCTCCGGGTTCATCCTAAATACCGTAACGGGGGAGGGGCTTGCCCCTCCCCTTTTTTATAAATCCTGACGGCGTAAGCCGACACTAGCCACGACAGGAGATATACACATGGCTGTGCATTTTACCGGACCTATCCTTCATGCAGGTAAGGACGGAAACCGCAAATGGTTTTCCAACCTGCCAATTACCGCAAGCCCCGACTATGTCGTTTACATGGATGACTTTACGGGTATTGCTCTCGACTCCACTAGCGACTGGACTGTTGTTAAAGACAGCAGTGCTTCCGCTGCTCTTGGCGCTGACGCCGAAAGCGGAACTCTGGTTCTGTCAAGTCAGGCGACTACTGACAATGATGGTGCTTCTGTTCAGGGCAACGAAATTTTTGCAATGGCTTCTGACAGGGACATTTGGTTTGAAACCAAATTGACCCCCACAGATGCTGAAGGCAGCGCAATGGATATTTGTGTTGGCCTTACTGTGAATTTCGCAACAAACCCTGAAGCTATGCTTACTGCGGCTGATCGAGTCGTTTTCCAAATTGATGATGGTGATAGCAATATTGATTGTGTCACCGAAAAAGATGGAACGGCTACGACTACTGATAGCGGTATCGACATTGCAAGCGGAACGGCTGTAACCCTTGGCTTTCATGTGCAGGGCACAACTTCGGTCGAGTTTTTTGTAAATCGTCTTCTGGTTGCTACGCACACTGCGAATCTTCCAGATAACGAAAATCTTGCGATTGGTGCGATGGAGCTTTCTGGCTCTGCCACTGGCACCAAGTCTATGGCAATAGACTATCTATTCGCTTCTCAAACTCGGTAGGGGATGAGATATGGCAACAAAAACCAAGGGAAAGGTAGCGGCTAAAAAAGCCGCTCCTAAACCCGCTGCAAAAAAGGCTGCTGCTGTAGATACTCCTCCCGTAGGAAGTGCTGAGTATAAGTCTTTAGTCTTGCAGGGGAAAATAAAGGAGTAAGCTTGTGGCAGACGCAGTAACAACTCAGACTATTGTTGATGGTCAAAAAGAAGCTGCTTTCAAGTTTACGAACATTAGCGACGGCACAGGCGAAAGTGCTGTAGTCAAAGTTGATGTATCGTCACTTGCAAAGGAGCATGTAACCCAGAACGCTTGCACCAAATTTACTATCGATCAGATTTGGTGGCAGTGTGTTGGCATGAAAGTGCAGTTGCTCTTTGACGCAACCAGCAATGCTTTCATTATTGAACTGGGTGAAACTTCTTCTGGACACCATGATTACAGGGATTTTGGCGGTATCTGGAACAACGCGGGTTCTGGAGTTACTGGCGATGTGTTGTTTACGACAGTAGGACACACCAGTGCCGATACCTATACCATTTTAATCTCTGGAAAGAAGAGTTACGGGTAATGGCAAAAAAGTTCCCCGGCGTAAAGCGGTTGTCCAGCGGTGGTATAGAATATCGCGGCACCAAGTTTGCGGGGTTCAATAAGCCGAAAAGGTCTAATCGTTCTGGCAAAAAAGGAATGGTCCTTGCCAAGGATGGCGATAAGATCAAGCTTATCCATTATGGTGACTCGTCAATGGGGCACAATTACTCCCCTGAAGCGCGTAAAAGTTTTAAGGCTCGTCACGCAAAGAACATCAAAAAGGGCAAGATGTCTGCTGCGTACTGGGCTAACAAAGAGCTTTGGGGCGGTCCCGGTAAATCCAAGAAGTCTCCTCCTAAATCACAAAAGTCTGTTAAAGGCATACGGAGGAAGAAGTGAGGCAGCATATAGTTACAGTCATGACAACTTGCTGTTTAGCTGTTGGCGGTTGGGTGGTTTTGTTGCTTGTTGACATGGACAAGAAAGTAGCGGTTTTGGAAACATCGGTTTCTGAAACAAACGAAAAGGTCAGTAAGAATTACGACCTGATAAAAATTGTTTTAATGGAAGTTCGCCCTGTTCATGACGCGGTGATGTTGAAACCAACAAAGGAAACCAGACGATGAAGTATTCTGATCAGAAAAAGAAAATGAAAATGGCTGGCGGCGGTATTGCCGAAGACGTAAAGCCTATTGAAAAAGACCTTGGGGGATTGCTGAAGGCAGTTTCTCCAGCGGCGATGCTTTATGACAAGCTTGGAAAGGAAAACCGAGGGTTCATGTTTGGTCTTGGTCCCGGTTTAATTATGAAAGACCGCGCCCGTCGCAAAAAAAAGGAGGAGGAAAACATCTCATGAAAACACAAGACCAGCGTAAAAAAATGACGATGGTAAGTGGCGGTGTTGCTGAAGATGTTTCGGGCGGTCGGTCTGGCTTTGAAAGCCGGTTAGCGAAAATCGGTGAGTTTGCTAAAGGAATTGCCACTGAGGAAGACAGGGGTATTCTTGAGGGTATTCTTCAGTCTCGCCAAGCGCAAGAATTTCTTACAAGCATGGGCGGCGTTTCAATACCGAAAAGTCGAGCCATAAGAAAAGCTCGACCGATAAAGGGAGCAAAGCCTCCAAGAATGGATTAATGCCGTTAAGGGCAAAAGGATATAGTCAATGGCAGTAAGTGGGACAGCTACATTTAATCTCGACATAGCCGAGCTTTGTGAAGAAGCTTATGAACGGGCTGGTCTGGAGATGCGTAGTGGATACGATCTTGCTACCGCAAGGCGTAGCCTTAATCTAATGGGCTTGGAGTGGGCTAACCGTGGAATTAATCTGTGGCTTGTTGAAGAAGGAAGCGTTACGTTAGCAACAAGCACTGCTACATACACGCTCCCAAGTGACACCATTGATCTTCTGGAGCATACCCTTCGGACTGACAGCGGCACGGCCAATCAGACAGATACGGCTTTGTACCGTATGTCGGTTAGCACTTATTCGCAGATTACAAATAAGTTGACCGAAGGAAAACCTACACAGATTTATATAGACAGGTTGCGGGATGCACCGACTGTCACGGTCTGGCCTGTCCCCAGCAGCACCTACAATGGTGACTTTGTTCGGTATTTTAGATTGCGGCGTATTGAAGATACTGGGGCAAAGTCCAGCAACAACGCAGATATTCCCGCTAGGTTTCTTCCCTGTATGGTTGCAGGGCTGGCGTATCATATAGCTATGAAGCGTCCAGAAGCTGCACAAAGAATACAGTTACTAAAATCTGTTTATGATGAACAGTTTGATTTGGCGGCACAGGAAGACCGCGAAAAAGCGTCTTGGTCGTTTACACCTCAAACGGATTATTACTCGTTATGAGCGGGCCATACGCAAAAGAAAATTATGCCTTTGGGTATTGTGACCGCACAGGTTTTCGGTATCCTTTAAAGGAGCTTGTTTATGAAGTTCAGAACGGTGTGAGGACTGGGCTTCGAGTGGGGCGAGATGTGGTTGACCCAGACCAGCCTCAAAATTTTCTGGGTAGGATTAGAGTTTTTGATCCTCAGTCCTTGCGTGATCCACGGCCTGATAAAGGGCTAGAGGCGAGCAGAGACTTTTTTGGGTGGGAGCCTGTAGGAGATGGCGGTACTGCGCCTGACGGCACTGATAGCCTGTCTCTGGGGGGTTCTGTTGGTGATGTAACAGTAACTGTTTCTTAGGAGGAAATTATGAACTGGATCAAATCGCGTATTGTTGAGCCTAGTAGCTGGTTAGCTGTTGGTGTTGGTGCCATTGTTATTTCGTCTGTTGTTCCCTCTATAGCTGTTTGGCTTATGATTGCAGCGGCAGTAACGGTTGCTGCTGGCATTATTCTAAAAGAAAAGGGCGGTCAATAAGTTACTGGTAACTTGAGGAGAAGATTATGCCAAAGATGAACGGAAAGAAAATACCTTACCCAGATGCGGAAAAGCGCATGGGTGGCGGTAGCCTTAAGATGGTCAAAAACAAGCAGGGAGATAAAGTTCCCTTTTATGCTGCTGACGGTAAGGGAAAGATGATGGGCGGCGGTAAAGTTATGTATAGAGGCGGCGGAAGTCTCTCTTATGGCAAGATGAAGATGGGTGGTGGCGGCGTTGCTGAAGACATTGCTGCTGCTGGTATTGGTGGTGCCTTTGCCGGTGCTGCCGGTGCTGCTGCTGGTGCAAAAATCAAGGAAGGCTCTACTCGTGGACCCAATCCTTCGGAACTAGATGGCCGCGAAAAAGAGGAGCAGGAAGAATATCTTCGGCGCTTAAAAGGGGTTAATAAGGCTGCTACCACTGGGGCTGCTGCCGGTGCTGCTTTTGGCAGTGCTGGAGCTAAGCTGGGAGCCAAGGCTGCTAAGCGTAAAGAAAAAAAGGGTATGGGCGGCTCTATTGCCCGTGGCAGTGGTGCGGCTCGCGCCCAACAGTTTCGTAAAAACGGCTAATGGATTATGGCTTGGACATTCACCACACTTAAAACGGCGATACAGGATTATGTAGATAATACTGAAACGACGTTTGTTAATAATCTGGACGAGATGATACGGATTGTTGAGTCACGCATTTTTTATGCCGTTCAACTCCCTACGTTCAGAAGAAATGTAACGGGTTCTTTTACAAGTGGTGGTCAATATCTTTCACAACCCACTGATTTAATTGCCGTTTTAAGTCTTGCCGTAACCAGCGGCAATAACAGGACATACCTTCTCCCTAAAGATGTAAACTATATTAATGAAGCGTATCCCGATTCCACAGAAACGGGCTTGCCTAAATACTACGCGCTCTTTGACGACAGCTTTTTTATTGTTGGGCCAGCGCCAGACTCTGGTTACGCGACAGAACTTCATTACGCCTATCTTCCAGAAAGCATTACGGTTTCGTCAAGTGGTACTAGCTGGCTTGGGGACAACGCTGAAGACGCATTGCTATATGGATGTCTTGTGGAGGCTTACACTTTTATGAAGGGCGAGCCTGATCTTATTACAAATTATACTGAGAGGTTTGCTGCCGCTCTCCAAAGGGTTGGTAATTTGGGCGAAGCAAGGAACCGTAAAGATCAGTACCGTAACGGTGCCTTACAGATACAGGAGACTTGATGTTATCTATCAAAACAGAAATGCCCAGTGATTTTGAAGTAAGTGTCGGGACTACCAGTAACAGGGGTCTAACACCTTCTGAAGTTGCGGAAATGTGCGTTGAAAAACTTATGTATGTTTCTCAAGACGCACCTCCTGCTATTAGAGATCAGGCGGTGTTTTACAAAGACCAGCTTTTTGTTTTGATAGAGCATTATATGAAACAAGCGGTGGCAAGTGACAGAACTAATGTTATCAATGCGTTAACTAATGCTGGCTCCCCCCAGTTAGCAGAAATGATAAGGAGACTTTAAATGGCTATCTCGCAAGCAATGTGTACGTCTTTCAAAGTAGAGCTTTTGAAAGGTGTCCATAATTTTACCGCCTCAACGGGCAATACATTCAATATGGCGCTGTATCAAAGCACGGCGTCTCTTGACGCAACAACAACGGCTTATACGTCAAGTGGCGAAGCAAGTGGCACAGGATATTCTGCCAAAGGCGCAGCATTAACAAGTGTTACGCCAGTCGCAAGTGGAACTACGGCAGTCGGTGACTTTGCTGACCTGACGTTTTCTTCTGTCAGTATTACTGCCAGAGGCGGCATGATTTTTAATGAGACAGCAACGGGCGATCCTTCTGTTGTAATTCTTGATTTCGGTGCTGACAAAACTGCAACTGCTGGGGATATGACGATTACGTTCCCAACAGCAAGCGCAACGGCTGCAATTATCAGAATTGCGTAGGATAAAGTAATGGCTAACATCGCAGGTTGGGGCAGAGGGACATGGAGTAGCGGACCTTACGGTCAGCCCACACCTGTGGAAGTTACTGGAATTGCAGCGACTGGTGCTGTTGGCACTGTTACTGCCGCAGGTGGT
>TARA_R100001594_G_scaffold78597_2_pt1 | contig 10253 bp, 18 predicted proteins | sample TARA_R100001594 | Tara Oceans TARA_R100001594 (sample SAMEA2622752) | marine metagenome | biome: marine biome (ENVO:00000447); feature: marine epipelagic mixed layer (ENVO:xxxxxxxxx); material: "saline water (ENVO:00002010), including plankton (ENVO:xxxxxxxx)" | depth 150 m
GGAAGAGGTCCATTTAAGCCTTACTGGGTTATGGTTTCGCATGAATGATAAGATACAAAGAATTAAAAATTTATTAATGAACAAAAAAACCAATGCTGTTAAAGGTGAATCTATAACCGATAGTTTTTTAGATCTTAGTAATTATGGGATTATGGCAACTATTGTTCAAAATGGAAAGTGGGGTAAGTAGATGAAAAACACAGTATCTACTTACCAGATGACTTTAATTATAGAGGGATTATCAGATTTAATATTAAAAGCTAAAGAATTAAAGGATTATGATAAGGTAAACAAATTGCAACAAACAGTTGATCAGTTGCAAGAGTACACCCAGGAGTTTTGGGAAGAGAATCAAAACAGTAAAGACTCTATACAATGAGTTATCCTTTTATCATAGCTGAACTTATTGCAAACATATTTATTCTAGGACTTGGTATAGCTATTTGGATAGGGATCATCGGAGTGATCACTATTACAATACAAGTTCTTATTGAAAAGTTTAACACTACCAAAGGAAACCATGAAAATTTACAATCTACCGAGGGATTCAAAAGAGACTATTGAGTTTACCATTTATGGTCCACCAGTTGCTTTAAAAAGGCATAGACATTTAAGGAGTGGACATACTTATGATCCTTCAAAAAAGGATAAGGCTAATTTTTTAGCAAAATCAAAAAATTTAGCTCCCAAATCTCCTCTTGATGGACCGATCTTTATGTACATCGAGTTTCATATTGCCCGACCTAAGAGTCATTACCGAACTGGTAAATATAAGCATTTATTAAAACAAGGTGTTTTATTTCACTGTCCAAAAAGACCAGACATAGACAATTATGCTAAGTTGGTCCTAGATGCTTTAAATGGAGTGTTTTACAAAGATGATGGACAAGTGACTACTTTGGTCATTACAAAAGTTTACAGCACTAAACCTAAAACTGTGATAAGAATTGAGGGAGAAAATGAAATTACCATTAGTTAAAAGATCTTTATTAGAAGCAACCCAAAAGCAGTCAGATCAATACAAAAGAGAACTCCAGGTGTTTGCGACTTTATTTAAAAAGATCCAGGATTTATGCGAGGACCATAATCAAGATAAAATGGGAAATATAAGATTGTGTAATCAGATAAAAAAAATAGTTGGAAAAGAGAAAGTAGAAAAAAAATTCACTAGAAGTAGTAGGTCAAAATGACTACCAGTAGACTAGGATTTATCGGAGAAGAAATGGTCAAAATTGATCTATTAGATAGATACCCAGAGTTTCAAGTTTATCGACCTTGTGTAGATGATCACCTGGTTGATTTTTTAGTTGATACTGGTAAGTCTATAAAGAAAGTCCAGGTAAAAACCAGGACCAAATTAAAAACAAAATCAGCGATGGAAATTCGCTTAGGTAAATACACAAAATCAGACATTGATGTAATTGCTGTTTATTATAAACCAAAAGATTTGATTTGCTATGTTCCCTATTCCGGTGAGCAGTGTTTAAATCTAGCGATGACCAGTGCCATGAATAATCAGAAAAGTAAAAGAAATTGGTTTTATCAATACATGGAGTTTCCAATTTGAAAGATTACCAGAAAACTTACCAGGAAAGAAATACTGATCGGATCAATCTAGCTGAAGTAAAAGCAGAAGAATATTTTAAAAAGAAAGGAGTTACCCTGGTGCGATTTGGGTTTGATGAGAAAGATCCACCAATGCAGACAAATGAGTGGTTTAAATTACCCGAAATTGTACGCTCTTCGCCAGATTTTATTATAATTAATAAGAAGAGTGCATTTATGGAAGTAAAAGGATTTTACCAGGAATTAAAAATAAAAGTCCATGATTTAATTATGATGAATTATTGGAACCAGGTAATGCCTTTGTATTTGTATTGCTATGACAATTCTGATCAGCAAAGCTATACTATTAAATATCAAGATTTATATGACCAGATCCATATTCAGCCGGTGGATCGGTATAAAGACAATCAAAAGGTTTATTACAAATTAACTAAAGCCATATTAAAAGGAGTGCAATTATGACCATAATCAGCTATACCCTTATCAGCTTATTTATCTTGTGGTATTATTGGAGAGCAGAGCATGGAAAAAAATAAAGGATGGATTAAGATTGATCGAAAGATCCGGAATAATTTTTTATGGGAAGAAAAAAGACCTCGGACCAAATTAGAAGCCTGGCTTGATCTATTAATTAGAGCCAATCACCAGGAAAAAGAATGGCTACATAATGACCAGGTTATCCAAACCAAAAGGGGTGAAGTAATAACCTCAATGAAGCAGTTAGCAATCGAATGGAAATGGTCCAGGCAAAAGGTAAAAAGGTTTTTAGTGATGATCGCAAAGCGTGATATGATTGTGATGGAAGTGAATCAAAGTATGAGTAGGCTAAGTATCTGTAACTATGAGACTTACCAGGGTGGCGTTACAACCGATGTTACAACCCTCACCCACCAAACGGACACCTCGCACCCACTACTAAAGAAAGAAAAGAATTATAAAAAAGAAAAGAAAACAACATATAAAAAAGATGTTGTTGATAATTCATTTGCAATAAAATTTATAAAACTTTGGACACCAGAAGGTTGGTTAGTAAATCCACCAACTCCCTATGAGAAAAAAGAAATTATTCAGTATGGAATGAATTACAATGATGATATTGAATACTGGAGACCTTTCCTGGAAGAAAGACAAAAGCGTATTAAAAATGGTGAGTTCCATCATAATTCTATTAAATCTTTTTGTGGAAGTGCTTTTAGGACTTACACTAAAGAAACCAGGGTAGCGACTAAACCAAAAAAAGAACAATTTTTACCATGTAAAACCGGTGGATTTGTTGCCTATTGTTCTGAATGTGGTGAGAAAAGTTTTCCTAATGAATATCAATTAAAACATGAGAGTCCAAATTGTCATAGAGGGAGATCTTTTGTTTCTCAAAAACCTAAAGTGATAAAAAAGAAATCAACCAGGGAAGATGATCAGATGGATTCTGAAATTTTAAAAAAAGTAGGATATGCGATTGGATAAGCATACTGGATGGGTTATAAAAGCCATGTTAAAAGATCAAGTTCATCAAAGTCAAAAAAGTGCTAATCATGGGAATTGTATTATCTCAGATAAGGTTTTAAAGCTATGTCCTAATTGCGACAGAGTATTTGAGAGAATAGTGATAGCTAAAGCAAAATATGATCAGTATTATGTAGACTTTCCTAAGTATGGTAAGAAAACTAAGGTTTGCATACATTGTTCCAAAGACAAGACTAACTGGGTAAGCCCTCATGATCCAGGAGATGAACATCAATATGGTTCTTTGATGTATAAAGTTAAACAGAAGCCTTTTAAGAAAAATAAAAAGGTCAGCTATGTCCAGGTACTTAAAAATTTAAAAAGAAAAGAGAAATAAATGAAAAAGCTACATTCAAAAGAAAGAAAGAAGTTTCAAAAAAAATTTGTAGAAATGTTAATTGACACCAAATCTATAGGATATATAATCGATAGTTATAAAATACTTACTATGAAACAATTATACAAAATGACAGATAAAGAACTTGTGGATTATGCTTTAGAAATAGATATGGAGCCAGATTTATATAGTATGGGTCAATGGGTAGATTTTTGCGAATTTGAAAAATATGTAAGGAAAAGCAAATGAAACATTATTGGGAATCTTTATTTAATGAAAATCTTACTTTTATCTTAGGGTGGGAAGCCTTTGTATTCTTAATCACCTTGATGTGGTTATTGGATCGCTATGACATGAGAAAGATTAAAAAAGATATTAACATTATTGCCAAGATTATCGGAAGTAAAGAGCATAAATAATCTTTTCTTATTCCGAAATTCGAAGGATTGATAGTATATTAAACAGAATGAGTGATTTATATATACATATAGTGCAGGGCATAGTTGCCTTGTTATCATTTTATTTAGGATCCTGGGTCTATTACAGAGGTCAGCAGGATCAGAGTCCAAACCCTTTTGTCAACTTAGATAAACCAGAAGAAATTGAGCAGGAATCATGGGACCAGGTTTAATCGAAGTAGATTTTTTAATAGAAGAATTGGATGACATTCAAATGCTGTGGGCTCATTTAGCGATCAGTGCTTTAAGAGCCGGTTATCCTATAACAGAGGTGAACATTGGCATTAGCTGATCTAACCAATAAGCAGAAAATGTTTTGTCAAGAATACATGGTAGATCTTAACGCAACTCAAGCATCTATAAGAGCAGGATATAGCCAAAAAACAGCAAAAGAAATCGGTTGTGAGAACTTAACTAAACCTAATATACAAGCTGAAATACAAAGGTTAAAAGCTGAAAGGATTAAGAGAGTACAACTAACAGCAGATAAGGTTTTAGAAGATATTGAAAGAGTGAGAGGGAAAGCAGAATCATCGGAGCAGTATAATGTTTCTTTAAAAGCATCAGAACTCCAGGGAAAACACCTGGCGATGTTTACAGAGAAGCAACAGATCGAGGGCGAAATTAAAATGCCTTCAGTCAACATACAGCTATCCGATGCAGACACCTAAGAATATAAAATTAAATCCAAACCAGGCAAAGTTTATTCAATGCGAAGAGCAAGTGATTGCTTTCTTTGGTGGTATTGGTAATGGCAAGACCTTTGCCGGAATTTTAAAAGGTATTTTAAGAGTCCTGGATAAGAATCAGCCACCACAATTAGGTATGATTGCCAGGCAAACCTACCCAGAATTAAGAGACTCAACTCAGAGAACTTTCTTTGAGTTATTGCATTTATTAGGATTCTTACCAGGGATCCATTATGATTATAAAAAGCAGGAAAACCGGTGCATATTTAAAAATGGACATGAGATTATATTCAGATCCTTAGATGATCCTGCTAAACTCTTATCGATCAATTTAGGTTGGTTTTATATAGACCAGGCTGAAGAAGTCAGCGAGGAAGTTTTCCTAACCCTATTAGGTCGATTAAGAGCAGTCTCAAACCCTCAATGTTATATTACTGGCAACCCACTTGGACATAATTGGGTATGGCATCGATTTATACATGATCCGGTCCCAGGGAATATCATATTTAATGCGAAAACAGAAGAAAATAAAGAAAATCTACCGGTAGGCTACATTGATAGTCTTAAAAAGAATTATAATGAAATTTGGATTAATCGATACTTATATGGATCCTGGGATGCTTTTGAAGGACAGATCTTTCCAGACTTTGAACCTAGTGTTCATGTAGTTAATGATTTTATGCCGGATCCAGGTTGGAGAAGATTTATAGCGATTGATCATGGAAGGACCAATCCAACTGCTGTTTTATGGGGAGCAGTCAACCAGGATGATGTTATGTTTATCTATCGAGAACATTATGAAGCCGGACAAGATGTTGATTACCATGCCAGGGCGATTAAAGCTCACTTAAATGAAGGTAGATATGAAACTTATGTTATTGATCCTAGTACCGGTGCAGGAAAGGTAGGAGATCCGGAGACTATAGGGAACCGATATAGGCAATTACATATTCCAGTAGTTAATGCGAACAATGATGTTCAAGGGGGAATTGATAAGGTAACCCAGTACATCAAAAAGAACAAATTAATGATCACTAGGTCCTGCGAGAATTTGAGGCGAGAGCTTATCAATTATCAGTGGGAACAGCCTAGTGCATCTAGAATGGAATTAAACAGTCCAGAAAAACCTTTAAAGAAGGATGATCATGCAGTGGATGCTCTTAGATATTTAATTGGAGAAGCTGTAGACAGTGCGAAGAGACCAGATACCAGGAGCGAAACCGAAAGATTTATTGACACTATTGTGGTCGATAATCCTTCACAACCTCAATGGGATAGTATATAATGGCAGGAATGGATTATTATCCGGCACTGGACCAGGAGTCTGCATTAGACCAGGTAGCCGAAGCAAGTGAAAGAATACCACAAGTTCGCAACTGGTTAGATCGCTCTAAGAAAGCCAGAGAATCTCAATCAGATCGATGGAGAAAGAATGAAAGGCTGTACTATGGTAGACATTGGGCAAACCCAAGCAAGGGAACTGAAAGCCAGTCTAGAATGATCTTTAATTTTCCATTGGCAGTGGTAGAAACTATTTTACCGATTGTTAATGATTTTCAACCTACTGTTGATATTATGCCCAGGGAAAAAAATGACATTTGGTTTGCTGAGATGATGCAGAAAAGATTTCAGCAGATTGTAGAAGAGTGCGATTTATATGGTCAGATCCTCCAGGCAGTTAAAGATAGCTTAATTTATTCCAATGGGTTTTTGCAGATCTTACCTCAGATTACTGAAGAAGGTGTATTTAAAGGATTTGATATACAAGTTATTGATCCTTTTACAGTAGTTCCTCATCCTTATGCAACCGATCTTAACCTGGAATCTGGTGAGTATTTTATGTTTGCTGTCCCAATGGAAACTTCCAGGATTTATAGAGAGTTTGGAATTAAGTGCAGTGCTGATGGAAAACTAGATGATTACAGAGCGTATCAAAAGAATAATGATCATGGTGGAATAGAAAATGCCAGTGCTGAGTCAGACTATGACATGGCATTGGTTATTGAATGCTATTCTAATGAAGCCGATAAAGAAAAATATCCAAATGGAAGGCATACTGTAGTAGTGGGTGATAAGCTCATAGTAGATGAACCACTAGAGCTCTATCGGATGCCGGTATTTATGGTTTCTAATTACAAATCTCCTCACAACTTTTGGGGAATAGGTGAAACTGATCTGGTAAGAACTCAAACTAAAGCAATGAATGAAACCTTTTCAGCTATCAATGAGAACATAAGAAGAATGGGTTTTCCAGTTCGCAAGGTTACTCAAAGAGCGAAAGGTCAAATGACCAGACCAATTACCGGTGCTCCTGGTGAAGAAATTACAGTAGTGGATCCGGCAGATGTTACATTTGAGTCGCCTCCTCCAATACCAGGGTATATACAAAATTACATAGCTCAAGTTGGTCAATTTATGGAACATATCACTGGTGTAAATGATGTTACACAAGGCAGAAAGCCAGGAGGGGTAACATCGGGAAGAGCGATTGTAGCCTTACAAGAAGCGAGTCAAACCAGACAAAGATTTAAGATTAATAAAGAAGTAGCCAGACTCACTAAAGAAATTGGCGAATATATGGTCCAAATGATCCTCACTTTTGATGAAGAGATCCGATCTATAAGGGAAAGAGATGTTGAAGGTCAATTCCAATTTGTTGAGTTTAACCCAATGGCTGTATATGATGCCGATGGTAACATGGAAGGCACTCCACAATTTGATCCTGGAACAGCTAAAAAACTTATGGACAGTGAGTTTGATGTAGATGTTACCAATGGATCCAGGTATGCTCAAGGCAGAGTAGCCAATGAAGAAAGAGCAATGGAATTATTTCAAGCAGGGGTTTATGGTATTGAAGAAGTGGTTAATGCTTTAAATATCAGTGATAAGCAAGATGTTATTCAAAATTGGTATGTTAGAAATCAAATGGTCCCACCACAGCAACAAGTTCAACAAGCTGAACAAGTTCAAGAACAATTAGGAATGTTAGTAGCTCAAATTATGCAAGAAGGACCTGGGGGACCAAGTGAAGAAGCATTGGCACAAATGATCATGGCAAACCCTGGGCTTGTTGAGTCACCGGATTATTTACAATTACCAAGCGAAATACAGGAAAGGATTAACACAGTAGTAGGATTAATAGGAGGGCAGGATGAACCAGATTCTGAGGTCTAAACCAAGCATAGGCAGTAGTAATTTTCTTGTCCTCCAAAATTTAAAGGAATTAGTATGCCAAAATTAAAAAATAAGAAATACCCTTATTCCAGAAAAGGATATAAGGCTTATATGAAAGCATTAAAAAAAATGAAGGAAGGTAAGTGATCCAGGTGATTCCAGGCATACTTAACCCTACCGAAGCACAAGAACTCTTGAATATGACACCAAAGAATCAGTCAATAAATTCATTTTCTAATAAAATTGTGCAAAAAGTAGCGAATACCTATCAATCTAAGGTTAAGGACCAAACTTTTATTTTAGATGGTCCAAGCTATTGGAGGGTTGAAAACAGACCAAAAGGACACAAGTGGCACTATGATGGTTGTAAAGAGGTAGATGGTAAACTAGTTGATAATCATATGTCCTGGTGTAGAATTGGGACCACAGCATTGTTAACTCCTCATGATCAGTTTACTGGGGGAGAATTAAGTTTTAAACAAGCAGGAAAAGAATTTCAAATTAAGGACCATTATTTAAATGGTGTGATGTACTCAGCAGGAAAGCATGATAACCCTTCACTGCATAAAGTAGAAAAGCACAATGGTAAGCGAACAGTATTGTTAATGTTCTTTGCAACAGCATGATAGCTAATTTGATGAATTATTTAAAAACCAAGATCTCCCAAAAATTTACCGGGAAGATAGAGATTAATTTTTTTGAGGGTGGTATATCCAACATCAATGAACACAAAAGTATTAAGCTAAATAAATGAAGTAAACATCTTTTAACATAAGGGACAATCTTAAAACAAGAAGCCCAGTGATACACCAGGAAACCCCTGGCGATCATTGGGCTTTTTTTTTGAACTAAACAGTGTCGAAAGACCAACTGAAAGGAAACACAATATGGCTGACATAAACATAACTGGAACTACAAACTTAAATGTACAACCAGAATCAGAACAAATTAGCGTAGGAAATTTTAATGGCGATCCATTGGTAGGAGAAATGGCTCCTTCCACAGATAGCTATGACAACATTTCAATACCAGGCGAACTCCTCGGGGAGCAATCACAACCTGGTAATGATACAGAACCGGCTGAGACCACAGAGTCTACAGAAACAGCCCAACAAACCGAATCAACTAATATTCCCGACAAGGAATCTCCTGCTGATGAACCAGAGCAAACCGATGCAGTTAGCAAATCCATTTATGAGATGGCAGATGGCTCTAAGGTTACAGAAGAAGAGATCCTTACCTGGAAAAAAGATGCTGACAATAGACATGACTGGAATAAATCAAATACTGAGAAAGCCCAGGAAATAGCTGATCAGAGAAGGGCAATAGAGCCTTTTATTCAATTAGTTGAGAAATTCAAAACCTCGGAAGATTTTGCAGAAACCTTTAAGGAAGCTGTAGAAGATGAACTTGGAGAAGAAGCAGGGCAACTGTTTGAACAGTCCCTAAAGATGGATAACAAGGACCTTCCGAATCCTTATGAATCTGAATTAACAGAGGCAAAGGAACAACTCGAACAGATTAAATCCCAACAAGCACTTGATCAATCATTAACCGACCTAAAGTCAACTTACAAAATAAATGAGTCGAAAGCCCAGGAAGTCTTGGACTATGCGATTAAAACACATGAAGAGACTGGTCGGTTACTCACTTTGGATGAGGCTTATAAGGTAATGAATTTTGACAAAGCAGTTGCAGAACCTAAGACTGCCAAGCCAAAACCATCTGTTCCAGTCAATGTACAAAAGACTGTCGGTGTCAAGTCTGATAAACAATCCAAAATAAGGGATTATGAGGACATTGATGTCGCATCATTTTTTAATTCATAATACAAAACAAGGAGTCTTAAATGGCTAACATTATGGTAGCAGGAGATGGTAACGCTTCTCTAAGTGCCTTAATCCAACAGTATTATATGCCAGTTCTGTATGACAATCTTTTTAAAAAAAGTCATCCATTACTAGCTATAATGAAAGCAAAGGCAAAGACCTTTAATGGTCGAGAAATAGTAGTTCCAGTTGAATACGCTGATGGTGCAACCAGTGTTTTTGGAGATCAGCATGGCATTGGAACAGCTTACACCCCTTTATTAAAAGATATTGCAAAGACTGCAAACTACAACCCAACTATGTTAACCGGTCACTTTCTTTTAACTAAGGAAGAGACTTTGGTAATGAATAGCCCACAAGCTATTAAAAACATAGTCGGTGCAAAAGTCAAAAACCTACAAAAATCATTAGAGAAAAAAGTAGCAGAAAATATGTTTGCTACCTCTTTGGCTACTGATGCTTTTAATCCGGTTGCTGTTTTATGTAATGATTCAACAACAGTGGGAGGTATTAACCCAAGTTCTGATACTTGGTGGAAAACTCCGGTATTAACTTTTGCTGATTTCAGTGATGCTACTGGAGATAGTGGTGATTCTGATTCAACTGTTGATTCTTTATCAGAAGATGATATGGTGAACAGTGCTAAAAACACTTACATTTTAAGAGTTTTAGCAAAAGGTGTCGCTAATGCAAAAGC
>TARA_R100001594_G_scaffold12382_1_pt1 | contig 10249 bp, 20 predicted proteins | sample TARA_R100001594 | Tara Oceans TARA_R100001594 (sample SAMEA2622752) | marine metagenome | biome: marine biome (ENVO:00000447); feature: marine epipelagic mixed layer (ENVO:xxxxxxxxx); material: "saline water (ENVO:00002010), including plankton (ENVO:xxxxxxxx)" | depth 150 m
TATTATTTTCTTTTAAAATTGCCCTGGTATCGTTAATTTAATTTATGTCAAACAACAACAAAAAAAAGGATATAGAAAATGCCAAAACAAATGACAGAGAAAGAGTTTAACGCTACTAAAAAAAGTCTAACCAAGCTCGGAATGTTAGAGGCTGTTAAACAAATGGACAAAGACAGAGAAAGTGGAGATATAGAGATTGTAGATAAAACTCCTAGAAGTGGTCACATAGACTTTATAGCAGACGTAGAACTAAAAGAGAAACTAATGCAAATTACTAGGGAATTATCAAAACTTAGTAATTTTGAATATGAAGTCCCTAATCAATCTATGCTACAAAAAGGAGAGTTAAACAAACTATCTAAGTTAAAAAAGGAACCGAGCAAAATTAAAAGAAAGTCAACAAAGTACTCGATTAATATTGCTACCGAGCCAATTTTCTTAGATGAAAACGGCAAAGAGATTAAATAGCTTTAATCTAGCCTAAACAAAACAAAGAGCCTATCTATTTATTTAGATAGGCTTTTTGCGTTTATATAGTAATCTTATCTATAAAGAAAGTTATCTATGAAAAAAATTTATTTTGAAATAGAATATACTCTAAAAAAGAAGTGGATACTCTATCTAGAAGATAAAGAGATAGGTTCATTTTCTAGTCATGAAAAATTGATAGAGCGTATTTTATATATACGAGACTTATGCAGTAAAGAGTCAGATTATATAGAGATATATAATAGAAACAATAGAAGTATCTACAAGGTAGACCAACATAGACTAGGCGACTTGATAGTCAGACTAGGTGGTCTATTTACAGATGGTGGAGATATGACAGATACAGAGTATCTAGTCAAACATACACTAAAGATACATAAGCAACCAATCAAAACACATAGAGCAATCAAGCCTATAGATACCAAAGTTACTAGACCTATACTTAGAGAGGACAAGACTTGGTAGACAATCAATCAAGATAGAGAGGAGTTATTACTATGATGAGTACTAAGGAACCAATTTTTACGAGAGTAATAAACGATTTAACTAAATCTCAAAAGAGAGTAAAAGAGTTAGAAGAAAAAAAGAAGTCTATGGAATTACGTATAAATAGACTAGAAGAACATAGAGATGACCTGAGAAAGCAAGTAAGATACCTACAAAACAGACTATATAGAGCTAATCAATCTATGTATCAAAGATTTAAAGACTATATCAAAGATAGAATAGATCAATGGTAGACAGATGTCCACATAGTAGAAAGTGGCAACTGGTAGAATGGTACGTCAAATACTTTAATACGTCTAAGAGAGATGGCAACTCTAAGACAAAGAAACAACTCTATGCCATATGGTATAGAGAGAAAGATAAGAATATCTATGGAAGAAAAGATAGACCCTAGAATAACTAATCTAATCAAAGCCTACGAGAAGACTTTAGATAATATAGATCTAGATATAGAGAATACTAAAAGACAGATAGAGAGAGAAGTAAAGCTAGAAGAGGTAATGGGTAGAGAAGCTAGAGTAGCTTTAGGATGGATAGAGGCTTTAGAGTATGTATTAGTTTTAACCAAGAGAGAAAGAACACAAGGAGAAAAGATAATATGCTAGAATCAATTAAGCATCTACTAGGACTATGTGGAGAGCCACATGGTCTAGCACATATGCTATACGCATTAGGTAGTCTACTAGGTACAATATGCTATGGCATGATTAAGAGAGTATTATGGTGGATAGAGGATAACGTATGGATATAGAACAATTTATTAACAAGTATAGAAGCAATATAGATAGCTACTTAGAAGAGAAGTATCCAAGATTTAAGAGAACAGATCAAGAGAGACAGCTGTTTGTAGAGAATGATGAGTATCTATATAAATGGGCAGTCAAAAAGGGATTATCTACGAAAGATTAGATATGTATAAGATTTATAAAGAATTACCTACAAAGAGAGAGGTAGTAGTATAGATGAAAAAACAAACAACTAAGAATATTATCGAGAGGAGTATGCCTATGAGATAGTATTCTACAATCAAAGAAGGGAGAATATATGTGTGGTATATTTGGTTATGCAAAGCAGAGTAATGCACAGACAGACCAACAGATGGAGACCATCAACGTAGTTCTAAAGAATCTAGCTAGAGAATCAGAAGTCAGAGGTACAGATTCTACTGGTATAGCAGTTATTAACGAGAATAAGAATCCTCTAGTATTCAAGTCTCTAAAGAAAGCTAGTAATCTAGTTAAGAACAGAAACTATGGAGAGATTCAAGAGAGTATTGACAAAGAGACAGCGATAGTTCTAGGTCATACTAGATACGCTACTCATGGTACAGTATCTCTAAAGAATGCTCATCCATTTAGTTTTGGCTCTATCATTGGTACTCACAATGGTGTAATATACAACCATGAAGATGTCTCAGCATCTCTCAAGAGAGTGTATGAGGTAGACTCACAAGCTGTGTTTGCTCTATTTGACCAGAATAGTAACTTACAAGAATGTTTAGACGAAATGTATGGAGACTACGCATTAGCATGGAATAAAGATAACAAGAACACCTTGTATCTATTGAGAGAAAATGGTAGACCGTGCCACTACGTATACTGGAGTGAAGCTAGAGTTATGTTCTACGCATCTACTAAAGAGATACTAGAACAAGCTATACAAAAAAGCACTATGAGTAAACGTATAGATAAGCATACGATTGAAGTATACAATCACTTGCTAGATCTATACACGTCTGAGATACATACACTAGATGTGGATAAGTTATACACATTCGATACACACAAGTTTACAGACGAGTTAGTATACGAGACTAAAGACTATATCACAAACTCTATATCATATAACTACGTAAATAGTAGAAGTGCCTGGAATTATGGTGGCTATGGTAGCTATGGATATAACACTTGCGATGTAGATGATTATATGCTAGACGAGATTAGTTGTGATGGATGCAATGAGAAGACTCAGTACATGGATATAATCTACAACGAAGATACTAAAGAGTATGTATGCTATGATTGTGAATACAAAGAGAATCCAAAACTAAACGTAGACGAAGCTTATATGGAAGGTATAGAGTGTAGCGACTGCAAGTCTTACGATGACAACGTATATAAAGTCAAAGACAATTATATATGTGAAGATTGTTATGTCAAGGGAGACTTATTCAGAGAGGAGGGTTATGAAGATGGACAACAAGCTTTTATCTCATAAGAAGGTAGCTATGATAGTTGGTATAGAAGATAGCATTAGGTATCGTACCAAACTACAAGCTATGAAGAAGCTATACAAGAAAGCTAAGAACAATCCATTTACAGATACAGAATCGTTTAATAGCTACATGAAGTTCATAGCTAACAAGATCAGAGAAGGTACAAGCGTAGAAGTTCAATCACTAGAGCCAGAGGAGATATTCGATACATTGAAGAAGATAGGTTGGCTTAGAGAGAGAAGCTACGCTAGTTTCTATATGATTACTACTAACAAAGCAATAGCTTAGGAGGTATGTATGCCAGGTAAAATAACTACTGGAAGAATAGAAACCTTTGAATGTGATTGTTGTAGTGAAACATATACAAAGACTACTCTTGGAGCTAGAAAGCGAGAGAGAGATGGTACCTTAGAGCATCCTATAAGACAAACAATGGGCGTTGATGTATACGACCAACCACGTTGGGAGATATTATGCAATGTCTGTTACGATGATGTTATAGAAACATGCTGTGATTGCTCTTCTCATTTAGAGAGAGGTGGTACAAATACTTTCTACTCTGAAGATGGAGATTCATTCTGTGAAGATTGTTACTATGAGCATTATGGACACTGCGATGATTGTGGAGATGAATGCCATAGAGACTATATGGTATATAGAGAAAGCAGAGAAGAGACGTACTGTGAAAACTGCGATCCTGGAGATGGAGATGATGTAGACCTATGGAGTTTTAATAGAACAAATAAGATAGAGTCTACAATACCAGAAGCAGAATCACGTAGGTTCGTAGGTATTGAGATAGAGTGTTTAGTTGGGGATTCAGAATGGTGGGATTATCATGATGGTTATCCAGAGACATTCAGAGCTGTTAGTGATAGTTCTATAAATAGAGAAGGAGAAGAGAGTGCAGTAGAGTTTGTACATAGAGCACCGATACAAGGTAGAAGACTTAAGAGGTCTATAGTTTCTATGTGCGATTATCTATCAGATAATAACTTCTTTACTAATAAAAGCTGTGGTCTACACGTACACGTTGATGCTGCAGACATGGGTTACAGAGACCTTAAGTGGACTCTATTACTAGGTAAGTCTATTCAAGATATTATCTATAAGATGATGCCGATGTCTAGACGAGATGGTAGATGGGCTAAGAGAATACCTATGAGTAGAGAGAGTATACTTAATATCTGTGATGACCATGACTTCGTAGACTCATGGTACTCAGCTTGGGGCGTAGAGCCTAGCTACGAGAAGTACAATCACTCTAGATATTGTGGTATGAATATGCACTCTAGGATTATCAATGGCTCTATTGAGTTTAGGTATCACTCTGGTACTATCAATAGAAACAAGATAATAAACTGGATTACTATATGCCAAGCGATAGTAGATACTGGTAGACTTCTAGGTATGTATGGAGAAGCTAAATATATTACTAATGTTCCACAAGAGTATCAGTATATAAAGATATTAGCTAACCAGATCTCTGAGAGAAACCTAACCTATGGAGAGTTTTGTAAGTATCTTAGATTACCTCTTGAGGTAAAGCAACACGCTAGAAAGAGACTAACTAAGTTCTACAGCTCTGACTACAGAGAAGACTACGAGACTATGCATTTCTACGTATAATAGAAAGGAGGTGTCTATCGAGACATTTGAAACACTAGATAGATTATATAAATCTATAGAGGATTTAGCAAATATATTCTATACAAAAGATAATAATGTAACCAATGAAGATGTTCATGAGTCTATTGAAAAAGTTATAGATACTTATATAGAGTTAAAGAACATTAGAGAAGAGTAGTAATATAAATATATAAGTATATAATTATATATATATAGACCCAACCATTGTCTACAATATACGGAGTTTAGTAAAGTTTGTCAAGGAAAAAAATATCTTGATATGAAATATTTTTCTCTTTATATTGTAGACATGAGAAAGGATAACATATGCCAGCTATAGGATTTAAATATCCAGAGGGAGATACTATAACATTTGAAGATGCTCTAGAGAATAATAAGCTAGACATTAATAGAATGGGTGTATATCCTACAGCTTTGAGAGAGATGGCTAAACAGAGAGATCCAGATAGAAAGCCATCTGTTACAGAGCTACTCAATGGTACTTGCCAATCCTACTTACAGAGAACTACAGAATATTATCTAGACCCACAAGACCTAGCATTTTCTCTAGCAGGTACTCTACATCATAATAAGTTAGAGAGTAACGCTGATGAGACAGATGCTGAGATAAATGTAGAGGGATTAGATATAACTGGTATTGTAGACTTGTATGATAGCCAGACAAAGTCTTTGATAGACTATAAGAATACTGGCTCTTACAAAGCTGCTCAAGTACTAGGTATGGAGTTCTTCTTAGAAGATGACCCTAGTGGTGCTGTCTATCTAAGAGGTGGTAAGTGGGGGAAGAAAGGTTCTCCAAAAAAAGTAAAGAGATTCTGGTCTAATCCAGAGAAAGCAGATTTTGGAGACTGGTCTTGGCAGATTAATATGTATAGATATATGTTACAATCTAGTGGAAAACAAGTAGATAATATGTATGTACAGATGACAGTTAGAGACGGTGGAATACTTGCATCAAGAGACAGAGGCTTAGACAGAAATATATATCTAGTTGAAGTGCCATACATACACAACGATCACTTACTGGATTACTATAGAGATAAAAGAGATAGGTTATTACACGCTTTAAAAAATAAAATAACTCCAGAAAAGTGCAATGAAAGAGAAACGTGGGATGGTATGAAGTGTAAAAAATATTGTGAAGTTAGACATCATTGTCCACACGTAGACAAACAAGACATTCTAGAAAGGAAATAATATGAAAAGCAACATATTTGAAACATTAGATAAGATAGATGTCTCTACTCATACAGAAAAGAAAGGACAGTTCAACTATCTAAGTTGGGCATGGGCAGTCAGAGAGCTACTTAGAGTGGCTCCAGAGGCTACCTGGACTGTACATGAGTGGGGACTAGAGGGTAATAAACAACCCTACATGCAGACAGAAGCAGGGTGCTTTGTAAAAGTATCTGTCTCTGTAAACAACATTGTTAGAGAACAAGTTCATCCAGTTCTTGACAATAGAAACCAACCTATTAAAAAGCCAAACGCTTTCCAAGTAAATACATCTATACAAAGATGTCTAGCAAAAGCAATAGCTCTACATGGTTTAGGATTGTATATATTTGCTGGAGAAGACTTACCAGATACTAGATTAGAAGAAGATAGTGTAAGAACACTAACTAGCTTAGCAGAGAAAACTGGAGATGCAGATATAATGCAAAAGATAGATGAGAGTATAGCTAGTGGTAAGATTAATAAAACTAATATAGAAGCTTATGAAGCTAGGCTACATAAATTAATAGATAATCCAAAGAAAGAAGATTAAATGAGTAACGTAGATACAATACTAGATAAAAGTACATCTGAAGCATACTACGATCCATCTATGGATTTCTCTGGTCTAATGCCAGAAGGAATGTATAAAGCACATGCTACAGATTTAGTAATTAAAGAGAACATAGTTATCAAGAATAAATACATATCTGATATCTATGAAGTTAAGTTTGAGATAGCACCAGAGAACGAAGAGAACACTTACGAAGACAATGGTAATGAGATTAGTGGTAAGACTTTCGTAGGTAAAGAGGTACGCTCTAAAGGTTTCTTTAGATTTAAGAAGCCAGATAAGACTACTCATCCTAACTTAGAAGAGAATAGTGGATCGAATAAATCCTATATGGAATTAATACAATCTTTTGGAATAGTATCAGAGCCAGATAGTGAGGGTAGATACTTCTTACCTAATGTAAACGAGAGCGATGTCGTAGGTATGCCAGTTGAGATAGAGGTAAAGCATAACGAATGGACAAACAGCGAGGGAGAGAAAGTTAAGACTCCAAAAGCTGTAGCTATATTTAGATGGGAAGGTCAAGCTAAGAAAGATTTAACAGAAGATTTGCCTTTCTAGTAGTTGTTTGATTAGAAAAATGGGGTGTGAGTTTTTCCTTTCTTACACCCCACTTGGAGAAAATTATGTATTATAAAAAATCATATTATAGCGTAGGGCATTTGATACTACCTTTTCTTATACTTTGGTATTTAATGCCAGCAATATAGGAGAATATATGGACACACACAATATTAATAGTGCTTTATCTACCATCATGTCTTTAAATGGAATAGAAGACATAAAGAAAGTAAATATCAAAAGATCTTCAGAGACTGGAGAGCACTACATAAATTTTACAGACCAATCTGATAGACAGTTTACACTTAAGGTAGATATAAATCATGAGGAGATGATAAGTAATGAATAGAATAACAATGGCAGAAGCATCAGAAATAAAAGCTGACTCTGATGAGTTAGGTGATAACATAGTAATAGACGGTTCAATTAGTGCACTTTTAGGAATAGAAAGTTTAATGATAGAAAAAGGCGATAGCACCACTAGCGAAGATATAGACAATTTTGTAAAATTTATATGCACTAAAGCAGAAGAAAGAGGAATGATTATTAGAAGAGAGGACAGAGCTAATGAAGATATCAAAATGGATAGAGATAGAAAACGAAATGACAAGCATGATGGGATGGAAGAGAGGCATAGATGAAATGGTCGATATCAAGAGAGAAGTTGCACCAAAAAAACCAATCGACGAACTCTCTCCAAGAGAAGATAAATTATTATTGTACAAGCTTAGACAGCGATATGAAGGATATAGAGAGTATAAAAAAGAACTTGAATTTAAAAAATCATCATTTTGAAGAATTAAGAGAAATAGTGGAGAGGATATATTAGATAATAATAACTTGTATGTGTACAAATGAATTATATAATTGATCTGGTTGGCACCACTCTCCACTAAAAAATTATGAAAAAAAGAAAAAACAAACCTACAATAAAAGAGATTCAGCTAGACTTGCAAACTGTGTATAGTGTAGTTAGGTCTATGGCAAACGAACTGCAGACTTTAAGAGTATTGATAGAGCATTATTTAAATATGAAAAAAGATACTAAAAAGCTTGCAAAATACATAGAATCAAAAGCAAAAGAGTTGGAAGATGAAAGCAAAGAATCTAAAGATAAAAAACACAAAACTGCCTAAGTTTTGCTCTAATTGTGAGGCAAAGAAAAGTGATAGATGGCATATACTATTACTATGCGATAGCGATAGAATGAGTCCTAGACATTATTTATTATGTAAATCTTGTTATCCATATTATGACAATGCTAGTCCAGACCATAAGTTCTGGATAGAAAGAAACATGGATAACTATGAGAATTGTGATCACTATGCCTAGTAAGAGTAAACAAAAAGGAAATAGATTCGAAAAAGAATGTGTTGACAAAGCAATAAAAAAAGGCTTAGATTCTAAAAGAGCATGGGGCTCTGATGGCAGGTCTTTAGGAGAACATCCAGAGGTAGACTTGCTAATTAACAAATATAAAGCACAATGTAAAGTGAGAAAGAAGATAGCAAAATGGTTAACACCAACGAAAGAAGTGGACATACAGATAGTGAAAGAAGACCGAGGGCAGATTTACGTAATCCAGAAGTACGAAGACTGGTTAGAGATGGTAAGCTCTCTCTCGTAACAGCGGCTGACAATGGGACAAACTTAAGAACAAGTGATAAATCATATCAAAGAAGAGAGTATGCAAAGATAGAAGCATTGCTACATTATTTTGATGATGAGTGGTTTGATTTTGCTGGCATGAGAGCAGAGAATAGGTCAAAAGTAGTTCAGTCAAATGATAGAAGATCTATGGATAGTAAGCTAACACCAAGAAGATGCACTACATGTAATAGAGAATATCATAGAAATGGATTAAAAAACGGAGTAGAGTCAGTAGAATATCTAGATAAAAGTGTATTTGGTACAATCAGAATGGAAAAGAAAGAGTGTCCAACATGCCAAGTAGAAAAGAAAAATGCCCCACTTGTGGATCGACAGTAAAAAAACAAGAATATAAAAGTCAAATACAAACCAAGAGGATGCGATATAGCAAAGAGTGCTTGAGTCTTATAGACCTTGCAATCAAAGAGATAAATGCATCTAGGTCAATCCAGTTAACAGATACAGATGTACACGCTTTTCTATCAGAGATAGATGGATGTGATACAGATATGATAATCATGTCCTTAAACAATTACTTGAAGTCTAATGCACCCAGAGAAGGTAAGGGTCTAAGATACTTATCTGCGATAGTAACAAACAACAATTCAAGTAAAGCTGTAAGAAAAAGAAACGAGTATCTGACTATGGATAGAATACCACCAAGGGTAGATTAGAGGTTATATGCACAATATAGAAGCAGAAAGATCATTGCTTTCTACAATGATGTTAGACCCATCTGTTATTGATGTGGTCAGAAGATGGATAGAAGAAGACAATGTATTCTATGATAGATTTAATAAAGATATATGGAGAACCATATCAAGGCTAAAAGATAAGAACGAATCCATAGATATGATATCTGTTGTACATAACTTTCCTAAAAAAGATTATAAAGACAGAGAGATAGCGTATGAGATATCTGGTATAGCTACTAGCGAAGCTACTACTAGCAATGCAGAGAGCTATGCAAGAATGGTTCATGAACACTACCTAAGGAGAAAGATGGTAGAGCATTCTCATAGATTAATCAAGAATGCTGAGGACAATCACAAAGATATAGACTCTCTTATCAATGATGTTAACTTAGATTCATCTAACCTTATAAACCTTAGACCATCTAAGAATGATTTTAACATAGATAAAACTCTAGAAGAAACCAACGACTCTATATTTAATAGTAGAGGTATAATAAAAACTGGTCTAGACAAACTAGATTCAGTAGTGCATGGCATGACTAGAGGAGAGATAACTATCGTAGCAGGTAGACCAGCTAATGGTAAGACTACTGTGGCTGCAAACATAGCTAGACAATTAGTATTGTCTGGTAAGAGAGTAGTTATGTTTAATCGTGAGATGCCTAACGTAGAGATGATGAAAAAGTTTATAGC
>TARA_R100001594_G_scaffold17229_2_pt1 | contig 10228 bp, 18 predicted proteins | sample TARA_R100001594 | Tara Oceans TARA_R100001594 (sample SAMEA2622752) | marine metagenome | biome: marine biome (ENVO:00000447); feature: marine epipelagic mixed layer (ENVO:xxxxxxxxx); material: "saline water (ENVO:00002010), including plankton (ENVO:xxxxxxxx)" | depth 150 m
ATAATCTTTGGGGTGAGACATATTTACTTCTGACTAGTTTTTGAGTGGTATTATGGTCACCCCCGTGCACATAACCCATGCCCAACAGGGTTGGTTGGGTTTAAGATATTGTAAATCCTCCACTACGTTCTACGAATGTAATGAACTCTTCAAAGAATGGCACAGTAAATGGATAATTGGCCATAAAATCATCATCATTCTTTACCCATCCATTTTTATCTTTTGGTACAGATTCATGATATTCTTTTACTGCCTTTTCATATTCAATAGCTTTACCATCTTTTAAAGCTTCTTTCATCAATGGCAACATTTTAACACATGTCTCTTCAGATATTTCAAGGCCACTATTACTATCACCAGCATTCATCTCATCTTCAGTCATCACATCTTCACATACATGACATGTAAACATCCATAATCTACGCCACCACCACACATTTGCTCTAAAATAACTACCTGTCTCTCTATCTAAAGTATGCTGCTCTTCCCAAAATTTCTGACATTCTTCCTTCCAATCAGCATGTTCTTCCTTTTCATTCCAATCCATATCTTTATATTTAGTATAAATTGGAAACTCTTTCCCTTCATAGGCTTGTGGTGAATTACCATATAAATCATATCCCATTTACTTATCCTCCTTTATAAAGAATGTGTGATATATAAATCCTATTACTATTATAAATATTACTATTCCTGCTAACTCCATTTTAAACTCCTTATTTAGTGAGTTCGCCCTAGGGATGATTGCCTTCTGTCTCTTAACATTCAAGGACTTACATTACCCTTGGGCTCACTCGTTGGGTTGACAATTATTCAGATTCTTCTTCTAATATCTCTTTAGCTAATTTTTCAATAGCTTTATCAAACAATATTTTCCAATCACATGGACTCCCTTGTTGAACACTATCAGCTACAAGATATACTTCTACGCTATCCCCATTATCATTATTACTTAGATATGGTTCTTCATCATATAGCCAGAACTCTTCTAACCTATTATCTACAATACTAGCTAATCTGTCAATAATATCACTTACCTTTATATTAACTTTAGTTTCTTCTATTAGTTTGTATTCTAATGCTCCTTCACTCATTGTCAAGCTCCTTTCATTAACTTGTTTCTTCTTGATATTAACCTATTAATACCTTTTTCAGTTGGTTGCCATTCACCCCAGTCACACTTGATCTTCCTACCAAGTTTAAATGAAGCTCTTTTGATAAGCTCATCATAAAGCCTAACTATTTCCCTAGTTGTATTAGTCATTATCAACTCCTTTTCTGTTAAATAACCATTTACTTATCCAGCTTTTTAATATCTCCCACATCACATTTCTCCTTTGGTTTACATAAGTATCTGAGTATTACTATACTTACTAACATTTTCAAATACACATCGATACTTGAATTTAATAACCATACTATATCAAACATTCCTTCATTCATTAACTCTTACCTCCAATTCCTCACTAGTTGCACCACAATGTTCACATGTTTTCTCTACATATGCTTTATTGTAGTTTAATTGAAAGATTCTAAAGCAATCTTCTTTATTTTCGTAGTTAGTACATTCTCTATTTTCAACATCATCCCATACATCATAATCTCTACCATCTCCACTAACCTCTTTAACTATACTTATATGATTACCATTTTGAAAACGTATCTTACAGTGAGAAACACCTTTTCTTCCATGGTCTGGAAAAAATGGAAAGTCATCAGGTGATTTAATATCTCTCATTTGTATTACTTTTTCATATTTATATCTATCTTCTTCTAAATATTTACCACTTGAATAAGAGGTTAGCCCATCATTGAATGCTACCTCATCATTCTTTAATTCCATTAATTCTTTATCCATCGTCAACTCCTTTCTTAATTATTTATTATTACCAGATAAAGCTGTAATGCCCATCATTACTCTAGTTATATCTTCAGGCTTCATCTGTATTCTTACTTCATGTTTATTACGACTAGATAATGATAAATAAGTCTTACCATTAGCTGTTTCATCACCTTGAATTATATCATATTTATCAAGATTATATAGTTTGTGATGTATGTTTACCCACATAGTTTATCTCCTTATTTAATGTCTAGTTTTCACTGCTATGGAGCGCTACTCACTAGACTGTATTCCATCATTTTGCCTTTTAGTGAACTACCATATAAATAGCTCTTTTTACATCCTTTAGTAGACCACCAAGTTGATCATTCTTAGTGCTACAAGGTTGATAACCATAGTCTTCTTCACTGAAGCTTAATTGTTTACTTCCATTTAATACTAATACTTGGTAGCTTAATATTACTTAGTTTATCTTTAAGCTTAACATGCCAAGGTCTATTCAAATCTTTTATAGTCTTTTCAAGGCATTTTATCTTAGTATTACACTCAACAACTTCTAGAGCTAAAGCATTATTAGTATCACTTAGATTAGTTACTTCTTGATATAGCAAATTAACAGCTTCATCATGAAACTCTACTGATGTTACACCATATTCGTAACTCTTCCATTCATTACTAGATTGATGTTGATCCATTACTTTTCTTGCAGCATGTCTAGCAACACATTCATGAATATAATTCCATATTAATTTCATCATTGTCATCTCCATTTTAGTTAAAAATAAATATCGGGAAGGAGGGCTTTTACACCCTCTCCCTAACATATGCTCATCTACATTTGCTCAGGTAGTTTTCACGCCTGTTAAAACATAGTAAGTCTTCTCCATAGAGCCCCACCTCACACAAGACACACTTAGGCTCCTTTATGTATCTATGCTACAATTGTTAGGTATAAGTTTATTATATATACTTGCACACAGGCACACAATTATGTCTTTAAACACATTCTACATCTGTATTCAAGCAGTTACATACCTAATAATTAAAATTAATTGAAGTAAAGGGGGAAATTAATCCCCCAATACAATATTATCCAGTAATATCCTCCTCTACTACCTTAGTAACCGTCATTCCACTAGACATAAATGTCTTAATAGTTTCAGGATTACTAACTTTATGTTCAACACCATTACCATCAACAAGATAAGTATACTCTACCTTACCTATAACAACAGGTGCTTTACTACTTGAGTCACTTGTATTAACAGACCCAGCAACAGCTAGTACATTACCAATATCTTCAATGGTAGTACAGCTATTAAGTATTCTAACAGTAGCACCAGCTGCAGCAGCACCAACGGGTGTACTCACATCCAAGCTAGTTACATCTTCAGGTAGTCTGATCTTATTAGTCCAGCTTCTACCAGGCATTATTCTTGCGCCCATATTTATTTCTCCTTAATTAATTAAATTAAACTACAAAAAAAACTCAAAAACTTAAATCAAAAATAACGTAAACACGTTAGTGAAAATCCCCTGATAAGGGGATACCCTTATAAATAAAGCCACACGATAAAATGCTATAATTTTGAAACCTTCTTGCTTGATAATATTATTTAGTATATATTAAGATGTCAGTAATCAAATGATTATCACCCAGACAGTACCCTTGAAATAGTTCTGCTGTAGGGGTCAGAAGGTGGGTTACTCTCCATATAGGATAAAGAGGTTTCCCCTCCAACTGACGAAAATTGCTTTATCATATATCTTGAAGTATGGGAGAAATTACTGGCTTCAAGTAAAGGTAAAGTTGAGATGAAAAAATGGAGTTTTGCTACTCAGGGGGATACTACAACCATTATATATGGAGATATTATGAAAGAATATGTATTAAAGATTGGGTTTGATCCTGTTACTGAAAAGATAATCTATATTAAGGAGTATATAGAAGGTGCTAGGGCTGTACTGCAAATTGATGATAAAGATGTAGAGTTAGATGAAGAGATTGCAGATATCATTGAACTTGACACTATAGGATTAGCATAGTCTTCCAAACCTCTGGCGAGGTTTGATTTTAACCATGAGAACATATAGAGTAAATAAGATAGATCATACTGTCTTTGACTCACCTGACGAGGTACCTGAAGATATTCATTATTTGAGGGACTGGAGGGAAGGTCACATAGGTGATTGGGTTAAGGCAGATGACGATTGTGTGATCCAGATATTAAGAAAAGGCGTTATGTTAAAGGCGAAGGGTAAGGTGCGTGAAGTTAATTATATAGGTACTTGCACAGGAACTTTTACTGTTACGCCTAAGACTAAGATGGATACATCTAAGAGAGTTAACATATATTCTTTTGGTGGTAGTCTTTCTTCAGAGGAAGTTATAGAGGCTAGGAAAGATTTAAATAGTAAAGAAAAATTGTTTGTATTAAATTTGCTAAAGGGAATGGACCCTAAAGAAGCATATATGAAGGTATATCCTACTAATAACCCTGGGTATGCTGGTATTAAAGCGGCTCAATTAATTAAAACTGAAAGGGTTGATACATATATGAAAGAAGAACATAAAGAGATTTGTGAAGAACTGGGAATAGATGCTAGAGGCGTCCTTCATGGTATTAAGCTAATAGCACAGACTGCTGAAAAAGATGATACAAAGCTGAAAGCCTTATTTAAGTTATCCGACATTTTAGATTTAGAGGATAAGACTACTACAAATGTGCAGCAGGTATCAGGGGCAGTCTTCCAGGGCTTCAGTAAAGAAGAATTAAAAGGCGTAGAGCGCAAGGAGTTGTCAAATGGCGAAGAATGAAGAATCAAAGGGAATTTTTGATAGAGATAAGATGATGGATATCCTTATGAAGGAGCAACCTATGGGTGAGTTTTCTGCTCCTTATTATTATTCTGTTTTAATGCCTAAAGATTCTCCTCGAGCATCTGAAACAAAATGGGATAGAAGAACCTCTCTTATATTTGATAGATTAAAGCGTGATACAGCGGGTGAGGCAGATGCTTATAGAGCTCAAAAGCGATTAGTAGAATTAGGGTATTTAGATCCTTGGCATGTTGATGGAAGGAGAGGAAGGCAGACGGATTATGCTATTAATAGATGGAAGGAAAATACTAAAGATAGCTATTGGAGATGGAAAGAAGATGTACATAAAGATGAGGATTTACTATTAGACGATGAGGAGAGAGAGGCTACGGCAGAAGAAGGTAGAATGCAATTAGAGAAGGTGAGGACAGCTCTATCTAAACTAGGTTTCTTGGATGACGGGAGAATGTAATTCTCAATGGCTAATATAAATAGTCGCAATATATCTGAAGCAGAAGAAGAATTAAGGTTAGCATATACAGATTTAGTAGCATTTGGTAAGTTATTCCTACCAGATGATTTTATGAGGAGTGAATCTCCTTTTTTTCATTATGAGGTGTGTGATGCACTGAATAATCACGACCATAGACAGCTCGCAGTAATCTTACCTAGAGGACATGGAAAGACAGTACTTACCAAATGTAGTATATTACATGATTTTTGTTTTGCAGATGAACCCTTATTTTATGGTTGGGTTGCTGCATCTAGTAAAATATCCGTTCCTAACCTTGATTATATCAAATACCATATTGAATATAATGATAGAATTAAGTATTATTTTGGGAACTTAAAAGGAAAGAAGTGGACTGAAGATGATATCGAACTTAACAATGGCTGTAAACTCATTTCTAAAAGTAATCTATCTGGTATTCGTGGCGGTGCCAAGCTACATAAGCGTTATGATCTTATTGTACTTGATGACTTTGAAGATGAGAATAATACGGTCACGCCAGTGAGTCGTGCTAAAATCGCTAATCTCGTCACAGCAGTCGTATTTCCAGCACTTGAACCCAAAACAGGTAGACTCCGAATAAATGGAACTCCTGTTCACTTTGATTCTTTTATTCAAAAAATATTAGTAGGATATGACCAGTCTTTAAAGGAAAAGAAAGATTATTCTTGGAAAGTAATTACCTATAAAGCGCTGCAAGAAGATGGCACTCCATTATGGCCTTCGTGGTTTGGTCATAAAGAAATGGAACGTAAGAAGAAATTCTATGCTGATAGTGGTACTCCTCATAAGTTTTATCAAGAATATATGATGGAAGTTCAGAGCGAAGAAGATTCCTTATTTACTAGAGATCATATTAAATTTTGGGATGGAACTTTTACAAAAGACCCTGATAGTGATATAACCTTTATTGTCCCTAATGGAGAAGACCCTCAACCTTGTAATATATTTGTGGGAGTAGATCCAGCAACAGATAGTGCTAGGAGGAATAGTGACTTTAGTGTTCTTATTACAGTAGCAGTAACTCCTAATAATAATATATATGTACTTGATTATGTGCGTAATAGAACTTTACCTGTACTTGGTATTCCAGGAAGTGGTCAAAAAGGTATTGTTGATTATATATTTGAAATAAATGATTTCTATAAACCCAAGATGTTTACTATTGAAGATACAACTATGAGTAAACCTGTATTTCAAGCTATTTATGGTGAGATGAGAAGGCGAAATATATTTAATTTAGGCTTTAAAGCTGAGACTCCAGGCAATAGAATGAGCAAAAGAGATAGGATACAGGAGATATTAGCACAACGATTTGCAGTCGGGCAAATTCATATGAAAAAAAATCATTATGAATTACACCGAGAAATTCTTACATTTGGACCAAGGATGGCGCATGATGATACTATTGATGCGTTGGCGTATGCGTGTAAGTATGCACATCCTCCTCAAGGTTTATCGGAAACTAAAGAGGGTTGGCGAAAACAAAAACCAAAGGCTAAAAGTTGGGTAACCGCGTAAAAAAAATGAAACCAGGTAAATTGACTGGACCATCCCATGCAAAGGGTGGTATCCTGCTTGAAGCAGAAGGTGGCGAATATATAATTAAAAAATCTAGTGTAAAGAAAATAGGCAAGAAGAAACTAGATAAAATAAACAGAGAGGGGAAGTTACCTGTGTCTAGTGAAAGAAAACGTAATAGAGCTAAGAAAAAGTTAGAGAAACTTTATAAAAAAGATGTTAAGACATACAAAAGGCTCGGTAAAATTGATACTAAGCAAGAAAAATTATTAAAGAAAAAAGCTGAAAAAGCTGAGAGAAGAAAAGCTAAAGAGCTTAACTTGCCATCAGCAGAAGATATTAGTCCTGATTATCATCTAAGCGATGTTGTGCAAGTTACTAAAGCTGGTCGCGAACAAAGAAAAAAAACTAAAGAAAAAAATCTAAGATATAAACATTTAGAAAAACGAAAAGCTAGAAATCAGAAACGTTTAGCTAGGACTCAAAAGAAACGTCAGAAGCAGGTAAAAAAAGCATATCCCGAAGGTGAAATGGGATCTTATAAAAAGGGAGGCTCGGTAGGGTCGCCTATTAAATCATACAGTAGCGGTGGCTACGTGGAGGGTAAATAAATGGCAAAAAAGTGGGTAGAGACTGAAAGTGGCGCAAGGATGTTAGTTAAAAGAGATGATGCTCCTTCAGGTGGAAAATTCTTTGGCAAGACCCATAAAGAGTGGAGTGAAGGTTACGAGAAAAAGAAAAGAGATGTTGAAGATTATTTCTCTGCCGAAAATCGTAAAGCTAGAAGAAAGAAAAGAGCCGAAAATCGTAAAGCTAGAAAAAAGCAAAGAATGACATCTAAATCGGAAAGAGTCGATAAGAAAATCCAAAGAAGAAAAAGACGAACCAAGAAAATGGAAGAACGTAATAAAAAAAGAAAAGAAAAATTGAAATCAATGAAACATGGTGGTTCTGTTGGAACTTCTATAAGAACATATGCCTCAGGCGGATATGTGGAGGGTAAATAAATGGCAATAAAAAAGCATAGAAAAAGAACAGAAGCTCTACCTCACAAGAGAAAAGAAAAAGCCTCTGATCATTTAAAACATAAAGGTAGCTCATTCAATACGAATGTTTACTGGAACAAATCAAGAAATGTAAGGCAAATGTCTGAGTCAGAAAGAAGAGAGCATAAGTACGGAGGATTAAAGCCAAAAGTAAAGGATGCTAGAGATAAAGCTAAAAATTATGGAACAAAGTATTCTCCAGGTGAAAAAAGAAAATCTAACTTCAGCAGAAAAGTCGTCAAGAAGGCGGGTGGTGGTAAAGTTGGAGATTCTATTAAAACATATGCCTCTGGTGGCTATGTAGAAGGTAAATAATGCCAAGATTTGGAAGAAGATCAAGAGAAAGGTTAGCAACTTGTGAAAAAGATTTACAAATGGTTTTCAATGAAGTCATCAAGCACGTTGATTGCAGCATACTTGAAGGACATCGCAGCAAGGATAGACAAAATGCTCTCTACGAAGACGGAAAGACAAAGGTTCGTTATCCTAATGGCCGCCATAATGCTAGTCCTAGCTGCGCAGTGGACGTTACACCTTATCCTGTCGATTGGGATGATAGAGAGCGTCAAACTTTGTTTGCTGGTTTTGTTTTGGGTGTGGCTAATCAGATGGGTATAAACCTTAGATGGGGAGGCGATTGGGATCAAGACTTTGAAGTTAAAGATAATCGTTTTGATGACTTTCCCCACTTTGAATTAAAAAAATAACTAGTACGTTCACGCTCAAGACAAGAGCTTAAAGTACAACTCGAAAGGAGAATAAAATGTCAAGACCAGGAAAGGGTCTGCACACATATACTGTGCAAGAAGCCCAAAACTCTACACTAGGTCAAGCTGGTACAGTATATTTATCAGGCTCGGCTACTTATGATACAAGCACAACAGCTAAAACGGTTGTAGCAATTCAAGTTATAGATGACATAACATTTTCAGCTAGCACAACTTCAGATAGTACAGATCATGCAAGTCCAGCGGCAGCATCTGCTTTAGGTGGAGCTGCAATGAGTACATTGACAGTCCCATCAGGAATTACGTTGTATGGAAGATTTGATAAGGTTGTTATTACTGCTGGTAAATGCATACTATATTTAGGTTAATATGCCCAAGCTAGGATTATCACAAGGTTTGGGTCGCTCAGGAATTGTTGCCCCAGGTGTCATAACAGATGGTCTGGTTATGAAACATATGTATCCTGTAGGAGAAGTACAGCCACTGAGTGATGGTGCTGTATTTTTAGATGGTTCAAATGATTATGTTAATATAGTAGGAATGGCTGGAGAATTATCAGAAGATGATGCATTTACTTTTTCAGTTTGGTTTTTAAATCAAGCAGCAGATGGTGGTGATAGTGATGAGCATGAAGAAATAATTTTTGGCTTTAATAACGATTCAGTTAATAAATTTAGGCTTGGTATTAATCGCAATACTTCTCAAATAACGGGAGGAATTTATGTTTCAGATGCTAATCGTTCGAATACTTTTATTGCAACAGATAGTAGTAGCGCAACGGGTGGAACTGACTATAGAGATGAAAAATGGCATCATGTTGCTCTGACAAGAGCTAGCGGAGCAGGTGACCAAGTTGCTAAAGTTTATGTAGATGGTATTCAATTAACCAATGCTTATGATATAAGTGGAAATGGCGATACAGCTGTTTTAGACCCTGCTTGGGGTGATGTTAACTTAGCTGTTATTGGAGCAGAATATGATTCAGGACCAGCGTTAAGTGATTGGTATAAAGGATATTTATGTAATGCAGGTATATGGAAAAGAGCATTAACTCAATCAGAAGTAAAATCAATTATGTGGAAACAGTATGCAGGTTTGACAACTACTGAAAAAACTGATTTAATATCATGGTGGAATTTAGATGCGGATGCAAATGATTCACATGGTTCAAACAATGGGACACTATCATAATGGCTGCTACAATACAGAAAATATTAAAACCAACTAAATACAGAGCAGTAGATACTTCTACGTCTACACAGGAAACTATTGAAATGGTAAAAGATGGTACTTTTTCAGAAGATGTATCTGAAGACGCTACTGGTTCAACATTTGGATGGACTTGTGGGACTCATTGGTCGATAACTGACAATGAGGCAATACTTGCAGATGATACGGGGAGTGAAGGAAATTTATATCAAACATCAGACCATGTGTTTGAAATAGGACAGACATATAGATGTACTTATACAGTAAGTGGAATTAATCAACATAGTGGCTCAGGTGGATTTAGATGGCTTTTGTATGCCAGCGATAAAAGCGTAAATGTAGGGACAAAGCGAACTACTAATGAAACTTTTACAGAAGATATAACTATTCAAGAAGACTCTTCCAAGGGAAGTGTTGCTAATAGATTGCTCATTCAAAGCATTGATGATCCTCTTAGTGGTAAAATTACAAATGTATCTATTAAAAAATTAGAATCCTTTAATAACAACAATCATGGACAGATATATTCAGGTAGAGCATTAGAGTTTG
>TARA_R100001594_G_scaffold75111_3_pt1 | contig 10188 bp, 10 predicted proteins | sample TARA_R100001594 | Tara Oceans TARA_R100001594 (sample SAMEA2622752) | marine metagenome | biome: marine biome (ENVO:00000447); feature: marine epipelagic mixed layer (ENVO:xxxxxxxxx); material: "saline water (ENVO:00002010), including plankton (ENVO:xxxxxxxx)" | depth 150 m
TACTTTAACTCTTATATATAAATATATATATAAAGAATAATACAAGGATGAGGAAATATGAAGTTAGATATTAAAGGTGAAGGGATAAAAACCTTCAAATTAGAGGTAAAGGAATTTAATTTAACTGAAAGAATAGAATTAAATAATTTACTCTATAAGTTTTTTAACAACAAAGAAGGTATGTTTGGTCCAGCTATTGACATAGTACGGATGGCTACTGATTTAGATGATGATGATATAAATCTATTTTCAAATGATGAGATATTTCAAGTGGCTATTGCAGTATCTAACCATGTCAATAAAAAAAAAGTGAAGAAATAATATTTTTAATTAATATACATATTTCTTATAATGGATTAAATAATCAAGGAGATAATGGCTTTAGATTTCCTTATAAAGCATTAAGTCCAGTTACTGGTAAGCGTAAAATGTTCAGATCAATGGAAGATGTTTATACAGAACTTGAAGCCTGTTATGACGAAATTATGGAAAATGGTTTTGATTCAATAGGACAAGCATTATACACACAACATTTCTTTTTTTGCAATACAAGTGATTTGTTAGATCAAAATATACAAAAAACAATTAAAGAATATACCTATTGCAAGGCATTTAATTGCCCACCATACCCAAGCCTTGTAGACACTCCAGCAAACATAGTTGATGATTTTATGACAATAGATAAAGAAATTAAATTTTTAAGAGCAAAGGATTCTAATGGCAACAAATGAATTAAAAATAAAAGTATCAGCACAGGGTGCAGAAAAATCTGAAAAGCAAATAAAGGGTGTTGGTGGTGCTTTACGTGGAATGGCTAAACAGGCAGGGATTGCAGCAGCAGCCTATTTTGGAAGTAAAATGTTATTAGATGGTATAAAGCAATCCATTGACTTGTTTGGACAACAGGAGATGGCAGAGAAAAAACTAAGATTTGCAGCAGGTGAATCTACAAAAGAACTTATAAAACAAGCACAAGCATTACAACAAACAACAATTCATGGTGATGAGGCAATTATTGCTCAACAAGCCTATGTTAAATCACTTGGAATATCAACAGAACAAACTAAAGAAATAATACAAGCATCAGTTGATTTATCTGCTGCTTTAGGAATATCATTAGAAAGTGCTGTTATGAATGTTACAAAAACATTAAGTGGTATGCAGGGTGAACTTGGGGAAAAATTACCAGCTTCTTTTAAAGATTTAACAGCAGAACAATTAAAAGCAGGTGAGGGTATTGACTTTATAAGAGAGCAATTTAAAGGATTTGCAGAACAAGAAGCAGATACTACATTAGGCTCTTTGGATCAGCTTCAAAATGCTTGGGGTGATTTAAGAGAGGAATTGGGTGAAAAACTTGCACCAACATTAAAAAATATAGTAACTGGATTTAAAGATATGATAACAGAAAGTCCAGTAGTAAAGACAAAAGAAGAAACTGCTGAATTTAAAAAATTAACAAATGCTTTAATTGATGTAAATACATCTACATCTACAAGGGAATCTATTATTAAGACATTGCAACAGGAATACCCATCATATTTAGATAATATAGATATAGAAAAAGCAGATACAAAAGATTTAGTTGATTGGCAAAATAAATCTGTTCAAGCTATGATGAATAGAATAAACGCTATGGTTGCTGAACAGGAAATTACAGAACTTATTACTCAAAGAAGAAAGCTATTACTTGAACTTGCAGATGAAGAATTAAACAAGCAAGAGGATAGATTTTTGGGTATGGGTACATTTGGACAAATGTTTGTAAGAGGAAATGATGCTGAGATAGAATCTATTAAAAGTAAAATTGCATTTATTGATGAAGAAATATTAAAAAGACAAACATTGGGTACAATTAAATTAGATTCAGATACTGGAGAACTAATAAGTGGTGAGCAAATAATATTACAAGATATGGATAAAATTGATTTAATGGGACAATTAACAGAAGCAACCACAGATCAAACAAAAGAGCAAAAAAAATTCAACAAAGAAAAAGAAAAAGAACTCCAAGATCATATAGCCAAAGTTCAAAAAGACAAAGAGAGAAATGAACTTTTAAAAGAGTGGATTAAAGATAACAGGAAAGCAGCAGAAACATTAGGCTTGGTAAAATCAGCAGAAGAAAAAAGAGCAGAGGCTTATGTTAAGACAAGAAATATAATGAGTGGTTTAAGTGATATAATGAGAGGTGAGGCATTAGCAGAAAAAAGAATATCACAAATTAATGCTGTAATAAATACAGCAGAAGCTGTAACTCAGTTTTTAGCAAAAGGACAATGGGTGAGGGCAGCAGGAGCAGCACTTTGGGGTGGTGCTCAGGTTGATAAAATTGAAAGACAAAAGTTTGCATTGGGTGGTGATTTTGTTACGGATGGCCCTCAAACCATTTTAGTAGGGGATAACCCATCAGGGAAGGAAAGGGTACAAATAACACCATTAGGTGGTGATCCTAATGTTAATGGACCACAAGGTGGAAATATAACGCTAAATATACAAGGCTCTGTTATAGGAACAGAGCAATTTACAGAAGAAGTTTTAATGCCACAAATTGAAGAAGGTTTGAGGCTTGGCAATGAGATAGGATTGTAGTGTCTAATACAAGTAAATATTTTGAATCAGACACAATAGGTAATATAGTAAAAGCAATACCTGTTGTTGTATTAGTAGATAAAAATTTAGATGAATTTGGTGCTTTTGATGGTAGTTATACATTAATTGATTCTTTTTCAACTGGACAAGTAGAGTTGGAAGATACTGATGGTAATAAAATATATCCACAAGATATACTTGGTAAAATATCATCTATTAAAAACTCAATAAACTTTGAATCTAAAAAAATTAAAACAAATTTATTTAGATTTACTTTATATAATTATTATGATATAATTACAAAGCTAACAAGTTCTCCTGATTATTATTCAAGTGATTCAGACCCTAATAAAAAATTAATGGGAACAGATGTACTCCTTTTTTATTCAACAACAAGAACAAGAACAATTAACTTAAAATATTTACAAACAGGTTTAAAGAAGAATCATTGTTCTGTATTATTTAGTGGCTCTATAAACAGGGTAACTCAAAATGATGAAAGTCTTAGGATACAAGCAGAAGACCCTTCTACTGTATTTTTTAAAGAAACTGTTGTGCCAACTATGAGAGTTAAAGACCTTGATGATGCACCTGATCCTGATATATCATCCTCATCTTTAGATGATGTTGTTCCAATGATATATGGAGAGGTAGACAGGTGTCCATCAGTAACAGCTAATAGGTTGTTAATTCATGATAATCCATCTATGAAGTTAGATTCTACATACAAAACTCATGTATTTATGCAAAGACATCCATCAGAAGAAGGTCATTTATATTTTCAAGATGGTAGTAATTGGGTTTGTTCTCCAAATACAATATATTTTGATTCAAATAATTGTAGAACCTTAGTCAATTTTACAGGAATTGCTTATGATAGCCTTCTTCTTAGCAATGCTTCACAACAAGATGTGTCTGTTAGAACATTTGGTTATATAAGACCTTATAGTATGGTATCTAACTTTACTGGAAATTCTGTTATATCAAATTTAACAACAGATGCTGATGATGTATATTCTGATTTTAATGCAGAACATGGTGGTTATACTTTTGGTTGGTATAAAGAGCAAGAATTATATGAAATGCAACCTAATAATTCTATCACTTGGAACTCTGGTTACAACTCTTTTACATCACCAAAAGAAGATGATTGTATGTTTGTTCTTTTTAGACTTCCAAAGGAGGTTGAATTAATTTATCCAAGAGCAAATATTAAAATAGAGGCTGTTGAACTTTTATCAGGATGGGGTACAGGTATATTTCATTTTTTACCAATAGATCAAGAGGCTTGGGAAAACATATATAATACAGGTGTTTTTGAGGATAATGATGGTTTGACTATGGATAGCATTGGTAGTAGTTTTTTCCATACTTCAGGGCCTTATATTTATGATTCAGTTGATAATTTGCATATTGATGGATCATTGGATTCATATTTTCCTGAATATTTTGGTAACTCATCTCCAGAGCCTCAACCTTTTTTATCAGAAGAAACATATAATGACCCTGCACTTAAACCTATAAAAACTAATAAAGTATTATTCTATAAAAGATGGGATGAGGATAATGAAGTATCAGAGAGCTTTGCTGGATCAACAGAAACAAGACCTTTGGATGGCAATGATCCATTCCAAGTAAGTATAAAAGATGTTGCTTTTGTATATGAAAAATTTATTGATAATCCATTTGAGCAAACTATATATGTTCCTATAAAAGGAAGATCTGATTATAAGTGTACTGAAAATTTTGGATATTATGAGGTTCTTGTTGCATTAGAAGAAGCTGGTATTGGACAAGAAATAACATGGGATAACGTTGTAAATGGAATAAATGGTGAACCAATTAATCCTGATTCATATCTAAATGCAATAAAAAGGTGGTTAGATGAAAGTTTAGACGGAAAACCATATTTATGGGCAGATGTAGAGAATGTTCAGCAAAATTGGAATACTACGTTTCCAAATTCCCTGCCTGATTGGTGGGAAAATGAAGTAGGAACAGACAATGCAGTAGCAAACTCTTTATCAATATTCCAATCAATATTGCATTGCGTAGTAAAAAATATCATATTAAATGTAACATATAGGATTCATCAATACCCATATCTTATCTATACTGAGGCTATGTATAATGAAGATCTTAATAATTTTTTTCCAGAAGGTGATCCACAATATATTGCAGGTCAATCATGGGTTCAACAAAACTTTCATTGGGCAGCTAAGATGATTAATCATTGGCCAGCTTTTCATAGAGTGGGTTCTGCTGATGGTTACAATCAGCTTGAGGAAAGCTATGGAAACAATCCTGAACTCAGCACAAGAGATAATTTTTTCTTTAGTATGTATAATAACACATCAGAGGAAAGAGAATTATTACTAAAAACAATGATTTCTATCTTTTTCTGGACACCTAATGGTGGGTATCCTTTTCCAGAAATTGAAAATGATTTTAATGATTTTGTATTACCATTGGGTGGTAATGCCTTTGAAACAGACCATCCATTAGGTTTTACTGAAGATGAGTGGGTTTCTGCTAATCCAGATGGAGGGCTTTTTTATTTTAATATATCACGTTTAGCTTATCATGCAGAATTAAATTTCAACTCATTCCAAAATGCTCTTTATAAACATGATGTGGATGATAGCTTCCAATACTCTAATCCAGATGATTCACAAACTTTTACAATGACTAATTTACATAGATATTCTCTATATCATTGGAATTTAAATTATGATCCAGAAACAGAAACAAGTTTTGGAGCAGACCCTTTTACAGATGCAGGTGGATATGGTCAAGGTGGTTCAGGTAGTGGAGCAATTTGGTGGAGAGGATATAGTTGGTTTTGGCATACAGCAAAAAATGCCTACCCTGAGTATAGTTCAGGTGAAGATCCTTTGACATATCAAACTGATGGTGTTGTTGAAAAGCCATGTGATATTATTTTACATATATTAAGCACAGAATTAGGATATGGAATTAAAGAGGAAAAGTTCTTAAATCAAAATTTATATAATTCAGATAGTTTTACAGAATCAAGGGAAGTATATAAAGATTGGAAGATGGGTTTTTGCCAAGATAAGGAAATAGAAACTCAAAAACTAATACAAGATATTTTAAAAGAAACACAATCTTTTTATATTTTTAATTCAGAAAATAAATTTACACTAATAAACATAAAATCTGATTACAATAAATATTTGGACATAAATCATGTTATAATTGAAGAAGATGTTATTAAATACAGCATAGATAGAACAAAAAGAGAAGATGTAGTAACTTCTTTGGAATGTTTTTATGGTTGGGATAATGGTTTTAATAGATATGGAAAGTCATCTCCTCCTGTTTTTGCATCAGATTATTTGTCAAATTACAATGGAGAAAAATATTACAACATGGGTGATATTAGTGGTCAAAAATCTATGGATTTAAGGTATCATGTATCCTTAGATACTGTTAAAAGATTTCAAAAATTCTATGTTTTAAATAATTGTAATCAGCATTTAATCATAGATATAACTCTACCAGTATCTTATTCTAATATTAAAATTGGAGATAAGATAAGAATGCCATTAATGAACAACACTAAAGCGTTTGGGATAGATTACAATAAGGTTCAGGAATTAAATGGACAAATAGTCTATCCATTGTGGTTAGTTACAGAGGTTAATTATAATGTAGATGCAATTAAAATAAAGGCTTATCAACTACATAAACTAACAACAGAGGCTTCTATATGGGATGACATTCCACCAGAACCTGATGAAGAAGATATAATAGGTGATGAGATACCTTCAATAGAGGATATTTCAGGGTGTACTAATCCTGATGCTACCAATTATAATCCTGATGCAACAATAGATGATGGTAGCTGTGAACTACCACCTCCTGATCCTGTTGATGTTTATGGTAATTGGAATGAATATTATACTGAGAGTTTAGATTATGGTGTTAATATCCATAATTGGAATTGGGAAGGAAATACAAGGAATGAAGCAATGTCAGGTGTAGGTCAAAAGCCTGAAGATTCAGTAAATTTTACATATATACAAATTGGTCCTGAAGAAGAACAACCAGCAACAAATTTTTATGATTTTAATAAGGATAATATAACAAATATTGTTGATATTGTTAATGCTGTTGATTGGATTCTTGAAGCAGGTAACTATGAAGATTTTGAATCACAATATCAAGCACTTCAATCCGAAAATCCTGAAGGATACCCTGACGAAAGGAAATGGATATGGCATAGTGCTTCGTGGTATACATATGTACCATCAGAGTATTCAGGTTCTTGGAATGAAAGTGAAGAGGACATTAATGTTGTTACTCTTGTTTCAATGGTTTCTATGATTTTAGGTATTGACTAATGAAACATAAATTAATAATATCAAATAAATCAGTAGAAATTCAAACAGATATAGATTTTTGTGCTATTGAAATTAATTATGAAGATAAAATGTTTATTAATAACTTGCTAAATAGACAATCAAATATAGTTATGAAAAAAAACAACAAAATTATAATAATTTCTTTTGAAAAAAATAAATCATTGCCTGTTGAATTGTTTACATATAGTGGTGCTTGTAATATAGTAAGTGCTTATATGGTAGATTATAATAAAAATAAAATAGACTTGAAAATTGTTTTTACTGGTAGGCAAGAATGGGAAAGGTTGGGCAGATATAATTCTTTGGATATGAGTAGTGATAAAAAAACATGGGAATCATTAAATGAAGAATATGATGAAATGTTACACAACGGAAGAAATGATAATAGTATTATAACAAGGAATAAAGTTGTTCCAAATAGTGAGGGGAAAAAGACAATAGTAAGAAAAAGAATGTTCAGGGGATCAAATGATTCTTTAAAAAAGGATTCCAATCTAACAAAGGCTTCTGATTTTGAGGGTACAGATTTAATGAAAGGGAAAAAAATTTTTAAAAAACAAAAAAGAAAGAGTAGGGGTTCATATTAATGGCTACATCAGACAATAGACAGTACGCATCAAAAATAAAATTTTATCCATCATATCCACTATATGCTTATGCTAATGGTCTTAAATTAAATTATAGGGTTGTTGATTTGTTTGGTGATTCATCTGACTATCAGGGAAATGCACCAGTTTCAACAGAAAAAACAATATATAGTCTAATTAACTTAACACCACACAAAAGGCACATAATTGGAAGTCCTATTGGTACAGATTCAGATGCAGATACTATTGCTGATACTTTTAACAGTTATATAGAGTGGCAAACAGATGAAGTAGAGCAGGATTTTTGTGCAATTTTAAATCATAATTTTTACAGTTCTAATCAGATTGTTGGCTATAATGATGGAGCAGATGGTAGCAATACTGCGACTTTATCTATCAATGATTGTAAATCAAGCCCAGCTTATGATGGTTGGAGTTTATATGAAATGGAAAAGGCATTAGTATCTGAACAAAAGATAACATTTAATGCTCTTGGTGATTGTGAAGTTGGTAGTGTTCTTTGGGGAAAATCTTGGGAAACGCCAATAAATTGTGATATAAATCAAAGTTTCCAATATATAATAGGAAATAGGGTTAGAAAAACATTAAGTGGTAAAAGTATATCAACACTTAACTATGCAGGCCCTAAGAAATGGGGAGATTTACACGCATGGGAATTATCAGATGCAGAGCCATCAAACAATGCACCACCATCAGGTCTTAGAAAGTGGACTGTAAATTTTACAATGTTAGGTGATCAGTATTTATTGCCTCAAAACGCTATGCTTAATAGTAATAATTTTACAAAGGATGATTCAGGTAATTACACCACTTATGATGATGGTGGCAATGATGTTTCTACATATAATAGAACATCAAGTCCTGATTTTATGACATCTGTTTATAGATTGACTATGGGGTCTCATCTTCCCGTAATGATAAGAATTAGCGAAAGTAACAATCCAGACCAATTTGCAATAGTTAGAATAGTAAACCTATCTACAAGCAAGTCAATGCCAAATTTTACAAACATAAGTATGACATTGGAAGAACAAATTTAATCTCTGAATCCCTCATCCTCGTAAGCCACAGAGAGAGAAATACCCTCTTAATTGAGGGTTTTTCTTTTCTATAATCTTTTTTATTGTTTTATATTATTATAGTTTTATATATTACTTATGTGAGTTTTAATAATAACAAGGAGAAACAAATGAAAACTTTAATACAAGAATGTAAAACAATTTCATCTTTTAGATATGCTTTATATAGAGCAAGAAAATCTGCTTATCATAGAAATCCAAGTGTCAATTTATCTTTTAATGTTAATGAATTAAAAAAAGAAATTAAAAATATTGTTAAAGATAAAAATCTTAATATTAGATTATATTTATCTGAAAAAGATGCTTATGAATATTTAATTAGAAATTCTTGGATTCATATTAATAAAAAAATACAGAGCATTCATATTGAAAGTATAATAGATTCAAAATCATTAAAATCTGTTGGAGAAATGGCAAATATATTAATATATGGAACTGCTTTACATTTAAATAAAATAAAGGGATAAGGGAGAAACATGAAAAAAACACTAATAATACCTATAATAATGTTCAGTTTATTAGTAGCATTATGTTTGAATCACATGGTTAGAGGATTAAATTTCATACCAATAGCATTTTTATTATTTCCTGCTTTTGGTTTAATAGTAGTAGCAAGTAGGGAGGAAGATTAATGGCTAAAAAAGAAATAGATTTAAATAATGAAGATTTTGGCTTCTTTTTACAATGGTATAAGGAAGTATATGGTAATGAACATATTGAGGATTTTGATACTACTGAGGCTATAATAGACATAGTTAAGATGCCACACAAGTATGAGAAAGAGTACAAAGAGTATCAATTAGTTAAATATCAATCAAATGAGGGTAAATAGGATGAAAAAAATAAATATAAAAGGTAAGGATTATATTGAGGTTAATGAAAGGGTTAAGGAGTTTCATAATTTATATCCTGATGGCTCAATAACAACTGATTTAATTGAAATGACAGATAGATTTATAACTAAAACTACTGTTATTCCTAACGTAGCAGTACCTGAAAGAAAGTTTACTGGTATTGCTTATGAAAAAGAAGATGGTTCTTTTATTAATAAAACATCAGCATTAGAAAATTGTGAAACATCAAGTGTTGGTAGAGCATTAGGTATGCTTGGGATAGGTATAGATACATCTGTTGCAAGTTATGATGAGGTTGCTAATGCTATCAATCAGCAAGAAAATCCCCCAACAACTAAGGTTGATTTAAAAGAACAAGAAGTACCCAACCCATTATTTGAAGAAGCTAAAAAGAAGTTTGATGGGAAGGCTTCTGATTCTGATGATTGGGATGGTAATGATATAATCAAATTTGGTAAATATAGAGATGTTGCTTGGAGTAAGGTTATAGATGCTTCTTGGATTGAGTGGGTTGCTAAATCTTCTAAGGTTGATTGGCAAAGAGAACTGGCTCAAAAAGAACTTGATAGGAGAGCATTGAGTGTCTAAGCAATCTTTATCAAAGAAATCTCAAAGATGTTTGTATAGGGTTTTGGACCTTATTGAAAGACATAAGAAAGAGAACCCT
>TARA_R100001594_G_scaffold6218_1_pt1 | contig 10187 bp, 12 predicted proteins | sample TARA_R100001594 | Tara Oceans TARA_R100001594 (sample SAMEA2622752) | marine metagenome | biome: marine biome (ENVO:00000447); feature: marine epipelagic mixed layer (ENVO:xxxxxxxxx); material: "saline water (ENVO:00002010), including plankton (ENVO:xxxxxxxx)" | depth 150 m
TGTGGAAAATCAACATCAGGAATTTCTTTATCTAAAAATTTACACAACTTTTCCCAACCTTCCCCATTATCGCATATGTTCATATTTAAATAGTTAATATTATTCTTAAACAATAGACTTATATTGCTATCATGTTTAAATTCTATCCGCCCTTTGATCCATTGTTTTTGATAATCTGGATAATTCTTAAACACTTCTTCATCACCAACTCCTAACCAATTCCAATTATCAAAACTACCCTGTTTTAACCTCTTAACTTTATCTTGTAAAACGGCCTCTACATAATCATCTAAATTTCTTGTTAAACTAATATATTTAGCGTCTGGATATTCATGTACAATATGACTAAAAACTGTAGGTTCGTAAATAGGATAATCCAAATAACAATCATACCAATCTATACCAGTCAGTATATCTCTTTGCATATGTAAATTATATTGAAATACATACATACTGTTTTTTAATAAACCACCACGAGTATGTAATACTTTATAACCAAGAATAGTTAAAGCTTTTTCTAAGCTCATAGTTCCAGTTTTATTATAACCAAAAACAAAAATTTTATTACTCATAACCTTCTCTTTTTTAAGAATGAACTAAAATATCATTTACATAAAATAAATCATCTCCACCAAGATCAACTGCATAATAAGTTTCATCAGATATAGCATAAGTATTTGATGTAATTGAAATATCTTCTCCTGATGAACTTACAAATTTGGCATCAGAGTAAATTTCAGAAGGTACTGTAAATCGATATTCATTGGGGCTAGATAACCACACCTTTGGGACCTGTTTAACTATCAATCTACCATAATTATCTGGTAATTTATATTTGTTATTTACATAATAGTATGCAGGTATAGTTTTTGAATCAATATCTATAACACGAGAACCTGTAATTGATCCAGATATTGAACCTGAAGTCCAAGTTGTATAATCATTACTTTGTGGATTTAAACTACCAATACTCATAGCCTTCACATTATCACCAATAACTAAATCTTGTACTTGTTTGGTTGAACCATCAAACATAGATATGGTACTACCACTTGATGCTATATGACGATATTGTATTGAAGGTACAATTTCCCATTTTCTACTAAAGACATCGTCACTTGAAGATGGAATTAATCTATGAGAACACTGCTCGGCTCCCAAATCTATTATACCATCGTGACTGTGTAAAAATACTTGAGTGTATTCATAGTTATATGAAAAATTAGGTCTATCATCACTACCACTCCCTATAATATATTTTTCAAAATATGGATAATAACCAAAATAAGAACCATCTTCATAAGACTGACTTAAATCGTTAAATTGATCAGATTCATACGAATAAAAACCTAACTTACCACCTAATAATCCCCTATCAAATTGTTGTCGTTTAATAACATAATCTGGGTAAGTACTATTCGGTGTACAGGAATCAGGATCAAACTCATCAATCATTAATGATGCGGATGGGGACCTCTGAAGTATATTTCTAAAATTTATTTTATTATAAGACCCACTTGATAATGGTTTTAATTCAGGATATTTGTATGGTGAACTCACAAACAAAGTATACTCATTAGACCCAGATTTAATTTGCCAATTAGACTCTCCCCCACTATATGATCCTGTTCCTTGAAATACACCATGATAACTATAATCTTGTTCTAAAACTAATGAAGATGAAATATTATGTTCTGCAACACTTGAACTCAGTTTATTATAAAATGATAAAGATGGGTTTTGTGCCTCATCATCATAATATACCCCATAAACATAAAGAGTATCAATATTTTGTGTAGATAAATAAGTAGATAATCCATTAACCTTTGGAGCTATCGGAGCATCCCAACAACAAGCACAATTAGTATTAAATTCATATATTTTTACATCACCAGATCCACTCTCAATAGTAAAATCATATCCAGCAATCATCCCAACTTTATAATTTGGCCAACCACCTGCGCTTGCAGTAATATATTGACTAACATCCTTTAAGCTCTTTGTAACTTGTCCTGATAAATTAACTGAACTATATGAATAGTTTATTGCCATATTAATACTCCTTTATTATCCTGTTGGAATTGGATTTCTTGAATCTACCAACGGATTCGGATTCGGATTTTCCATATCGGAGGCCCATACATTTAATTTTGGAAATTGAACATCTGGAGTTTGTTTATTTAAAAATGGACATAATATCTCCCATCCTTCTCCCGCACAAATATTCATCACCAACAAATTATTTGTTCTATCTTTAAAATATTCTTTAATCATACTATATTTCTGATGCTTCCATTCTATTTTTTCTCTTATTAAATTTTCTCTATCGGTTTCCCATCGTCTATCAATTATTCTCTTATTCCACTCATCCCAGTTCTCCCAACCTTTATTTAACTTAGCAACAGGAGAACAAAAATATTCCAAACTTCTAATCCAACTTTCATCATCTCGTTCCAGTATAATAAACTTACTGTTAGGATACCTTCTATCTAATATCTCATAATCTATATTTCTCCAAGGATTATCCTCAAAAGAATCATATTTATCAATCATATCAAATATAGTTTTATCTGGTGGTCTTTTCCACCAATATCCCTCATGTGTTTTAAACTCGGTTGATTTATGATATTCATCCATAGCTATAAAACTACATCCTTGATGATTAAATCCTAAAATTTCAAACGCCCTACCAAGTGAAGTAGTACCAGTTTTCAAAACTCCAATTTCAAAAATTTTCATACATAAATCAACCGAGTTACTTTTAAATATACCTACTAATGTAAATAAATGCGGTATCCATTGCTCCAACACACAACTTAAATATGTATGTTGTAATAAATATCTCAAACATTATATTTAATGGTAATAGCATATCAGAGTGTCCTATTAGGTTGGGTATTAACCAAAACGCAAACACAATAAAAATGAATGTGTCTATGAATTGACTAACTGCCGTACTGACATTATTTCTCAACCATAAGTGTTTTCCATTGAATCTATCTTTTAACTTATGGAATAAATGTACATCATTATACTGAGCACAAACATAAGCTAATAGACTTCCAATCACAATTGACGGACTTAATGAGAATAATCCACCTAACCATTCTGCGGCACCCCAATCTGCTGAATTAGGTAAATAAGCTATGATAAACTGAGATAAAACTAAATAAATCACGGACAAACACAATCCAATATTTACTGCCCTTTTAGCTTCTTTTTTACCATACCATTCACTAAGCAAATCTGTTGCCAAGAATAAAGATGCATACATCACATTACCACCACTTGTCGCCAAACCGAACAAATCGAATTGTTTATTGACAAATATTTGTGATAAAATTACTGCGAATCCAATATATCCTATAAGATACTCTTTACCGAGTTTGAACAATCCCAATACAAATGAAAGTGAAACAATCATCTGTAAGAAAAATAATAATTCGTTACTCATTTTAAAACTCCCATTTTAAACCGAGTGTCGGCATTATTTGAATATCCTCACCAGCACCATATACGAAGTTTTGACTTATCTCCACCTCTCCACCAACACTTAGTTTACCTAAGTTATACCAGATCTGTGGTTCTGACATCCAAACCGTAGTTTGTCCATCATTCCATATATCTGCAAAACCAGTAAATGATATTTTGTCTGAGAGTGGTTTAAACCAAACTGCCGTATATTGAAATCCCCATCCATACAAATCAGTATGTCTTAACCATCCACTTGATATCACTTCTATGATACCTAAGTTGACTGGATATTCTATTCCGATTAACCACGATGGTTCAAAACTTCCGTAAGTATTCAATCCACCATTGTATTGGATTCCAAAGCCAGTTTTTTCTATATTGAACATTCTTGCTATTTCCCAATATGCAGCAGAAGTTGGACGACCTTCTTCGTAGTCGAAATCAACAAAGAAAAAATTCGAACCATAATCATCGGTATTGAACATTTCTATTGTTGAAGTGTAGTGTCCTCGTTCATTATCATAATGAAATTGCACATGAGTTTGTGCAGATAATAACCCTAATAGCAGAGCTATTCCTATTGTTGTTTTTTTGAGTGGTGTCATCACTGTTCTCCTTGTTTTAGTTAAGGATTGTGTACAAATAAATATATATATAATCTATTTTTTTATTCATTATTATACTCATTTCCATATAACTCTATCATTCCTAACTTCGGATGATACATATGAGTTGCCCATTTGCAATGATATTCTTCATTTTCTAATTCTGTTAAAAACGGTTGAGTCATTGCACGAAACCCTTTATCTTTAAACAATTCAATTCCTCTCTTAAAATCACTTACTTCATAACAAGTATGATAAAAAACTGAATGTCTTTTCTTTAACATATTCTCAACTGGATTTGGTGTTCCATTTCCCTCAATTAACTCTATCATATGAGTTTCAGTTTCACTTATCATTGTGGTTGTCATAATATTCTTATCTTTTATAGGAATTTTATATGTAGATATTATCGGATACAGAGTTTTAAATGCCTCAATAGAAACATCAGTAGATTTAACTGCATAAGCAATATGATTTAATTTTATATCCATTTTACTTCCTCTATCCAAGTTGAACCATTATAACCAAGTTTTTTAGTAACACCTACTGCTCTCCAATTCCAACCATCCACATATCCTAAATCTCTACTAATTCCAATACTCTTTAGATGAACAGCTAAATTATTAAATAAACTTGGTATTAAATTTCTAATATGTCGATATTCTGGATGACACCACCAATGTCCACCATATGCACTCTTGTTTGGTAATATACCATTCAAATTCCATCCGTGATCTAATATGGATATCTCATTAAACCATTGAAATTGCCAATGTACCACAATATCATCAACTATCTGACAATAAAATATAACTCCATTTGCAATTCTTCTTTCCAACTCTACATAATCCCATATTTCATCCCAATCATGTAATTCTTCAGTCATCACATCAATACCCTTTTGTATCTGAGATTGGTACTTTTCTAATTTACTTAAACTATCTATAGCCACAAAACCAAATAAACCATCATATTCTACTTCTAATTTATTTAAATCTCTTTCCCCAACCCAATAATGTTTTTCTTTGTATATATACCACGCATTATCATTTTTAATAGTATTTAACCTCATATCAGATTTAAATTTTTTATCATTTCTTTGAAATGAATTCCATTTAAGTTCAAATAAAGGTTTATTTCCCTTCTGTAACATCAATACATGAATAAGTCTTTCTAAACCCCAACCAAAACATGCAGTACATTCGGCATCAATACCAAAATTTTCAATAAATTTTCTGTGATGTAAATTTATAGAACCTATTGCAATACTTCTATTCTCATTAGGTATTTCTGCAAGTATTTCAATTTTAGCTCCCGATAAATGTTGTGCTCTTTTTTTCAACTCTGACTTACTACCAAAAAAAGGATCATTGGCTATTTTAAATTTATATTTTAAACCAATACCATCTAAAAATTGTTTAACATAATACATAATATCACATAAACTATCCTCACAATAATTTTGTGTCCCAACAAATATAATTTCTGACATGGTGAAATTAAATAATCGTTCTAAAGAATCTCCCTCGTCCTCTATACGAGTACATTTACCAGTTGCAGTATAACACTTATTTCCATCCAACTTTTTATCGGACAACATACTATAGCAATGATAACATACCGTAGGTGAACACATCCCTATTGAATCACCATGAAATGAATGTATCATACTTGCTTGATTCTCAAACCCATCTATATAACCAGTTTTCTCTACATTCTCTAAAGAAAGATGAGATGGTATCCATAATTTTTCTGCATCAAAAAATTCTCCTATTTTATAGGTAGTCTTTTCTAATTGATTCAAATAATCAACTATTTTACCCTTTAATACAAATAAACCTTTACCAACTTGATTAATCATACATAACCTTCATGACTTATATATCCAAACATACCTACCATCCTCATCTTTAAGTGGATGTATAGTATGATAAAAATGATTTTTACCTAATAAAAAAGTTCCAACTTTGCCAACAATGAAATAAAGTCTTACCATAACATTCTTCTTTAAATAACTATCTGGAATAACATATTTTTCAAAATATTTATTTTTATATTTTGTATATAAAACTGATTCTCTATCGAAAAATCCATAAGGTGACATTCCAGGATAATGTAAACTTTTAGAAACAAAATCAGGAAAATTAGAATTTTCTATGGAAATTTCATCATTTACTTTAGGTAACAAATGCCCTAATCCATTACTTTCAAACAAATCTCTCAAAACAACATACTTAGATGCAAATATATCAAGTAACCCACCAATATCATATGTCAATTTTATATAAAAATTTTCTTTATCCTCTTTTATTTTAAATGGGTCTGGCCATCCTTTCTGAACATCAACTTCTATAGGTAAATTAAACTTATCAGAAAATTTAGATATAATTTTGTCTGATATAACACTATCGTGTCTATGACTACCAACACTAAAATTCATAACTTTAAAATTTTTAACATTAGACTCTAAAAAATTAGTAAAATCAAATTTATCTATTATTTCTTCTGTTAATAAACAATTAGTATTAAAATTAACTACCTTTAATTTTCCATCACTCGGTATTAAATCAAGACAACATAAAGTAGCCGTGTTATCTATACCAGTATTCATATTACTAAACATTTCAATAATAGAATTTGATATATCAGAAACTTGACTTTCATATCTATCTTCACGATACTCAACATCACTCAATATAGGATTACCATAATCTTTTAAATTAGGATCATAGTCTAACCCCATAGTCATCTCTTTAGTTTTTTGATAATGAGATAAAAATATACCATCATCTGATTCTATTTCGGGATTAACAATTCCATCCTCAAGTAATGAAAAATGAGTAAGAATATATCCATTGTAGTTATTGTCATATAATCTATCAGCAAAACAAATCTGAACTGGAATATCATTCCAATGCGTGAAAACAGGAAAATTTAAAAAATCTTTATAAGGTGATGTATAATTATTTGTATATTTTTTAACTAAATCTGGAACCAAACTATCCATTAAAACACAAATATCTATATCACTATTTGGTCTACAATCTCCTCTTGCAACCGAACCAGCTATTCTTATATCATATACCTTTTCATCTTTTAAAATTGATTTTTCCCTCATTGTTTTTACAATAAAATCCCAAAAATCCTTTTTCATATCAGGTAACCAGTCGGATGCTGGGAGTGGTCCTGTAAAAAGATATGATTGGAGCGAGTTACTTTTCATGTGTTTCAACACCTATATTATATTTATCAAATAACTTTTTACTCGGTTCATCATCCCACCACCTACCTCTTACCTCTCTATGAAAAGTAACAACCTTTGATATACCAGATTTAATTATTAATATAGCACAATTTTTACAAGGAAATTGTGTTACAACTATTATATTCCCCTCTAATGATAAATTATATTTTTTTGCATTTTCTATGGCCGTCTCCTCGGCGTGTATAATTGAAGTATATTTTTTACGAGATTGATTCATTATTTCTATTTGTGATTCAATATCTTTATCACAATTATTAATAGGAAATCTATTATATCCTATTGATATAGTATCCAAAGAATCTTTTTCTAATATAACTGAACCAACTTTTATGTGATCATCGTGAGAAAAAAGATTTGCTATTTCAGTTGATAATTTAAGATATTTTTTTAACATTTTACTTACCCCAATTATTTATAAATTCAACTGACTTATTAATTAAAATTTGGTCCTGTAATGATTTGGTTGATTTCCACTTTCTTTCAACTGGAGGAAAAGGACAACTTTCACAATGATCATAAGATTCTTTTTGTTCACAATACTTTATAACTTGTTCCTGACTTTCCATTGGACAAATTTCTACCCTATCATTATACATTACACTGCACCTATAAATACCATCAACTGTAATTGTTCTACAAAATTTTTTTAACCAACATCTTTCCCAATTAAGTTTCCTATTATATTCTAAATCATCCCTTTCTACACCATAATCATAAAACTTATCTTGTTCTTGAAACCAGACATGAGTTTTTTTTCGTAAATGATCTATCAAAAACGAATCTTCCAAACTTCTTCTTATAACTTTGGTAGATGGATAAATTGAAATTTTTATTTCATCTATATCGGAATCAATTAAGTCTATAAATTTTGAATTAAAAAATAATCCATTGGTTATAACTTTTAATCTATTAAAAAATTTTCCGCGGTTACTTGACAACAATTCTAATATATCTTTCATATAAGGATGAATTGTTGGTTCACCACCAATTAAAGTTAGTTGGTCAACCTTCAATTTCAAAGAATCAAATTTTTTAATAATTTTATCCAAAGTTTTTACATCTAAATCTTTACCTATTGTATTAAACTTACCTTGATAATTCATTGTAGAGCAATTACTACAATGTAAAGTACATGATGAAGTTAGCATTAAACTATACTGATGATTTAAAAGATATCTACTCATTTCACAAAAGTATCTTTTAAAACAAAATTTTCTATATTACTAATAAAAACTATAATTCTATCCTTTTCTACAGATGGTTGCTCTTTATAATATAATTCCCATTCACTATTTTTCATAAACCGTTGAAATAAAAATTGATGTGCTGCAAATTGATCTATTTTATTATATTCATCGTATGAATATCTTAAAATAAAAATGTTATCTGGTACATCAAATTCTGGAACAGGAAGTGGCCATTGATCAACTATATACTCATCATAATTTATATCATTAGACTTTAATATTTCTTTTAATTTATCTGTCCATCCCTTTGATGGATTATCTTCAAAATCAATATTTCTTAGTCCCAATACAAAAGTAAAATTATTATTCTGTAAAAACTCAACAAGGGTATCAAATCTAAAATCATCAAGTTCTAAATCACCCAAATCAATATTAGTATTTATCTCACTTAAATAACCTTCAACCCAATCAAATGCAACAAGAGTGCCAGATTTTTCATTAGACTCTTTTAAAAAATCACTTGAAGTCCAATAATTTGATATATCTAATGATATCTCTTCTTTACTCTTCTTTGCCATCTGCATCATCCCAATATTTATCTATTCTATCACTTGGATTATTAGGAAAAGGAACTATACCTGGATCATAATCATCAGCGCACTCATCATTGCCAGTATAGTCTATTCCATAGTTGAAATAATCATCTATGTACCTCTGGATATCGGAAGGACCTACAAATAATCCTGTCATCATCTCTTGTGGACGACTCTTTCTAAACTCAGGATCAATATTATCTTTCTGTAACCTTTTCCAGATATAATCACCAAGTAAATTTGTAGACATTATCCCATCAAATCTGGTCGTGAAAGTGAATCTTCTTTTGGTTTATTATCTTCCTCTGTTAACCCACTGCCTTCCATAAATATCTTTGGAACTTTTCCACAATTCCCACAACTATATACTTGAACTGGTACTATTGCTTCTTGTCCTGTCGGTGACATAATCGGTGAAATTCTCTTAATAACATTTGACTGTATAAAAAGATAATTCCCACAGGCTTCGCACTTCATAGTTTCTGCCTTAGACAAATCTACATTTACTTGTTGTTGTGGTGGTGGTTGACCAGGTTGTGGTCTGTTTTTTCTTTTAGCCATTTATAACTCCTTAAATAATTTCGTCAATTAATCCATACTTTAAACAAGTTTCTGCATCCCACAATAAATCGTGTTTTAATATTTCATCAAGTTTCTTAGTAGGAACTTTTGTATATTTTTCATAGACACTTTTAATTGTAGTCATCATCAAATCAAGATTCTGTTTCTCATCTTCAAAATCTGAATACTTTCCCCAAAATTGAGTTGATAATTGATGAATCAACATATAGGAATTTCTACTCATAAATCTGAAATTACCAACAACCGACATAAAGGTTGCTGCACTTGCACAAAATCCATCTACATAAGTATGAACTGGAACTTTTGCTCTTAGTATTGTGTCCATAGATGAAATACCACTTACAACTGAACCACCACCTGAATTGATAAATATTCTAAGTGTTGGTGGTTGTTCTAAATCTAAATTATGACTTAGTGTTAAACTTTTAGATTCTAATTCACCTATCTTTTTATTGAGTTCGGATGCACTATCTCGGTTTAC
>TARA_R100001594_G_scaffold45020_1_pt1 | contig 10180 bp, 19 predicted proteins | sample TARA_R100001594 | Tara Oceans TARA_R100001594 (sample SAMEA2622752) | marine metagenome | biome: marine biome (ENVO:00000447); feature: marine epipelagic mixed layer (ENVO:xxxxxxxxx); material: "saline water (ENVO:00002010), including plankton (ENVO:xxxxxxxx)" | depth 150 m
TATATATATATATAGGTACAGGTATAATATCATTATAGGCTATAGTTTTAGACCACTTGAAAAAGTATTTTAAAAAAGATTAAAAAAAGTCTTGACCTTTTCTTTTTTCGTTTGTATCCTTTGCAGTGCAGTTAGCGAACACGTTTTCAAAAAGCATCACGGTAGCTACCGACCACAGAGTTTACGGTAGCCAAGAGAAGTTAGTCGCAAGAGCCGAGCGCGGATGCGGAGACCTTGGTTGGTCCCGCCCCTACTGCATAAGGTCGCAGAGGGAGACACAGCCGGGAAGGCATAGCGAACCAGTCCCGGGAAGCGTAGGTCGGTGCCGTAATAGCACCTTAAAAAACCTACCATATACCACTTCCGACCCTTGGTTAGCTCCTCTTGATCATAGCCTTACGGTGAGACGGCAAGCGCTGAAAACGCGTAACCACAGTAGCCATAGGCGAACTACAATACAGTCTGCACAGCGATGTAGACTTCCTCTTAGTCGCGATTGATAACAGTCGAGATTTTACCAGCCGAATAGCCTACCAGGGCCAAGAGACGGCTGGCCGATGTGGATCGCAAAACACAACCAAAAAACCAAACAACAAGAAAGGGTAAGACAATGGACAAATTTATCGGAGTCAAAGCTTCAGAGGACATATCGAGCGACATCGAAAATTACATCGACACGTACGGTATGGCGTCGGTACTTGATGTCCTGTATGGAATTGCCTCTTGCAAAGCGGAACACCTAAGAGAGAATTGGCAAGATGAAAACGCCGCGAGAGATTGGGACAGGGTAGCGAAAGCAATAGATATGATAGACAGGTGTTCTCGCTCATATAAGAAGGAGTAAGCAATGTCAACCGTATTCGTAGCTAACGCACCGGACCACGACCTGCAGCTGCAGGGGCTAACGCTGCGGCAAGCGCTGCGGGCGCTGCGCCGCGAGAATTGGGGCGAGACCGGCACAATGTCGCCTGTTATGCTGTCCGACGGGTCGGCGCTGTCCGTCTGCAACGCAACGACGGACGACGGGCGCGGGATATTGCCGTCCGTGCACGTCGCATTGCGGGAGTGGCCGAAGACCGGCGAGTGCCGCAGCTATAAGCTCACGCAATGACCGGGGACCAGTTGCGCCAATTTCGCGAGTCGCTGCCCCCCCGGCCAGTTGCCGGCCATAGGAGAAAATGATCCATGACACTGACAGTCGAAGCCAAAGAGCAGTACGGCACAACAAGATACTATCCAACAGATCCAGAAGTTGCTGAAGCTTACACCAGATTGACGGGTCGGAAAACAGTACTGATCGAAGATTCGGCACCACTCAAAACTTTTGGAATTGAAATCGTAGTGGTTCAACCATCCAATCCATTCTCGAACTAAGGAGCAAAGAAAAATGTCCAAATTCTACGGATCGATCACAGGGTCAGCAAAACATGCTGCGACACGTTGTGGAACCAAAAATAGCGGAATCGAGAGTCACACAAGAGGTTGGGATCAAGGTGTCAGAGTGTCGGGCTGGACGGCAGGCACTATTCCGATAGGCGAATCGGAAAAAATCAGCAAGACCGATGTTGAGAGATTTGACATCCACCTAACCGGAGGGTCGTCCGGAAAATCGAATGACAAGTACATCGGATCGCTGGTAGACGGGGTATGGATTCCCGCAAAAATCGAAGGAGGGGAATAATAATAATAATGAAAGATCTCAAGAAGGATTACCGCGGAGATATGGAGCGGGCTGGAGAGTACGGGGTCGAGCTAAATCCCGGATCTAAATGCACACCGAATGGCATAACATATGACGAATATCTCGAAAATTGGATATCGATCTATGGACTGCCTTCGCTACTGGAAAACATATCATCGATATGTGAAGAGACAGCAAAACAATACCGATCGGATTTATGGCTGGAAGAGGACACGGCCAAAGATTGGGACAAAGCAGCTAAAGCCATCGACGAAGCAACCAGCAAAGCATGGGCGACTATCGAGCCGGTGCCTGTTGGTGATCGAGGTTGTTGGTAGACTCACCAAAAACCCACAAAGGAGAAAAAAATGGCAACCACAATATTCGAAGAAAACGACTCTGTGCACGATGGGGACTGGCGACATAACAAGAAAGACAGATCCAAAACTGCGGAAAATATGGCACTGCAAACAAAGTGGACGCAGGTAAAACTCTCTGATCCACCACAAAAGATCGCAGTGGTGCTATACGGCGGGAATCGCAATCTCATTCACATCACGTCAAACGGACGATCCGAAAGAACGTTTAAGGTCGAGGTTAATCTCGAAGTTGTCGCAAGGCAATCGAAGAATCTAAAGAGGGCTAAGGCTTGTGCCATGCACACGATCCTCGACAAAATTCACGGCAAGGTTCAATGGAGGCCAGATCCAGATCCAGATCCAGAACCGATGCCGGAAGAGTTTGTGCCGATGCCGATGCCGGAGCCGATGACGGAGCCAGTGCCAGAAAAGAAATCGGTAGCGGGACAGATCGAGGGAATTCTCGAAGATTACGTATCCACCAAGATTGGGATCCTCGAACAGAAAGTTTCTGACCTTCAGGAGTCGGTCAAAGATCAGACTCACAGGATCGTGGTCGAAACTCGACCAGGAACTGAGCCAAAAGTCAAAGAAATCGAGGGACTGCAACACGAGGATTTTGAGATAGTGCTGCACTATCTGAAGAAATACAAAAATCTAATGCTGGTGGGCCCAGCCGGATCAGGCAAAACGACACTAATCCGAAACGCGACCGAAGCTCTCGATAGAGAATTCTTCTTCTCCTCCTCCATCGACCAAAAATATGAGGAGACTGGATACAACGATATTAATGGAGAATATGTCGATACGGAACTCTACAGGGCAGTCACCTTCGACGGTCCGAGTCTCTACTTTCGAGATGAGACCGACAACGGAAATCCACGAGCCAACACCGCCCTGAATCCTCTAATCGACAACGGATTTATGACCTTCACTACCAAAAGAGTCGATGCTACTCCGGATACATCCTACGCAGTGGCGTGTAATACCTACGGGTGGGGTGGAGATCTGACCTATGTGCGAAATCAGCTCGATGGAGCATTCAAGAATCGCTTCATCGTCATAAATATCGACTACGACAAAAAGATGGAAATGAAAATAGCCCTGTCGAAAAACCCAGATGCCGAGTATCTGGTCGAGAAGGTGCAAGCGTGGCGCGTGGCGATGAACGACCTCCAACAGCCACACATCATCGGACCCCGCAACACGTACAACTACGTCGAGGAGATGAAAGACCTGAAGAATGGAGACGCACCCGAAAGACTGACCGAAGACGTGATAGAGTTCAACACGATCTGGCAAGGGATGGATCCGGCGACCGTGCGAAAGATCAAAGAAACGGCAACAATCAAATAGCCAAAAATAACCTCGAAAGGAGAGTCCAGTGGCCACCTACGAAGCAGAGTATGGATCGTTTGTAGATTACGTCGACTACTGCAAAAATGCCGAGAGGACAGGCGAATGGCGCGACCAAAACAGCAGCACAAAAAATTCTACCGATGAATCGTGGGATCTTGGCGCGGGATACGAAGGAGCTTTTGATCTGGCCTACACTGGGTGGAGGGAGGGATGCGAACGATTTGCCGGGAAGATTATGGACGCCTACGTCAGTGGCAAAGTCGAATCGCTACAGCCGATGGACAACTACGAGGCGTCCGTTGCTGGATTCCACGTCCTAATGGGGGCAGTGATGACCGGATCGCCATGCAACATGCTTTCCGTCGAAGAGGGAGGGGGACACGTACCGTCGCCAGCCGTGACGATAAATATCGGATACGGATTTGTATGGACGGCCGTCGCTGACCATATAGCCAACTGGGGTGCCGCGATTTGCCTCTTGATACAGGAACTCGAAAACAAAAACAGACCCGTGCGACTCAATTTGGTCGCCCTCCAAAAGGGCGATAAAGACGACTCCAAAACTACCGTCCAGCTGAAGAGAGCCGGGGAGCCGCTGGACATCGACAAGGTTGCCTTCGCTCTCGCTCATCCGGCAGCCCTGAGGAGGATATGGTTCAAATGGCTTGAAGCCTCTGGGGCCCCACGTAAGGGCTTCGAAGGCTACGGAACACCGTGCACTGCCCCAGAGGTTCACATCCCGGCCATATACACGATTGATAAAGGAGATCAGTCAAAGCACTGCACAAACATGGACGACGCCATTGCGAGAGTCAGGGAACTGTGGGAAGACAGTCAGGAGGCAAAGTAATGAGAGGTCAAAGTAGTTTAACCACAACCGAGAGGAGATAATTATGGCACGAGTATTTTCAGGACGATTTTGGGCAGCCGGAGCAATGGACCGGGAGGACTTTGGAAGTTTTGGCTGGCGACGATCGGAAGAGGGCGTTTATGAGATCTGTCTGGTATTCTGGTGGGTGTTTTCTTCTCCCGTCGTCGGCAGCGATGCTGACGGCTTTGTTCACTTTCTGGTTCCCAACGAGGGGGACTGACAAATGAAACCTGACCGTAAACCCGGAAGCGGAGGATCCCGCAGGGGCTCAGGGAGGCCCCCCATACACACAGTCCCCATGCGACACATCTCCATGTATCTGCCCGTCGATTTGATCGACCAGATAGACGATGAGGCCGCCTCTGTGGGCATGTCGAGATCCATGACAGTCACCTACTTAATCGATTCGTCGCTGTCTAATGACACCGACGGGAAACCCTACAGAGGAGAATAACATGGTAGCCATCACCCCACCTGGATCACCCGAAGATAAAACGGGCGGAGAATTGCCTGATATAATTTTTGAGATAGCAAAAGAAATTAGAGATTTGGAGGAATCCGGTGCACCCACGGAATCAATACTCACTTTTTTGACAGCCCATAGGGCTACCTACCTTTCGACCGATACGCTGGTGCCTTTGGCGAGGGGGTTCCTGTTCGAAATGTGGCGCCGATTTACTAACACAGAAGACGCAGAAGAGGAATTCAATTCAGATAACATCGTGGAAAACCTACGCAAAATAGCGGATGCGATAGAATCAGGAGGCGAGTTAAGCCTACTTTAAACCCACACCACACACTGAAGGAGACCTAAAGAAATGGCAGAGCTATCCGTATTGCACCCAGACGGCTCCACGCGAACCGCCACCATCGACCAGCCTGGACTCGACGACTACTACAGCCTGATCGGATGCAACGTGATCGAGCTGATCAGGCTGGATGATGGCCGCGAGATGATCATAGACGAGGAGGGAAAGCTCAACGGAGCCAAAGCAAATCCCACGGCGACCAAGGAGGCATCGGGGAGGCTGTTCCCGGGCGACTGGATTTCCGGCATCGCAGTGATACAGCCGGAAGGGACACTGGAATAACGATGGACTGGATAATGGACTTGGTGCTACTCGCCATAATTGCACTGATTTACCAAAAATGGAAGAGGGAACAGGCATGAAATTCGAGAAGGCCATTTCCAACTTATTGGGAATGGCCTTCTCGGTTAGGGCGGTGTTTTCCCGCTTTATGCGGTGTTTTCCCGCTTGGTCTGCACCATATTCAACAGCCGCTCAAGCCTTTCCTGATCCTCTGCGGTCCACACTTTACCCACCCGCTCAGAAGAAAACCGCACTGCCTTAATTCGATCAGACTTCTGGGTGAGCTTTTTTAGGTCTTGCTTGGGCGTCTTGGGGCGAGGAAGACCCTTGTTGAGTAGGTGCTTGATCTTAGTCCAACTGACAGCTTTGCCAAGGGGCTCGATAAAGCTGTCCAAGTTACCGTGAGATTCTACTTCATGCCAAAACTTCAAACAGCTATACATCTCCGACTGGGACCAGTTTAAATCCCTGCCAACCTGCCGCAGCAGCCTTCCTGATCCGGGGACGTTGTGGCCCTTATACAAAGGCGATCGGGCTATGGCCTGACCTGCCTCGTATTTAGCAATAACAAGCTCCATGTGGGCGTTTGTGGCCCTCTTGGAGCGAATCTCCATAAGTCGCTGTATTAGCAGTTCGTAATGCTCCGCTGGAGACAGGGCAATCACAACGGATTGTCCCGTTTCCACGGGGGTGTAAACGGGAGGGGCTTCAGCCACTTCGGGCTCCTTCGTAAATAAAAGGACCGTGGGCGGTCAAACCCACGATCCGAGGAGACTGGTCGGCGCACCCGGGGTGAGTGCTGAATAGATATTAAACGACACTCCCCCTATTGGCAATCCCTGCTACCGTGAGATTCTACTTCATCGGTTACCGTGAGATTCTACTTCACTGGAATACAGGGGGATAGCTATGGAATATGGCGGGGGTCGGTTCTGGCGTAGGCATTTTCCACCCCTGTTACGTTGCGATAAAAGTTTTTCTTGACATTCACACATCATCGGCCTATTAATATAATTATAGGGCACAATTAAACACATAAGGGGGAGCAAAAGATGCAGGACGACATGTTTAACCCTACCCTACGGCAGAAGTTTGAGGAATTTCACAACAATAACCCAGAAGTCTACCAGCAGCTCGTAAAACTCGCATTAGACCTCAAAAGGAAGGGGCGAGCAAGGTACGGAATCAAGGGATTGTTTGAGGTTGTGAGGTGGCATCGGGCTATGTCCACCACAGCAAACGACGGGTTCAAATTGAACAACAACCATACCGCATATTACGCCAGGATGATTATGGATAATTGGAATGAACTTGACGGATTTTTCCACCTAAGAAAGGTGGGGAGTTAACCCTATGCAAGCACCTAAGGCTTTTGTCGATATCTGCATAGAAATTATCAAATCTAAGAAAGAGAAGGACTTAGAAGTCGTAGCTGAGAAGATTAATATCCTCGTTGATTCGGAAAAACTCTCAACATCCCAAGCGGGGGGGCTACTCGAAGCTCTTAAATTTCGCGGGAATGAGCTGTCTTCAGCTCCCCAAGGCAGCGACCAGCTTGGGCTCTTGAATATTGTAGAGAATTATAGTTAGGGAGCAAGTCGCCTCACAAAACCACAAAAAGGAGAAATATCATGCCAGATTACAACAAAACGAAGATTCAGATTTACGATGGCGATTCGACCGAATTGACGTTCATGTTCAACAATGTCACCCGCGCCACAAATCGACAAGGGGGAGTGTATTACCAGTTCCAGTGCGAGGAGGGGAGGTTTACATGCAACAACCACTGCGTGAGAGCCATCCAGCAAGCATGGCCGGGGAGGGGGGGCATTATGCACATTTCAAAGAAAGACGACTCCACCTACATCATATCCGATGTGGTTATGGGAGATGGGGGCGAACTTGGGATGCAGTCGTGGGCCGGCAACGGGTTCGCACAGATACCTTTCGACCTCGACGGCCTCGGAGAGGCCGCCCCCGTTGACAAGCCCCCTGCCCAAAACTCCAACATTGAACCTGCCACCACCACAGCCGTCACCAACGAAGGTGAGACACTGGACGATCTTTGCTCTCTAATGTCCGACTGCCTTAAGGAGTCTATGGCTATGTGGGCCAACAGTATTCCAGACCAAGTAGAGATTGGTGGCGATGTGGCTGGAGCCATAGAGAGGATCTCTGTCAGCCTATACATCGATTGTCGAAAAGCCGGTATTACAGGTAAGCCCTCATTGGATGACTGGCCTTCTAAGCCGGAAATGGAAGAAGGTCAGGTTAGGGTGCGCGTTGAGGGGGGGGAGCCGGTCGAGGTGCCAAGACCTCTTGGCGATAACGGTCCCGGAGAAGATGAGGATGATTTGCCTTTCTAAAAAAGTATTATTTCTAAACAAGATAGTATATATATATATATAAGTACATGATATGATAATAAGAGATAGGTACAGGTTTGTTTTTAGAGATAAATAATTCTAACTAAATAAGATTTCTTATATCTCATAAAATATACAATTATTGGAATAATATAATATTATGAAAAAACGACTTGTATATTGCGATAGGTGCAAGCATAAAGTAAGCCACTTCACCGACGACGACTGGAGTGATGGGATGACCCACGAATTCAAGATCCAGATGCGCCCGGAGCCACCAATAATCAAAGATATGGATACCGTATCGCTGGTAATATCAGCTGTCAGATCGGATGACTGGGGCACAAGGAGAGCCTTTCTCGGGAAGACTCCACCCAAGGTAGACCTGTGTAAGCCTTGCACTTTCACAATGATGCAAGCGGTGATGGAGCAACACGGCATGGAAGAAGATCGGGTTACGGCCAGTGATGCAGATTCTGATTCTTAAAGACCGATTTCCTGGCCTAAATGAGGTTATTGCCGCATCGAAAGCTCATTACGGGGCTTATTCATCCATGAAACGCTCGGTAACCCTCTCTGTAGCAGCACAGGCTACCGCAGCCCGCTTAAAGCCACATCAAGACCGAACCATCATAGAGTTCCACTGGTACGAAAAAAACAAGAGAAGAGACCCTGACAATATCCGACACGGGGCTAAGTATATTTTGGATGGTCTCGTCGAGGCTGGAATATTGCAAGACGATAGCCAGAAATACATCGGTGGATTTATAGATTATTTCAACATAGACAAGTCCAACCCTCACGTAGAGGTGAGGATTTATGAGATGTCTGAAGTTACAGGCTTCTCACCACATAGCAGCGACCAAATACAAGGGGGGAGTAATGATTAAGCTCAGGGATTATTTCGCAGGAAAGGCCCTCGAAGGGATGGTCTCTCCAACGGATAATTTTGGCAGACCAACAGTATTAGCAAACTGGGCCTACCAGTATGCGGACAGCATGTTAGAGGAGAGGAGAAGGTCCAGAATTCTGGACCTTCATGATCATTCCAGTTACACCGTCAAGACTCAGGAGGATGCAAAAAACGAGGCAGAGAGAATGATCGTCGAAGACCGCCCCTTTCACATGGAATACACAGAAGCGGGGTACACTTTCACGGTCCTAAGTAAAGATGATCTACCCGTCGATCCGGGAATATGCTGAAAATGGATGACGGTGGGTTTTTTGGAAGGAATAGACTCTACTACTACTGGATGCTGAAGAAATACAAGCAAGGGATCAGAGTAGAAAAGCTCAAATATTGGATGTTTCAGAAGGAAAAGAAGGAATGGCAAAGCATGAATGAACTCAAACGGCGTTCCCGTATAAGAGCCCAATATGAGCAAAAAAGCCCCCCTAACTGACGCCCAAAAGGCAATGTATGAATTTATCCGAGATCGAATTGAATGCCATCGTGTTCCCCCTACATTCCGAGAGATAAGCGAACGCCTTAACTACAAAAGCACCAATAGCGTAAGGTCGATATTGTTTATCCTCGAACGAAAGGGATACACCTACAGAACAAAGGGCCACAGAAACATTAGACTAAGGAGGAGTGATAATGATTTGGACAGAACGGCACGACAAAGCGATAGACAGGACATACCTGGAGTTGATGGATCTGCTTAAGGTATACGAAAGCGTGGAAGAGGCCAAAGAAAAGCTCAACAGTATCAAATGGCCTCATGGAACCGCAATACAAGCAGAGGGCCCCTCAGGGCGCGTTAAGCGAGAATTAGCCAACCTTGCTATAATAGAACATGCAAAATGCCTTTTGTTAAAGGCGGTAGGATAACCCAACTGTAAACAACTTAGTAGCAAGAAGGTTGGGAAGTGATTTTATCTTTAGGGCGCAGGTTACGGTCAACGGGCCACGGGGGTCAAACAAAACTCACACCCTCGTTAACTCCTTCGAGGCCGGGGCCCTGTGACAATATTGAAGGTTGGGCCGCCGTCGGGGCCGACGGGCCTTCTCTTATTGCACAGGCGGCATTGGCATCCGCCGGGAAGCCCCACCTGCGCCTTATTTTACTCACAACTTAGCAATCGAGAACACCTTAAAAGGATGGGGTGACCATGCCTTGGATATGGACAGCAGATAATTGGGACAGAAAACTGTGGCCTAATTTTTCCCATGAAGAAATGGCCTGTTCGCATTGCGGCAAGAACGAAATGGATGATCTGTTTATGTCGGCACTTCAACAGATACGCACAGCCACTGGGGCCTTAACCGTAACCTCTGGCTTCCGTTGCCCCGATCACCCAGTGGAAGATGCCAAAGGTAAACCAGGGGCGCATACTTTTGGCAAAGCTGTAGATTTGGCGGTGCAGGGAGCAAAGGCCCTGTCGGTGGTAAAGATGGCACTGGAGTATGGCATGACAGGGATCGGCGTCGCGCAGCAGGGAGGCGGCAG
>TARA_R100001594_G_scaffold19297_1_pt1 | contig 10174 bp, 16 predicted proteins | sample TARA_R100001594 | Tara Oceans TARA_R100001594 (sample SAMEA2622752) | marine metagenome | biome: marine biome (ENVO:00000447); feature: marine epipelagic mixed layer (ENVO:xxxxxxxxx); material: "saline water (ENVO:00002010), including plankton (ENVO:xxxxxxxx)" | depth 150 m
AACAAAGCAGAAAAAATGGAAGAGTATTTAAAACTTCGTGCTGCCATCAAGGAGAAGTTTCCCAAATGAAAAATGATAACGGAGATTATGTTGTAATTGTATACATAACCATTTCGTTAATTTTATGTTTTTTTATAAGCTTGTTTACCCCGATTGGAGCTAGTCCTATAACGATAATGAGGTGACCATGCCAAAATATTATGAACGATACAACACAGGTAAAAGTAAGCCTAAAAAGAAAAAGAAGAAGAAAAGTGTGTTGACCAGGAAAAGGAAGACTATCTTAACAGGTGGTTACTAATGTCTGGGCAATTGACCTTTGATGTTGTCATAGGTCTTTTCATAGCTTTGGGTGGGTCCCTTCTCTCAATCATAGCTTTTTTCGTTAGACAAGTACTCTCTAGAATTAATCGAATTGGCATTAGCATGGCGGAGCTAGACAAAAAGCTTGCGGTACTTATTAATGATACCAAAAGTTATTCTGACCGTTTCCGTGCAATCGAAACCAGATTAAAAGAATTGGAGGGGGAAGTATGGAAAAGATCAAGTTAAAACCAGAGCTTGATATAAATGATCTCTTAAAAATAGATCCTGTAGTTTTAGGAATGATAGCCTTTACAAGCGAATATTGCATTCAATATAATTTACCTTGTGTTGTCACATCTCTTATGGAGGAAGTTTCTGGAAGGAAGACATCGACACATAGAGATGGAAGGGCAGCAGATGTGTCGGTCAAAAATTGGTCTGATTTTCATATTGCACGATTTCAATATGAATTTAAGAAGACATTTAAAGGTAAGGGTGCGTTTAACAAAGCAGGTGAGGATCGACCTATAGTTTATCACAAAAGGCCAGGTGGTGTTCCGCATTTCCATTTTCAAGTACGAAGACGAAACGGCAATCGAGCGATTGTTTGAAAAGGAGAAACTTATGGAAGAACAACTAAAAGATAAAATCAATTGGTTCGCTTTTGGGCGAAAGCTTTGGTTCAGTGGAATCCGGTCCGCATTGAATGAGGAAATAGTTATTAAAACAGAAAACCGTTTTGACGACTTAGCTATCACAATGATGGATAATCTCGTGGACCGACTCCTCCCAGAAGAATAACATCTTTAGCTACTCCTACACGGGAGGGGAACGTCCATGCTAGACCTGCTCTCATCATCTATAAAATTGGCGGATAGGATCCTAGACGTTCATACCTTCCACCAAAAAAACAAGTACAAGAGGAAGCTGCATAAGTTAAAAAAACAACTGGAGTTTGAACTTGAAAAACCCGACCATCTCAAAATTGATTCTGTTATTGACGATCTTGGGTTTGAACTCAGCCTGCTCATCAATATCTTTAGCCAGGAAATTGGACCCGAGAGTGTTCAGAAAAAGAACTTACCGTCCGTGCACTAGTTTGGAGGTGCCAAAAAATGCAGGGAAGATGTGCTATAGGTACTGTTCAAAACAGATCTTGTGGAAAAAATGTGCAGAAACAGAACTTATAATCGAAGATCTTACTGACCCAAAAGTGTGGGAAAAGTTTTTAAATGCAGGTTTTGTTTTCAAAAAGAGGTTTGTTTCTGTATATAAGCTAGTACCTCTTCACAATTTTCGGGGTAAAGGTAAAAGGCAAGCCCCCCCGCTTGGCTAACTTTTTCCAAAACGAAGGTTTGAAGAGGATCTTCTTTTTCTTTATCACTCTTTTTTAATTCTAGTGCTACAAATCTCCCGTTAATACACCCAAAAACGTCAGGGATCCCTCGTGTGGACACGCCTTGATTCTTTACAAACCAACTGTTAGGCATCTCACTAACAAGTGATAGCACTTTTTCTTTAAACAATGTCTCTGGCTTCTTGGCCATGTGGTTCTCCCCAGGATTTATAGTACGTCTCTTCAACGGAAAGTTTAATGCCGTTTTTGCTTGGATAAACATTAGTCATAATGTCTTTTATATCTTCAATAATGTCTAGTTCTCTTTTGTGGATCTCGAATAGCAGTTCATCGTGTACTTGAAGAATCATATTGCTTTTTTTAGGTAGGAGGTACTCATACAACTTTACCATAGCTACCTTGATAACATCTGCACCTGACCCTTGGATAAGATGGTTAGGGAGCTTGTAAGAAGTATCCCTAGTACAAGAGAACTTCCTATGGAGGAAGTTATGAACATACCCATGGGTTTGTCCTGTGCTTTTCACTTTATTAATAAACTTACCAATGGCCGGAAGCCTGGAAAAATACAAGTTCTTAAGTGATTGGGCTTTTTGAACGGAGACTTTAAGAGTTTCAGCTAACTTCTTAGCTCCTCCCCCATACAAAAGCATAAAGTTAATTGTTTTGGCGGTTACTCTGTCCACACCCATCATTTTTGCAGTAGCAGTGTGGACATCAACTCCTTCTTCCATAACCATTTTTATGAGAGAATGTTCTCCTGCTCTATCAGCCATGATTCGGTATTCTTGCTGATCATAATCTATTCCCACCAAAAAATAGTCGTCATTCCTGGGAATAAAACACTTCCTAACTACAGAGTTTTTAGGAACATTTTGTAAGTTTGGAGAGGAGTAACTAAACCTTCCTGTCTCAGTCCCAGCTTGATGCATGTACGGATGGATAAGATCATTAGAGTCTTTATAATAAAGGAAGGAGGAATAGTAGGTCCCCAGGAACTTCTCCCGTTTTCTAATATCTAAAATTAATCGAGGTAAAGGGTGATCTATCTCAGATAAAACTTCAGAATTGAAGGAAGGGTTCCCCCTGGATGTGAGGGGAACCTTTAACCCATTCTTTCTAAAAACTTGGAGTAAGTCCCGTGAGGACCTTGAGAAGTCAGCTGCCAAACTGTCTTTGTATTGTGCCTTCAAATCATCCAAGAGTTTGGATTCTTTGTCAAACATAGACTGAGTGTAATCAGTATCTAGTTTAATGCCGAGATACGACATAGCAGCACATACATGGGACAGTTTCCTCTCGTTGGCAGCTACCTTAACTAGTAGTTCATTTTCAGGACGCCTGATAAATTGGCGTTGCTTTCTCCCCAAAATAAAAGTAAGTTCCCCGTCCTGCATCCCGTATTCACTAATCATGTCAAAAGGAACCTGGTCATAGTGGGGTTTTCGTTGTTCTCGTGCCTTCCCAGGAACGGCAATTTTTGTAAAAAGCTTGTGTTTTGTTATATATTTTTTGACTTTATCCTCAAGTTTCTCACCAAGATGGTACTTCTTACACAATTTAGCTAAACTATAAGACGGAAGGTTATTATGGATGATGCGCTCTGTTCCAAGGGTGCAATGGACTGTGCCCATTATACAGACGCCTTCCTTTAGCAGCATGACCAAATCAAAATTTGCATTGTGGATGTACCAGACCTTAGACGGATCCGCAAAAAGTGTTCCCAAACAAGCCAATAGATTCTTATCAAGGCAAGGCACAGAATCACCCTCTAGGGGAGAAGCATTAAAACTAAAGTAGTAATTCTGTACCTTGTTAGAACCAAAGCAGGATATTATGATGCTAAATAATCTATCTTCAAAAAGCAATCCAGTAGTCTCTGTATCCAAAGATAAATCATCTTTCTGCTTTAGATATTCAAGTACTTCAAAAAAATTATTTTCGTTTACTATCACGCTTGGAGGCTTCCTTTTTATACTCTTTAAGGATCTCCATAAAAAACTCTCCAAGTGTCTTGCGTTGGGCATGTGCATGTGCAAGTGCCCAGTCTTTTAACTTACGGTCAAAAGATCGTATGTAGAGAGTTACTACCTTTTCAGGGTCCAATTTTTTATTAATATATCTTCCTACGAAAGGAGGTATTTTTTTCTTAATTTTAGCTGCCTTCATATTTTTCCTTAAAATAACTTATCGCTGTAGTCTTCTTCTGCCACAGCTACTTTAATATCTTTTTTATCAGAAAGATCTTTATAAAACTTAAATGCTATCATCTGTTCTTCTTCAGTACTTTTTCTAGTGTCGTTGCAATCAAAAGCAGCGTATCTCCCCTTAGGATTTTCTTTTTTCAAAGCGTGTAGGGACATGGTGTATGCCGCAGGTGATAGTTTTGGACGATGTATAGTGTTTCTAAAAATACGAGTCTCTATTTTCTTCCCTGCCTGAAAGGAAGTCCGAGAAAATGAAACTAGGTAAGGAATAGCATTGCCATCCTTTATTTGGTGGGGGAGAACTACCCAAGCGTTAATACATTTATCTCTTCTAATCACTGTACCGTCAGGTAACTTCTCCTCTAAAGGCAGATTTTTGGTGAGTTTGGTTATCGGTTCTACGGAATGATACTTATCATTGTGGAAGACCTTCCAAGAACTCGACACCAAAAAAGGTATGATTTCTATAGGTTTTTCGTAATCTCCTAGGACTTCCCCACTAAGAGTATCAATCATGTCGCCAGGTTTATTCAAACCCTCTTGCACTCTCTCACTCATAGATTGACATAATCTAATCCCTGGAGGAATAATATTATCACGGTTTACTTCAACTTCTTCGGCCCATGCGCTCAGGTTTTCATTTGTGGTTACTTCAGCACTTCTTTTCACGGTTACACTTTTACTTTGTTCTTTCTTCGCTACAGTCATTTACTACTCCTAAAACTTATTGATTGTTCTATAACAGGTGCACCAACTCCAGGTATCTGGAAATCAGGTCCCTGCTCCTCTACTTCTGCATTATACCAACTGTTTAACCTTTGGTAGTTTACACTAACATTGTCAGCATAAATGTTTTCCCCAAAGTTCTTAAAGTACTCAAGCATCTTCAGCTTATCTTCAGGATTTTTTGGTACAGTGACTTTATAATTATTCTTTACACTCACCATACCCAAGCCGTCTACATGATACTTGGACTTACCATTTTCATTTAGTACATCTAGTATCTCAATCTTTAGTCTTTTACAAACCCTATCGTGAATAGCCGCTTGTGCCCTGCACTCGCTATACTTGTCATACTCATCCCGCATCTGCTTGACCAAAGCATCTAGGTCCTTAAGTGTCATCAATTGGAAGTCCTTTTTTTTCTTGTTGAACAATATAGTTTAAGCGTTGCTTAAACAGCCAATAGAAATGGTTCTTCTGATATTCTTTCTGACAAATGTAGTACGGGGGCATGGGAAATCTTTTGGCCTGTACTAGCTGATCAAAAATAGCTTTTGGGACGGGAGGCATGTCTTTAAAGTCTTCATCAGCCTCAGGAAGTTTATACAACTCCTTCCCAACTCGCATAATTTTATATTTATCTTCTTCCATTATGGTCTTATATCCAAAATTACATCACTAATTTTTTGTTTATTACTTAAGGCGTCTAACACTTGAGCGTCTACTGTACCTGGAGTAACCAAGTCTATCTTAACTATATTAGAGTGGATCTCACTTCCTCCTCTATAGTTTCGGGCTTCACTTTGGAGCTCATTGGCGAGGCTGAAGTCTCTAGAGTAGACGATACTGTATCTAGCCGCTGTAAGGTTGATACCAACTCCTCCAGATGCTCTGTTAGCGACGATAACCTTGCATTGAGCGTGTTGTTGAAAGCAGTCGATTGACTGTTGTTTTTCGAATCCATTTTGATCTCCGGTGAGAAATACATAACCAAATAAATCCTTTTTCTGGAGTTTATTTAACATCTTTTCTATAATTTTGTAATCATTTTTAAAACTACACCAAATAATAACTTTATCGTGTTTTATTAAACCCTCTAATAATTCTTCCAGTGCATCTAACCGTGGGTTTTTATCAAAGTTAACTTCCTGCCCAGTCTCAGTCTTTACAAAGCCACTTACAATCTGCTGTAGTCTTAACAGTCGAGTGACTGCTAACTGCGCTACGACTGGAGTTTTTTCCTTAACGGATTCTATCCACGTTATGTAATCCTTTTTCATTTCCTCATATGCTTTTGCCTGGACAGTGGACATCTGCACTTCGTAAGTCTGCTTAATAAATGGAGGTAGATCCAAACATTCTTCTTTTTTTACCCTGCTTGCCTTACGGTACATCAGCCTACTAATATCTTTTTGCACCTCTTTGTAAGGATTGGGGATCCATTTAGGCCAGGAAACATGAGGATTGGATGCATTATCATTTATAAAGTAGTTGGATCTAAACATATTAAATGTCCGTCCAAAAGTATCCCCATCATCCAAAATCTTATATTGTTGGAAGATGTCCAACTCGCTATTTAATATAGGTGTACCTGTTAAAATATACCTATGTGCACAGCTAAGGGAGAGTTTATAAACCGTCTTAGACGTTTTACTCTGAGGGTTTTTAAGCATGTGGGACTCATCACAGACCAAAACCTCAGGCTTCCACTTTAACAAAAGAGATACTGTTTCTTTCCTGGTCAACGCCTGGTAGTTTAGAATCAATATCCCTTCATCTAATTCACTGATTCTAGCAATCTCTTTGTTTCTCCTAGGACCTGACTTATTTAAAGCATAGATATGCTTCTGAGGTATCCAAGAGTGGATCTCAAATTCTCGTTGCCAGTTTTGAACAACCGCGAGTGGTCCTAGAATGAGTGTTCTTGAAATTCTTTTCTTGCGGGTGTAAACATTTCTTAGGATGTTAATCATCCCTCCTGTTTTACCTGTTCCCATCTCCCAAAATAGCGCATAATCATCATGAATTTTACTGGCTTCCAAAGCCTCTAATTGGTGGGCGTAAGGTTTGACCTTAAACCTCATAGAAAATGCCTCCTGTTAGGTTGATCTCCAAATATTCTAAGGAGAGTTATATTTAAGTTATGCGTAGCTTTTATCATCTGTAAAAACCCTTTATCAGCACAGCTTCTTTTCCACCTGCTATGAATTACAAATAATTCATCTGCTCTAGTTTCAAAATGGTGTAACAACTGTTCCTTTCTCTCAAAAGATAGTACTTGCTGCATAGTCTGAAACCTCCATGTCTTTAAACTTAATCCCTATTATACCACGAAGCTGCGCTCCCTTAACTCTTTCTCTTTTGGTGGGGAACTTTTTATCGGGGTAAGTCTGTGCCAAAGTCTGCTTAAGCTTACGGATGAAGGACACTTGACTATTAAATCTACGGGCTTCCTGCTCATAGTGATCCTTAAAGCTCAACCAAATCTCTTTAGAAGAAATAAACCCTTCTTCTGCCAACTCTATGTGCTCATCAATATATGTAAAAATAATATTGGTTTCTAATTTGTACTCTAATACTTTTTCACTTCCTCTTTTAAAAGGAGAGAACCTCCAGTTTTGCCTAATAAATCTTTGTGCTCCTTCCACACTCCAATTCACTATGCCTGGTAACTCTAGCTCTAATTTTTCCTTTAAGAACTTATCCTGCTTGTACTCAGGAATATAAAGTTCAAAAGGAACGATTAACATTCTTCTCAAAAGACCAATGGAAACATCCTGAGAAAAAGGTAAGTCGTTACATGCTATAAAAAACTTAGCTGAGTTATTAAAACGTTTGGGATTCTGGTATAGATTCCTATAATCCATCGTCCCTCCCGTTACTAATGTTTTAAAACTGTCCGATTCCAGTAGTGCTCTTTTTGGTGCCTCATCTTTAATCGAAGCACACTTCCCCACTAGATTCCCTCTCTTCTGTAAGTCTTCACAGTCTTGGAGACCAAAAGGAAAAGTGTTCTGTTCGTGGAGGATCCTCTCAACCATCTCCAAAAATACACTCTTACCATTCGCTCCTTCCCCATGAAGGATTAACGCTTTTGCTACTTTATTATTGGGGATCCTTAACAAAGCTGCCCCCACATACTCCTGGAGAAGATCCACCATCTGCTGATCTTCCAGGGAAACTTCTTTTAAAAACTTGTTCCACATAGAACATTCGGCATCTGCTTCATAATCAAAATCATATTGATAAGTGAAGGCATGTCCTTTCATCACATCATGCGTCTTGTAGTAATCTTCATGCGTGATAAAATTAACCTCGCCTGTTTCAAGGCACATTTCCAAGTAACCATTTTCAAAGTTCAAAGCCCCAGGTTTGTTAAAAAACTGCGGATCCAACTCCAAAACTTCATCACTCACAAAACTCACGTACTCAGTTTTTTCACTCTTTGTTGCCCTTTTGTCATAAGGCCCTACCTTTTGGTGGATGAACTGAGTTAAAGCGTTCTCACTTAGTTCCGACCAATAGAACTTGAATTTATTGAACGTGTGGAACTTGCCCGTAGCATCGTGGAAGAGTAAGTTCCCCAGTTTTTTCTTAATTTCATTATACAAAGTCTCATAATCTATTTTCCCAAACCCTCCCTTAAGGGTTCTAAACCTATAGGTGTACTCATCGTTATTCTTTTCACTTTTCACAGCATGGTGCTGCCCTCTTAACTTCACATTAAGTTGGGGAACATCGTGCCCTCGTAATGTGATAGGGCTTTTTATTTTGGAGAAGTGGGGACACTTACTACACCCCTCCCAAATACTATTAATATGATGGCACGTACTAGGACCTGCATTTTTCAATGCCTGGTCAATCTTCTTTTCAGTTTGGTCATAGTCGTACTCGTCATAATCCACGCTGTACTCATGCGCCAACTCTCTATCAACTCTCCCCAAAACTGAGAGCATAGCGTACCACTGCGGTTCGGACTGCTGGTTCTGGTTAACCTTCATCCACCTTAAAAAACCACACTCTGAAATGATTGCTGCTTTATCGTATATGTATTCTACTGGCTTACTTGGTTCAGGAAGAACCGTGGGAGCTTCTACTTCCAGGAAATTTTTAACGGGCTTAAACTTCTTATACAAAAGTCTGGCCTGTTTCTCTTTTCCCTTCTTGATATTCCGAGTGTTTGGAACACGCATGACCCTTGCATGAGAAAACACACTTGGGTCAACGTGCCCATTGACTCTTTTTGCTTCAAACTCTTCCTGGATTATCTCGCATATCTTTTTATAAATGTCTCTTTTTTTATTAAAATAGTCTTTATGCACAATGGGATTTTCTAATAATATTAAAAACTGAAGGCCGTTCCCACTGTAAATTATCCCCATCTCTTCTCTTGAGATTCCCAGGACATTCTCGACCACCAAAATACAGTCTTCAATCTGATTCTCGTCAACGTCATCTACATCAAAGGGGATAATCTCCTGACTCACTAAAGTACGAGTCGAATCATCCCCTCTAATATGCGCCAGTGTGTAAAATAAATTATACTGGTCTTCATGGTTGAAGGTTTCCAACAATCGGTCTATATTTTCAAATAGTTTTGGAACGCTAGAAACTTTCTGTTTACACAAAATCCAATTTTGAGAAGTTCCTTCTCCAAGCAGTCGTTGCTTTACGATTTGGATAACCGACATAACTATCCTTTTTAAAACTTTGAGCTACATAGCGTATGTAAAAGCTCTCCAATCGGCAAGGATAAACTCGACTGCCCCTGGTCGAACAAGTGACTGGCAACACCATTCTACAGAGATGACTTCTAAAAATGTACTGAGGTGAGGGCCTGTTTATAATGACAGGCCGACACAGTATATAACTTAAGTATAATTCTAACATCACTCTACCCACTCAAAATCAATTGGAGGCATCACCTCGTCTAAGTTCTTAGTTCTGGAAATGATATAAGGTTCTATTTCAGGTATATATACATCACCAAACCCACATTCAAAACCCATCACATAACAAAATTGAACTTGGTCTTCCTCATCATAGTCATCGCTAATGACGTAATATTCCCACATATTTTTAATTATAATGTGCTCCCGAACGGTAATGATTCCTGATTTGCGGGAGTCTCCTTGTCTTCTCATTTTCCTCATGCTGCCCCCTTCTTTTTAAGTACCGAAACCGATAACTTGTTGAAAGTGACTGCATTACACTTGAAAGTCTTCTTAAAAACGTCAAACTGGTCCGACAAGTATTCCTTGAGGGACTTTTCACACCAATAATGATTGGTTTGAGTACTTAACACAGCTTTAAAGTCATCAGCATAAATACTGTCGTACTTAAAACTATTCCCTTCCTTCATGAAATTCAGGATACCCTCCCGTAAGTCTTCCTGTTCTTCCTCCAACCTTTTTATCTCCGCTTTGAGTTGGTGGTAATGTGCTAACAATTTTCTTACTTCCCTTGATTCAGTTACCAAAGGTCGTGCAGTTTTTTTACTCATGCTTCTCCTCCCAGAAAATTACCTTTTTTTCTTCATGTCTTTTTTAATCCTTTTCTTTAATATTTCGGCCATCTCTTC
>TARA_R100001594_G_scaffold129841_1_pt1 | contig 10162 bp, 24 predicted proteins | sample TARA_R100001594 | Tara Oceans TARA_R100001594 (sample SAMEA2622752) | marine metagenome | biome: marine biome (ENVO:00000447); feature: marine epipelagic mixed layer (ENVO:xxxxxxxxx); material: "saline water (ENVO:00002010), including plankton (ENVO:xxxxxxxx)" | depth 150 m
CGCTAGCTTGCGCCACAGCTTCCATCAACTCTTCGGGAACATCAATGGTCATGGTTGAATAAACATAGTCTCTATGCGGCTTTGGGCAACAATGCTCAATTGACTCATCTTTTACATACACACTGTCAAACTCGGATATACCGCCGTTCCACAACGCCATACCTTCTGCAAGAATATCAGGCTCACCATATGTTTGAATAAGTTCCTCTGCGTATTCTTTGGCGTCTTCGTGTTTCCAACTGTCAAGGGATTTGAGATCAACTTCTTCGTTTATATAATTTCGCCAGTTTTCAAACAATAGTTTCATTTTTTCATTCTCCCTTTGGCATATTCATTACATTTAATTAGTTCTTTAGCAGTGGAAGATAAGTTCCATCGCTCCGGAATTTTACATATAGGCAAAAGAGCGTGAAAAACAAACAACCACCCTCGTAAAATCAACATTGCCCCTAACGTACTTGCAAATACAAAGTGGCCAAGATAAGTTTCATTATTTTCTCTAAGATGTTTCATAATTAAGGTCTCCATAGGAACTTGCGAACAATATTATTTTTTCTTTCGCAAAATTCCATTCTTTCTTTTACTTTGATTTCTAAATTCATCTCTTTGATGCGCTTGAAAGTTGTTATATCCTTTCTTTTTGCTCGTTGGATTCTTATTTCAGCTTCAGCCAGTCGAGTCAATGCTAGTATGTACTCGCAATTTGCCGAGAGATACATTCCATTTTCCCCCAACATCATCGCTTTTTTCATATGATGTTCTGAGGCAACATAAAGTGCAATAGAACACCCTAGATCATCATTGGAATTACAAGCGATTTGAGGTTTGTGTTTGTCACCCGGCAGAAGAATAATTCTTTCGGGTTCGTTCTCGTACTTAGAAATGACGATTACAGAAGCATTGGGGTCGTTAACATACTGAGGGCCACATGAAATGAGCAGCAGAGCTATTAAAAATATACCTTTCATATTGGTAATTAGTTAAAAATGCACTCTTTTTTTAAAATATTTTTTATTATAATATTTTGTTTGTGAATTTTACGTAAAATTACTTCTTGTGTGGCCACTTTCTTCTGAAGACGATGTAGTTGCTCTTCAAGCTCGACAATGGCCACACAGGCACAAAACAATCCAACTATGAGGAATAAAATTAGGAAACTTGTGCGCACTACTCAATGGGAGAAGAAGAGATAGAGTAGTAGTTCACATGAGTGGTTCTGCCGGTGGGGCTGTCTGCGGGATCTACAATTTCTGTCTTAATCTTAACACTGCTCCATTTTTTATTTTCTCTTTCTGCTGTGTTTAAAAAGTGAACATAGCGCATTTTAATCAAATCAGCAATTGCCTCATCTATCTTTTTTGACTTTGTGCTATCAACAATAATCATCAATAATTTGTCCACCCCTACGCACGTTTGATAGTCTACTACTGAGGTTGATGTACCCATAACAGGAACGCTCCAAAAACCACTAGGCTGACATTTGGATTTGGTGATTGTCTCCAAAGTAAGGTTGTTAATAACTTTATCGCTAAATTGTTGCTGCGTTGCACAACTATAACTTACAGTGGCCATCAACGCCATCAACAATAAATTTTTAATTTTCATTATTTATCTCCTAATTTTGTATCTCTCTTGTTTTTCAAGATCCACTTTCAGAACACGAACATCTGGCTTTATAGTCGCGGGTATAAAGCCTAGGATAACAAAAGCAATCCCGTAAACAATCATTCGAAAACCGAGCCATGTATGTTGAAAACACTTTTTAACTTTATTCGTCTTCATTGCTGGTATTCCTTGATTTACATTCATCAAGGAAGGCAAGAGTACACTCCATGGATTGTATGATTTCTTCTTTTTCTTGTGTTAGTTTCTCAATCTGGTTTTTTAAAATTCCTATTTGAATATTTTGCAACTCTACTTCACTTTCAAGAATTATTTTTTCATTTTCACGAAACTCTTCATACGTCACTGCTCACATTCCTTGTTCTGTATTTTTTTTATTTTCTTACTCAATGATAAAAAACAACTAGAAGTGCGCACCTCATCATTATAAAGCTCAAACGCTTCTTGCGCTTCTTTTTCTTTGCCTTGATCTATTAAATTACATATCATACACATGATAAATTGTCCTTGGGTAAGATTTTTATTTTTATTTTTTTTGAAGTTTGTTTTTTTTCGGTGTAGATTTTGGGACGGGCAACAACAGCCCTCGTTTCTGTTTCTGGGTCATCGTCATTGTCAATATAACCTGCAGGGGTAAAATTATTATTCAATCCTACCTCTGCAATACGTATCTTCACTATCCTACACCTAGAGATCCTGACCAGTTTGAACCTGAAGGAGAAATGTTTGCAGAAAAATCAATACGTTCAGTCGGAATACCCGTCAGACCAGCCATGATATCTACTACTTGGGTACCAGCAGAAGAACCGCTGAGAAAAATAGCACTACATTTTATTTTTAATTCTGGTAGGTTTTGGCCAGCGGAAGTATCCAATCTGAATGATTGTTCCCCACCAACATTGCTAGAGCCAGAAAGTCCAAACTCAGAGAAACCAATGAACACCGGACCACTAGAAGAAATTACAATCCAGCTCGTAACGGATGGAAAGTTGACGCGGTTCGTGTGTGCCATGTTGATATTACCGGAAACGAACGGCTTACCCGCTACTTGATATGACCCCACGTTACTGAGGCCCGTGCCTGCATTATACTTGGGAAACGAATGACTCATTATACAAAACTCCTTTTAAAGATAAATAGTTATTGTGTTTTCTTTTTATATTAATTATTATTCATTTTCGTAAATCGACATCATCGCATCATATGAGAGAATTTTTAAACTGCTAAGTTTTCTAATATACTCATTTCGACGCAATACTTTAAACGTTAGATTCTCAACGGAATTAATTCCACCCGTAGCTAATCCTGCGCTGCGATATTTTTTAATTCGATTCATCAGATTTTCAGCCATTTTATTGGCAGTGCGGTAATCTTTTTCGGCGTAATAATCATAGACGTTATCAATCTCATCCATAAGATGAGCTGCTTTTTTCTGCACTGTCTCGTAATCTACCTCATTGCGCCACTTAACCGGCTCTTTAATCCACTCTTTATTCATAATGGAGTATATTCCATTAGCATAATGAGGTTCATTGCTATCTTGAACATACATCTCTACCTCAAAACCTCTTATTTCAATCATGTGGGTGTTGTTCCAATTGCGTGTTTTTTGTTTGAAGTAGTCTTCCATTAACGAAAGATTAGATAACTCATTGAAATCTAAAAGAATATGAAGATCAAAATCCGACATCTCTGACCAGTTGTAGGTGGCAGTAGAGCCTGTTAAAATAATGTCTTTGATTCTAATGGAGGGGTCTAGTTCTAGCGTCTCAAAGAATTCATTGGCGATTGCTTCTGCTGCCTCACGAACTTCTGGACGCATTTGATTGTTTTCCCATATCTCAGGGGGAAGAGTTTTTTTAAATTTTAATGAAGCAACGTCTATATGCTGTGGATCGTAGAGTTCTTCGAGAAAGTTCTTCCAATTGTTATCGAATCCCATAACATTAATTAGTCAGACCTTCCAAGAACTTCTCATTGATATGACCGCAAACACTACATTTAAAGATAGGAACGGGAATTAAAGTCTCTTGACCGGTGGGTGAAACAAGCGGAGAAATGCGTTTAATGATGTATGCTCTTTCAAAGCATTCATTTTTACATTCCTCACACTCAATGTTCTCAGCATCAGCTAAATCGACTTGTAGTTGGGTTTGACTCATATTAATAACAACTTCTTAACTTGAGACCAAAGTCTCTTAAGTTTAGACGGTTCCTTGTCCGCGAAAGGCTTTGTGAACTGCTTCCAACCTCTCACTTAAGTCTGCAACCAGTTTGTTATAGTTATTTTTTAAAATGGCAACCTCGTCCAACAGATGCGAGTTGCTTGCTTGAACTCTACTGAGTCTCTCAGTTAGTGTTTTTACTTGTTTTTCTAATTCTTTGTTAGTAGCCATAGTGACCTCCGATTGTTTTTTTGCTTGTGTAGCCATAAATATACCTCCAGTACATTTTATCAATATTAAAAAGGTTTTTTAAGTTATTTATATTCTCGTCCACAATAACTCTCTAAGACATTAAGACGATCATCTAGAAGGGAAAAGTCGCCATACTGGCGATGTAAAAACTCAACCTTTTCGTTCATTGTATCAAGTGTTCTTTCATTGTTTAAATAAATTATTGCAATTGTTGAGGTGAATAAAAGTAGCAAGAGTATACTCCAAAGTTCAACTTTGATATGTATTTCTTTATCAAATTTCATTTAAGTTATCTTTTTATGCTTACCCGAAGCACGGGACGTTCGGGTCACTGTTCGTAAAGACTTTCTTCTTCATTGTCGACCGCTTCCAGTTCTTTTTCTACAGCCATTTTAATCATTTCTGCAATCATTTCTGCAACTTTTTCAGCTATATGGTATACAGCAACCTTGTCCTTACTGATAGCAGGATAAAACTTTTCTATGGTTCTTCCGATAGTTCCGAGGAGACTTTCTTCCATTTCAATACCAGCCATTAGCAATCCACCTTTCCAAATTTTGGACCTTTTTGTCGAGAGCGAAGAGCAAAATTAATTCTTCTAAGCTCAGTCGATTCTTCTTCAGTGCGGCTTTTCTTGGCTTTCAATTCTGCTCGCCTCTTGCAAAGTTGATCTTTTGTCATTTCTTTTTTACCGTACTTATCCAGTTGCTTGATATCAGCATCACCCTTCCAAGCTTCTTCAAGTTCTTCTTTAATAATTTGTTTAAGTTTTGATTTAGTTAGTTTCATCTATTCAAGCCCAGCTAGCGATTTTATTTTTTATATACGCATCGCGGTCGTTCAATGGTTCGCTGAAAACGGTCTCAAGGTTTCCGTCCGCCTTAAACGTTTCTATAATATAAGATACCGCGATAGGCTCGTTTTTACTTTGATTTGGAAAATTAGCAAACCACCACTTAGCGGCTTTTATTGGGTCAACGGAGTTGTCTTCACGTGAAATTGCAAAGGCTAAATCTTTTTCGGGTGTTTCTCCAACCGGTTCGAAATTAAATCGCGATTTGCCAGTGAATTGTCCAAGCTCGCCTGCAGGTGTAATAGCTTTTTTCGAAGCAGAGTCAAGATCTTTAGCTAACTGTTTGCGCTCGTCCCCCCTTTGCGCAGCCGCGCGGAATTGCGGGTTAGGAAAGTTTTCCTTTAGAGCGTTTTGTAGCTCTTCTTTGATAATTTGTTTAAGTTTTGATTTGGTTATCTTCATAGTGGTGTTTCCTCTGTATTAATTACTTCTTCGTTTTTCTTTATTCGTCTTCGTCTGGTTTTAATTCTGCACTAGCTTCAATTTGCTCTTGCAATTTTATTTCCAACGCTACTAAAATGTATTCTAAACGTTCAATGGTGGATTCAGGTAATTCAAACCCTTCGGAGGCTAGCTCTCTTGCTTTTTTCAACACACGAGTGGTTTCTTCGATAGAATTTCGTATGCGAACTTCTTCAATGAAAATAATGTTATCATCCATAATATAATTACATCTTAAAAAGATTACTTTTTAGGTGATGTATTATTGCCACCAAATGAGAGATAGATAATATTGCTCTGAGCGCGTTCTTCCGCAGCGAGAACATCGCGCTTGCGCATCATTAACTCTTCCTGCAAAAGTTGTATCAACTCTTCAGGTGTTAATTTCGGGGGTAGGTCCATGCTACTATTTAGTTGTTTCTACGGGAAAAGCTCTAAATAAATCATAGGAACCCAAGTTTTTTTTCCAGAGTCGCACCAAAAAACCAAAGCATCCCATATCCGAGGTTCAGCGGGTAGTTTATTAATGTGTTTGACTTGACAAACAATACCGACTCTGTTATTATATATATGTTTTATAAGATCGCCTCTTCTCATGTAATAATTAGCCTACTATAATTTCCCAAACTAGTTATTTACAAGAGGCCAATTGGGGGAAAACATATGAGCAATAACAATACGCCGATGCGCACTTACATGGGGTGTTCATTCTGCGGGAAGTCACGACAGGAAGTAGATAAACTTATCGCCGGTATCGATGTATTGGTTGCGATATGCAATGAGTGTGTCCAGTTGTGCCACAATGCGTTGGAAAAAGATAAAAAATCACTTTATGGTGCAGAAGAGGGTCTCAGAGATCTTCAGGATTCAAATCTTATTCCCCCTGCAGAAATTAAAAAAATTCTTGATGAAACAGTTATTGGTCAAGACCAAGCTAAAATTATTCTTTCTGTCGCAGTTTACAATCATTATAAAAGAATTCTTCGCTCACTTCAAAATGCAGCAGTGCCTGCAGGTGATGATAAAAATCTCAAAACGCATCAAAAAACGAAAGTTAAAAAAAGTAATATTCTTCTTATTGGCCCAACTGGTACAGGTAAAACCCTACTAGCACAAACATTAGCGGATATTCTTAAGGTACCATTTGCTATAGCCGATGCTACTTCTCTCACAGAAGCGGGTTATGTCGGTGAGGATGTCGAAGGAATTCTCTCACGACTGCTTCAAGATGCTGAAGAAAATGTTCAGTTAGCTGAAAAAGGAATAGTTTATATTGATGAGTTGGATAAGCTAGCTACAAAACCTACACGGGGTAACACAGCTCGCGACGTAAGCGGAGAGGGCGTGCAACAGGCACTGCTGAAGATCATCGAGGGTACAGTAGCTAATGTTCCTCTCAAGGGCGTTAAGCTTGGCCAATCAAAAGAAACAATCCAAATGGATACCAGTAATATTTTATTTATTTGTGGTGGTGCGTTTGTTGGCCTTAAAGATATTATTGATGACAGACAGAGTGAAAAGAGCACATTAGGTTTTGGTAGAGAGGCCGCAGAAAAGAAAGCTCAAGAAAGAACACTTGGAGAAGTTATTAGCCAAGTTAACACTCAAGATCTAGCTGATTTTGGGCTTATTCCTGAGCTGATTGGACGTGTACCGGTTATCGCCACCCTTCATGAGCTTACAGAAGAAATGCTTGTTTCAATCTTAAAAGATCCTCATAATTCACTGAACGATCAGTACGTCACTTTGTTCGCAATGGACAACCTTAAAATTGAAATAACAAACGAGGCTCTCAGAGCAGTCGCAAATAAGGCCATTGAAATGAATAGTGGAGCAAGAGCTTTGCGCGCTATTATGGAGAAAGCTTTATTGAAGGCTATGTATGAGGCGCCTACACACCCTAAGAAAGATAAAATTAAAACTGTTATCATTACAGAAGAGACAATCGCAGGGGGAGATCCAATATATGAATTTCGCGGCCCCTTTAATTTCGGTGGGGATGAGTTTAGCGACGAAGAAGCTTAATCGTTAAAGTCGTCAATTGAAATCAAAGCAGAAATATAATCCAGAGCAATTATACGTTTGCCATCTTTGTTAACTTCGTAATAGGTATTACCGCCCGCAACTTGTCCATTGTTACGCACATTGCCCATAACGACCTTAGTGATATGAATGTTGTTGGTGGGGTATCTTTTGCTCATAGTTTGAAAATCCATGAAGAGGCTCCTTGTGGTTTATAATAACAATCATAACACACAATGGAAAGAAAAGAAAGAAAAATGCCAAGAGAAAAATTTTTTTATTATATGGTCAATTTCAAAATGATCAAATTTTAGCGATTTAAAAAATTTTTACCACTTAAACGACTAACCACCCAACTCTACCACTTTACCGTCATGCTTACTTCTTTTTTCGTTAAATATACCCATGAATTTGAGTACCGTGGGGGCTACATCTAGGTGGTTCGCAGGGCTTTTTATGAAACCCCGTCGTCGAGTGTTCGCAAATATCAACGGAATCGTTGTTGACTTGCGGTGCCGACCACTATGGGTATGGCCGCGTCCCCCATGGTCCGTCACTACTACTATCAACCAGTCTTCGCTGTCAATCGTAGGGCGTTTGCTAATGGCGGCAAGTACGTTACCTACATATCGATCGACTTTCTCTATCGCACGACGATATATCCTATTTCTAGGCGAAAAACCAGTTGTGTGACCCGCATAATCAACGCCACTGAAATATAACACGCTAGCGTCAGCCTTGTCGTTTTCTATGATATCTACGGTCCATGCCGCATTGGCTTTGTCTTTACCGCGAGTCCAGTGATCAAATTGCTCAACTTTAAACATCGTAAACAACGGCTTCCAGCTCGCGGCGAAAGAGATACGCTGTTTTCTTCTGTGTAGTTGTTTTAAAAATGTAGGGTAAGCGGTCTCGATACGTTCATAGTTCTTGTTACGCCATATATTGTGTTTCGTTGATTCTACTCCTGTAAACACTGAAGCCCAACCGGGACCGGACACGGAATCTCCTCTCCGTTGTATTTGAGCATTCATACTATACACAGCATGGTCTATAAGCCAATCTAAGTGGGGCGTACGCGATCTTTTCAGCGCATCGGGCCTTATACCATCTATCGCCAGTATTAAGACCTTTTTATTTACTTTTTTAGCTGATTTATCAAGAAAGGTCAAGGGTGCATGCTTTTTGCGCGTTTTGCTTTTTAATGTCGCTGGAAACAACATCAACACGATAATCACTATCATAATCGCGTCTAATAAGCTCATTAACATCACTCCGGGGGTTATTATAACTAATTTTATTTTTTTTATTATTCCATTAATTGTTAAAATCTCAAAAAAATAGGGGGTAATTTTTTTTACCCCCTATTCATATAACCTTTGTTTACTTTTATCGAAAATAAACTGATTACTTGCAATCGCCACAACAACCACACTGACAACAGCAGTGAAGTGGGTTGAGCCAATTGGCTAATCTGTGCATTAGGTTTTTCATTATTGAGTCCTCCTTGTAATGACTTGAGATCTCCCCTACCTATATATAGTTTTTACCCACCTTTAAAATCTCCAAAAATTAGCCGCGTGTTGCGAATGTACTTAGCGCTGCTCTCTCCGCCGGGGCGGTCATGGAGACATACATTCCGGTATAGGGGGGTAGGGGGGAGGGGGGTCCCCCCTTATGGTTACTTGTATGGCTTACCTTGTACTAGTCTTTGTACAAACAATGCGAAGGGAATTAACATCATTATACCTATTGCTATCTTTATATCTTTTATTTTATTCATTTATTTTTTATGGCCTCCGACTTATGTTATATAGTAGTTGGGATACCGCATGCACTCAGGAAGCGCTCTTTGTCGAAGCGTGGATTGGTCTTCTGTAGTTCATAGGAGAAGGTAGTAGCGAGGTCCTTCAGAGCAGTGGCACCACCGTGCGCTTGTATCTTAAGACCTTGTTCAATAAGTGTGGCTGCTTCGCTTTCGTAGTAGTCAATGTGTTTACTGAGAACTGAAGCAATCATTTCATAGTCTTTGCGAGTCATTAAGCTTTATCCTTTGCTCATTGTTTATATTAATATTATACACGTTGCGCAAATAAAGTCAAGTACTTTTTTAATTTTCTTTCCCTCGGCAATGTTTTTGTCTACGCTAAGAGAAAGTTAAACTAACCCCTTGATATTATTGGAGTTTAAAAAAGTGGTGTTTTTAGTTAATCCACTGTTTTTCGGTGTATCCCAACGGTACCATGGAGAAGAAGACAGGTCCTAGCATCACGCTAGCCTCGTCAGGCTCTCCGTTACCGTCGTCTAGCCAGCAACAATAGAACGGATAAAGGGTAGCTAGTACCTCGTGAGTAGGCTTAAGTGCGGGTGGCAGCTTGAATGAATCCATGCGGTTACGCTCCTATGAGTAATTAGTTGATATATACATGAAATTAACGTTAAGTCAAGCACTATTTACTTTGTTGCTTTCCTTGGGTATGTGTGCTAGATACTCCACCACTTTCTCCCCCTTTTCAACACCTACAACATTATTCTCCCACAACCACCAATACGTATTATTGTTTTGACTCACTATCTACCTTCCTTACATATTTAATTTTGTTAGACATTCACAGGCGCAGAGATAAGACTCCTTACTCTTAGCCATAGTAACCTTACAATAGTACTTACCACGTACCAGCTTTTGGCCAATGGTGACTACTCCTATAGGGTACTGTTCAAAGTAATAGTTGTCTAGTTCTACTAAGTCTCCTACTTTATACTCAGCATTAGATACTGGTACTGTTTTCATATACTCCATAGCAAT
>TARA_R100001594_G_scaffold85957_1_pt1 | contig 10153 bp, 21 predicted proteins | sample TARA_R100001594 | Tara Oceans TARA_R100001594 (sample SAMEA2622752) | marine metagenome | biome: marine biome (ENVO:00000447); feature: marine epipelagic mixed layer (ENVO:xxxxxxxxx); material: "saline water (ENVO:00002010), including plankton (ENVO:xxxxxxxx)" | depth 150 m
CCCTTCTTTGCGGCTCTCAGTCGGAGAATCAATAAGTGTAAAACAGAATTGATTCCCACGGCAGGGGTGCGAATGAATAAATCCACTGCGCAGTTTGAGTTATATTATAATCCCAAATTCTTCAGCACGCTCACGCGAGAAGAACGTCTGGCTGTTTTAAAACATGAGTTCTATCATTTGATATTTGGTCATGTATGTGGACGCAAACCAGCGGAACTAAGTGATAGACTCTGGAACTTTGCGACCGACTTGGCCATCAATTCTCACATTGATAATTTACCTGAAGCATGCTTAAAACCCGGAGAGGGAGCTTTTGAAGAGTTCCCGGCCAATCTTTCAGCAGAGCAATACATTAAATATTTGGAGAAGTTAAAAGATGAGACATCTAAAGGTTCTGGTAACGGGGGGGACGGCGACGAAGCTTCTGATGGTTTACCATCCGAGGGCCAATTTGATAGTCACGACGACTGGTCACATGATAGTTCGGATCCCATGGATCAACAGGCAAGGGATATTGCAGATGAGCGCCTGAAAGACTATATCAAAGACGCTGCCAAGGAAGCCCAGAAAAAAGGGTGGGGAAGCGTAAGCTCTCAAATGAGAGAGAACATCAAAGTTGGTATAGGGGGAAAGATTGATTGGCGCAAAGTGTTACGTTATTTTGTAAAAACAAGCACCCGCAGTTCCCGCACGAGCACGGTTAAAAAGCTCAACAAGCGGTATCGATATATTCATCCGGGTAAAAAAGTATTACGAACAGCAAAGATAGCAGTGAGTATTGATCAATCGGGTTCTGTTGATGACGCAATGCTGGAGGCATTCTTCAGGGAGTTATCTAATTTATCTGATCTTGCTACCTTTACAGTTATCCCTTTTGATACTGAGGTGGAACCATCGTTGGTTTACGAATGGAAGAAAGGCCAGCGAAAGAAAGCAAAGAGAGTAATGTGCGGTGGTACGGATTTCAATGCTCCCACTGAATATGTAAATAATGGTATTTTTGACGGCCACATCATTCTTACCGACATGATGGCGCCCAAGCCCAAGCCTTCCCGTTGTCAACGAATGTGGATGACTACACGCGATTGCGCAAAATATCAACAATTTCAAACACATGAGAGGGTAATAGTAATCGATGGATGATTCACAAGCATTTTTGTTAGTTTTGGGAGTGTACTTGCTACTGTTAGGTACGGCAGTCGTTATCGCTCACATTAAAAAACCTTAGAGGAGAATTATGAAAAAATATATTAGTTTAATTGTTTATGGAATTATTATGTGGGGCTGTGGAGATGATACCCAATTGCGTGCTGGTTTGTCGGCAACCCCAAGTGACGCCTATACAGCAACACAACAGGTGCCTGATGACGTCGCAACCGAATTGATTGGAATGGCTAAAGATGCGCATGCGGAGGTCACAGATAAAGATGGTACCAGTGTAGATACGATTTTTCAAGACTTTTGCGAACAAACAAAAGAATGTCCATTCCACCCCAGTGTCGATGCCTGTGTTTATGAGACCTATAAAACCTACACGCGCCTCAATAGTGGCTGCAAAGATAGCATGATTGAAATGATCACCGATTGTAGCCCTGACCCTGCTACTCCCTGTCTGGAACCAACTGGACCGGGATGTAAAGAGAAGATCACCACTTTTCAGGGAGCGTGTATGGGCTTCAAAACACCGGGTAACATTGCTATCCGCTGGCAACAAGTATGTGAAGCTTATAAAATGAAACAACCAGAAGATTGCGACCCCTCGGTAACGATGGAGGATGTAATAGGTTTGTGCGAGTTTGTTGGCGCGTCCCTGAAAGATACTCCCGAATGTATTGAGAAGGTTGATTTATACTTAGAGTGTCTACCTCAGACAAAGTACTATTGCCCACCGGGACAATTGGTACCACGCCCCGACCCCAAGACGGGATGCTATAAAGAAGCGGACCCATTCACTATTCCTACTGGTGAGTGTATTAACAATTAAGAAAATGAAAATAACGCGAAAAAGAAAATATAAAGAAAAACATAGAGAATTTTTAAAAGAACAGGTAAGCGTTTTTTTGAAATCCAACAAGGAAATAAAAAAAGACGTTAAGGTGAAAAAGGAGTCGTACCAAAAATACTTAAAAAGCGTTAATTGGGAAGCAAGAAAACAAACCTACTATGACAGATTCATCATCAGCTTTTGTGAGGTTTGCCAAGCAAAAGAAAACTTGCAAGTACATCATAATAATTACGTAAGAGCAAGACAGGGCCACCTTGGAGCCGAAGATGATTCACACTTGGTTGTGCTTTGTGGCCCGTGCCATGTATTGTTTCATCAACATTCAAAACCTATTTCACATGTTGTGTGCGAACGTTCTGGGTTTGGCAAATATTCACCTCTAGAGCCGGTACGAAAGTGTTGCAAGTTATGTGGACGAAAGGCGAAATATGATGTGAAATCAAGACCATCTGGTTACAAACAAACTTGTAATGAGCGCTTTGATAAATATCAAGAATACATAAGCTCCCGCAATGAAATCCGTGAAGAAAAGTCAAGAAAACTTAATGCTTTGCGAAACGATGCCAGTTACGTAAGTATGTCACTAATAGAAAGAAAGAATGCTAAAGAGAAAATAATCGAAGCACACCCAGAGCCTAAAAGGATTGAAGCACCAGAACGAAGAAGAGGAATATATATGTGCGGCCCTTGCACTCTGATTTTTCAAGAGCAATTGAATCAAAACAACAACGGAAAAGGCACCCTAGGTAGGGATTTGACCACTCAAACACCTGTGGTTTTTAAAAAACAAGTAAGAAAGCCAACGGTCATCCGTCGCCGAAAGTCGAGGAAGCTGCCCTCGTAGCTCAGTTGGATAGAGCATCGGACTTCTAATCCGAGGGTCACAGGTTCGAATCCTGTCGAGGGTACTTAAAAAATGAATAAAAACAACATAAAAAAGGTTATAATTTGGCGCTTTTTCTCTACGCCGATAGGTGTTTTGCTTACTTATAGCTACTTAGGAGAGATAACAAAATCTATTGAATTATCACTAATTTTTATTGTATTAATGACCTTCCTTCACTATGTGTATGAGGAATGGTGGGACTGGAGAAGTAAGAAATGATAGCATGTATTTTATTTATGGTGGGAACAACCAATTTTATAACACCCGGTTGTCATCAGGGAACAGGCATTGTAACCCCTACGGAAATTGTTCACGTAGTCAAAGTGCCTAAAGCCTACGCGAAGCAAGTAGCGCCTTATTACCGAAAGGTAATTAAGTTTGAGGATACGCTCGTGTTTCACGGAGAGCAACAGTTTAGAAATTACCAATATCACTACAACCTTGCCAAAAAACAACCAGCAAGCAAACGATATGCAGGGTTCAGCAAGTGGATTGATAAAAGATTGAAAAAGAGATATCGTTTTCATCTTAACTTGCGAGTAAGAGGAGTGCGCAGCTATCGATGAGCATCAACTTTAGAGAAGACGAATTCTGGAGAGCCATCCCGCTATGGAAAGACATAGACTACGAAACCTTCGTAAATGATAAATGGCAGGAAAAGAATGCGGTAACAAACTTTAAAAAGTTAATGAAGATTGCATCTAGTGTTGCAGATGCGTCTTTTCTAGAAGATGCGGAAAAGGGATTCCAAGCAGCGCCCATGGCTGTGCGGATATCTCCTTATCTCTTATCATTAATCGATTGGAATAACCCCATGAACTGTCCGATTAGACGTCAGTTTCTTCCATTGGGGTCTCAGCTATCTCCTGACCACCCCATGCTTCGTTTCGATAGTTTGGGTGAGCAAAAAGATGCACCTTTAACTGGCCTCACCCATCGGTATCCAGACAAAGTATTATTCTTGGCTTTGGATACGTGTCCAGTTTATTGTAGATTCTGTACACGAAGTTACGCGGTGGGTAATAGCACTGCTACAGCAGAGAAGGTTTCCATCAAGGCGTCCCGAGAAAGATGGTCAGACGTTTTTGAATATCTACGCTCCAATAAGGAAGTGGAAGATGTGGTGATTTCTGGAGGAGATAGCTATCGACTCAAAGCTTCTCAAATCACAGAAATTGGTGAGGCTCTTTTATCCATTGATCACATTCGACGTTTTCGATTTGCTACCAAGGGATTGTCTGTAGCGCCCATGAAAGTCTTTAGCGATATTGCTTGGACGGACGCCCTAACGGCGATAGTGGAGAAGGGACGAAAACAACATAAAGAAGTTTGCATTCATACACATTTTAATAATGCCATCGAGTTGACGGGAATTACCAAAACAGCAATGGACCTTTTATTTGAGAGAGGTATTCGCGTGCGAAACCAAACGGTCTTTCAGCGTGGAGTGAATGATACACCTGAAGATATGATTACCTTAGTAAAAACAATGAGTTACGTCAATGTCCAACCTTATTATGTTTATGTACATGACTTGGTAAAAGGAACAGAGGACATGAGAACTTCCGTTAAAAAAGCTGTAGAAGTGGAATCCCATGTGCGCGGAGTAACGGCAGGTTTCAACACCCCACTCTTTGTTGTGGACGCACCCGGTGGCGGCGGTAAACGCGATGTACATTCAATGGAATGGTACGACGAGGCCACGGGAATTAGTGTTTGGACAGCACCTAGCGTCAAGCCGGGCCAGAAGTTTCTATATTTTGATCCCCTTCACTCCTTGGAAGAGTCTTATCAAAACCTTTGGCAGGATTCAGAAGCGCAACAAAACATGATTAAGTGCGCTTTAGAATATGAATGCTACGACAATGCTTAAATGAATGGAGTTACGATGGTAAAAAAAGTATTTCTTTTTGACGTGGATGGCACCCTAACACCGCCACGAGAAGCTATGACCCAAGAGTTTGTAGAGTTTTTTACTACGTGGGCATTGAACAAAAGAGTGTTCTTGGTTTCAGGTAGTGATTATAATAAATTAAAGCAACAGCTACCTTGGTCACTGCTGGAGTCAATAGAAGGGGTATTCGGATGTATGGGAAGCACCTTCCACTCAGCCGGTTATTGTCTTTACAGGCGCTCTTTTCAAGTGCCTGAAGACCTGCGCAATATGCTTTCTGAACAATTAGAACAATCAAACTTTCCTTTGAGGACGGGCAATCACATGGAAGGTCGTCCGGGCATGCTAAACTTTTCAATTGTGGGAAGAAATGCATTGCGAGAGGAAAGAAAAGCTTATTTTGAATACGATTCCATCCACAAGGAACGGGAGCGCATTGCACAAGCAATTAATGATAAATATGATAATATTGACGCCGCAGTCGGAGGTGAGATTAGTATAGATATTTATCCTTCAGGTGCGGACAAGTCTCAAATCTTATCAGAGTTGCCACAGTCACCTTTTGTATTCTTTGGCGACCGCATGGCGGAAGGGGGAAATGATTATGCCCTTGCGCATGTATTGCAATCCAATCCCGACAATACATTACATCCCGTTGATTCCTATGGGGAAACATGGGAGATTCTCAGAAAACACTATTGTTAAATCAGCGACCGAGAATTTTTTAGGTTTTTTTACTTTTTTGCTTGACTTCTGTTATAGTTTATAAGATAATACATGAGAAGTTAAAAAAAGGATGGCTTTATGATTAATCTAGTGGGACAAATTGATACTTACGAACGTGGATTGATGAGTGACGAGGAAATGGTTGATTTCTTTCAAACTCTTATCGATAGCGGAACAATTGATCACATGCAAGGTCACTATGGCCGGGTTGCAGCCTCTCTCATAGAAGAAGGTCTTTGCAACGCTTCATAAGGGTAAGCGAACTAATTATTATGTGAAGCATTGTGAGAAACAACAGTGAAAAAGGGCGACTTGGTAAGAGTATCCTACACGGAGCAAGGCGATGGACAACATAATGGCCTTGTGGGTATCGTAGTTGAATACTTTCCCCAAGATGAAAGTCTATCTTATGCAGTCGGTATACCGTTGCACGAGGCGATATGTGTAGTTCTCATCCAAGGCGTGCATGCCTTTTTCTACGAAAGCGAATTAACAGTGCTAAATAACGAAAAGGAATAAATATAATGTCTTATTATCCCCCCACAATTATTGAAAAAACACCTAGTGGTGAACGCGCTTACGATATTTACTCGCGTTTGCTAGCCGACCGTATTGTGTTTTTGGGTACGCAGGTGAATGACCACGTGGCAAACGCCATCATTGCGCAGTTGCTGTACTTGGACCAAGACTCTAGCGATGATATTTTGCTCTACATCAATTCCCCCGGAGGAGTAGTGACGGCAGGCTTGGGTATCCTAGATACCATGAATTATATCAAGGCTGACGTTTCTACGGTGTGTATTGGCCAAGCAGCCTCGATGGGCGCACTTTTGTTATGTGCAGGCACCAAGGGCAAAAGATTGGTGTTGCCTAATGCACGTGTGCTCATTCATCAACCCCTAGGCGGCGCCTCTGGTCAAGCCAGCGACATCACCATCCAAGCTAATGAAATTAATCGTATGAAAAAACGTCTAAATGAGATTATGGCCAAAGCAACCGGCCAAACTCTCAATAAAATTGCTAAAGATACTGACCGAGACAACATCATGACCGCCGAGGAGGCCGTGAAGTATGGATTGGTTGATGCAGTGGTAAATCAGCGAGGATAGAATGAATGTCGGAGACTCTGTAAAATTAAAAAATACTTCATACAACAATCTCAAATACCTTGCGCGATACCATGGCCGTCAAGGTACTATTATTAACACCCAGCGCGACCGCTCAGGCCGACTCTTTGTTCGGGTTGTTTTCGAAAATACTTCTTTCTACGAAGACCTGTTAGCCAAGCGGTTGGAGGTAATCAGAAGATGAAAAAACTCCTATTATTCTGCCTACTTGGAGCCTGTACCCTAGAAGTACCAGTTGATGAGATAGAGATTCCCCCCATTGAAAACACTACAAACGTTGTGGTGCGCTTCCCTGATGGCTTTGGTATTCCTATGCGCAATCAGGAAGAAACTAAACCTGAACCTGAATGCACTTATCAGCATTTCCCAGATTATTATGGTTATGGTGCTAGCGTTTTAGGGTGTACAGGGGACGTAAGAAATCCCAAAGTCGGTGTAGTGTGTTGCACGTGGTTGTTTCCTGAAGAGAAGCAAGCCTGTGAGGAAAGATGGTGCCGCGATACCAACAATGCGTGTGGGTGGGAGCTAAATTCTTGGGACTGCTATAGTTATTAATAGGATGTTTTGGTTTTGGTTCGGAATGACAACCTCCGTATCAATTGCGTTATTCTTGGCTTGGTCCTGCAGAAACGGCGATTGTAATTAGGTTGATAACTATATGAATTTCTTAGGTTCGAACCCTAATGGTGATTTTTTTTATCTTTTTTGCAAAAAAGACTTGACTTTCTCTTGAATCATTGAGATAATAAGTAAAATTAATTGGAGGAAATGCTTTATGAAGCTACATGATATCGAATGGGACTCATCAAATAATCAAAGTTTGTACGATATGATTCCCACTCAAGAACTAGATGTCAGAGACGACGACGATGCGGTAGTACTGGAAAAATCCTGCGCCCCATCCAAACCAGCAAAGAAGCTTACTAAACGCGAACAAGAATTGGCCAGTATTGAGGAGTTTTTGCGTCAGAAGCGCGAAAGAGAACGCCTGTCGCCAACACCACCACCAGAGACTAAAGAAGTGACTGTGCGAACAATTGGACGTCGTTTTGGCCAAGGACGACCACGAAAACACGTGATGAAAGAAGTAACTTTTGTCCAGTTGGAGAATGGAGATTTACGTCTAGCTGGAAGAGGACGCCCCAGTGCTAAACTACAGCGCGTTAAAATTAAGCTTCACTATCGATGGGCACAACGATTATCACAAAATTCAACCTATAGTGCTGATGAAGTGGAGAACATGAAGACTTCGCCATGAAGCGCTCCCCCTGTCGAAAACCCAACATCGGAGATTTAATTGTTTACCGCATGCCATTTGTAAACGTGGATTATGTGGGTCTGGTGTTGGAATGTCGTGGGCTTAATATTTTAATAAGGTGGTGCGATAGCCAGCCACTGGGCTATCCTCAATGCTGGATTCCTCGCACTGCCACTCAGGTAATTTCATTGTGAGTCAAATTGACCAGAAGGGAGACTTGGTGTACGATGAATTCTTTAATGAATATGGTGTTATCATGGAGTGTTCTTATGAAAAACATAGACTTGTTGTGTACTGGCCCATTCGAGGTATATCCACCGTGTTAGGAATAGGCGCACAATGGTTGACGAATTTATCGGCAAAACATGAAAAGAGAAATACTTATGATGAATGAAATTAATGAAATTAAACCGTTCTATAGAATGGCTGTGGCGTTGTTCCAAGTGCCGTGAAATAGAATGGGCTTCGTTTGCTCTTCCTAAGTGTAATCATTGCGGAGGAAAAATTGAATCACTGCCCCTTAAATCTAGAAAAAAATCAAAAAAAAGTAAAAAAAGTTGTTTTTTTCCTTGACTATCTTTCAAATCTTTGAGATAATACCTATAGAAACAATCGAGAAGGATAATAAATAAATTATGTCATTCAAAAAAGGCGATTTAGTTCAAGTTTGGGATTTCTTGGCGGAAGCGGAGAAGGATAGCGAGGGTGAAGGTGCAAGTAATCACCTAACACTACCCGACCATGGCCAGTTTGGTATTGTAATGCGCCGTGCCGAACTCGGCGATAAAAGACTAAGCTTCGATGGCCGTATGGAAAAACTAACTCCTAACAATGCACAAAATTGTTTTTTGGTGATGTTTGCGGGTAAGCCATTGAGTAATGAGGGTGCCCATACAGATTTTATTAATAAATGTTGGCTTCGACCGGCGACCCAACAAATGATGGACGAACAGAGGAGTAGGTAAGGGCTATTTGTGGGGGGTATGAGCGAGATAGATTGTCTACGGGCAATCGGTCGTTGCGTAAGCGTAGGTCATACTCAGTGTGGGAAGTTGGGAACCCACACAACGTTGCGGAATCGCGACGGAGAATTTTTTTCACTTTTTTATAAAAAAATGCTTTTTTTACTTGACTTGTTTGGTAAATTGAGCGATAATGTACATGTAGAAAAAATTAAGGAGTAACTTAATATGACTTATAAAATTATTCGTTTCTATCGTGACCGCAACAAGTCTAGCAGAGTAATCATGCGAGGACTTACACTTGAGCAAGCCAAAGCACACTGTCAAGACCCCTCTACGCGAAAAGAAGGCGAATGGTTTGATGGTTTCCAGTCGGAGGGCAAATAAATGACTCAGATAGGAGATATAATACTATCAGTGCTAGAACAACGCGAAGAAGTCATCGAGGTGGAAGACTTTTATAACGTCGCACAGGATTGTGAAAGAGCACTTGTAGAAGCAATCGCACTTGAACTCAACACACTTCAGGAGACCATCAATGTTTAATGTAAACCCTCATGCAAAATTTGTTACTTATGACCAGTTCAAGCAACGGTATTTTAAGGGAGAAGAGGTACCCGACCGAATTGCGCGAACCTTTTACTCCGATTTCCGTCGAGCATTTATCGGAAGTCTGGACAAGTATATCCGAGAGACTACCGAGGAGGTACTCTAATGGAATTCGCACCTTACGCTAACTGGGAGGCTATCTATCTAACGTTTTCGTGGGCCATGTGGGCTATCGCCTATGGGATGGTAATAGAAATATACGGAGAGAAAAAACATGAATATAAGTGATGTTTTATTTGTTTTGATGATTGTTTTCGCACTGGCGATACCTTTTGTGGCACCCTCTTTAGTAGAGAAACGAGACAGAGACAATGGAAGACGCGCACAAGACACCGATAGAGAGGGGTGATTTAATTGAGTACGTGGGAGAGAGTCCTTACAACTCTCTTCTACTTGTACTTGACTTTGAATATCCAGTGTTCCCACAAGTGGACAGTGGCGATAGACTCCAAGAGAAAAGAGAGAAATGGATACGAGCATACAGTATAAAGTACGATACTCGTATGGCACCCTTACTACCACCTAGGCTATGCAAGGTAGTAAGCAAGAAAAGGAAAAAAAAGAATGATGAAAAAGGGTGATTTAGTAAAAGGAGCACTCAATCCATACCAGCCAGAACATCAATGGGCGTATGGATTAGTGATTGAAGTAAAAAACCCGGAAAGCTCCAGCGAACTGGCACGAAG
>TARA_R100001594_G_scaffold22911_2_pt1 | contig 10151 bp, 10 predicted proteins | sample TARA_R100001594 | Tara Oceans TARA_R100001594 (sample SAMEA2622752) | marine metagenome | biome: marine biome (ENVO:00000447); feature: marine epipelagic mixed layer (ENVO:xxxxxxxxx); material: "saline water (ENVO:00002010), including plankton (ENVO:xxxxxxxx)" | depth 150 m
AACTGTTAAAAATGCAGCAGATACTGTTATAACAGCAAAAGGTGGCACAGCTACTGTTCCATTTGATTTTCTTGCTACACCTGAATTATTATTACAACATTTAGTTATGGCAACACAAACATACAATGCAGATGGTTCTGATGTTTATACAGTTGAAGTGGATGGTTCTAATAACTTAACACAAGTTGGTGGAACTATTTCAAGTGGTATGCCACATTCAGTTAATTTAGCATATTATCCAAAAGCAGCAGAAGGTATAAAACTTACAGGTTGTGTTGTATCAGATATGACACTTACAGGTGATTTGGGTGCTAATGGTGGAAACTTGAGTGTTAGTGGAAATTATTATAGTGGCTTTGCAAATCCAATAAGTACAGGAAGTTGTTTAGAACAAACATTTAATGGTACTTGGGTTGAACCTGATGCAGGTGTGTTTTTTAATATGGGTTCTTTAAGTACAAAACAACTTGAAGTTGATGGTGCTAATCAAGATATGATATTAAAATCATTTAACTTAAATATTGCAAATGGTGTTAATAGAGTTGGTTCAAACACTAATGGAGATGCAGAAGCATATGCCTTTCCTGAATATACAGTAACTGGTGATATAACACTTAAATATGATGGTGAATTTAGTTTAAGTGCAGATGACAATGTTGTTCAATCATTCTTGGATGGTAATACTTGCACATTGGCTCTTAAATTTGGTGATGGAACTGTATCATCTGTTAGTGAAATGAATATACTTGCAGAAGTTCAGTTTACTGGTGATCCAACACAAGACATTAGTGAAAATGGAATATTTTGGACTATACCTTTTGAGTGTGTTCAAAATAGTTCAACAGAAGCATTAAAAATATCATTGTTTAGTGATACAGCAATAGGCTCAATGTAATAAAACTGCTTGGTAGGCAGGAAAGGTAGAAAATGAGTAAAGTAAAAGTAGATGGAAAAGGTGTAAAAACCTTTGAGTTAGAACTAAAGGAATTAAATCTAACAGAGAGAGCAGAAGTCAATGATTTAATCTTTGATGAGAACGTTCCTAAAAACTTTAGTTTTTGGTTAGATATAATTAAGAAAGGAACTGTTCTAACAGATGATGAAATACATAAGTTTTCCAATGAGGAAATTTATGCAATAGGTTCTAAAATCATCTTGGAGATGAATAAAAAAAAATAGAAGAAATACTTTTTTACATTAATGTATGGGTATCTATTAAAGGATTGACAGGAGATGGGCATAATGGGTTTGAATATCCATATAAAGCAGTATCTCCTGTTGATGGGCAGAGTAAAGAATTTTTTAGTATTGATGATGTATATGGAGAACTTTTGAACTGTTATCAAGAATTACAACAAAAACGAATTAGAAATGTTTCTGAAACTTTATATACAGAGCATTTCTTTTTTTGTAATACTTCAGAATTATTAGATAGTAAAACACAACAAAGAATTAAAGAATATAATTTTTGCAAAGCATTTAATTGTCCTCCATTTCCTTCATTAGATTCTACTCCTGCAAGAGTAGTTGATGACTTTTTAGAAATAGAAAATATAATGTTAAACATAAAAAAAGAGAAAAATGTCAGTTAATAAACATATAATAGAAGTACAAACAAGAGGTGCAAACAAGTCTAAAAAACAAATAAATGGTGTTAGTAATGGACTTAAAAATATGGCTAAACAAGCTGCTATTGCAGCAGGTTCATATTTTGGTGCAAGAATGCTACTTGATGCTGTTAAGACATCTATTGATTTATTTGCTAAACAAGAACTTGCAGAAAAGAAATTAGAAGCAGTATTAAAATCTACTAAACAAGCAGCAGGATTAACATCAAGAGAACTAACAAATATGGCTTCAGCATTGCAGAGGGTTACTACCTTTGGTGATGAAGCAATTATTGAAGCACAGGCTCTAATGCTAACATTTACAAAAATTGGTAAAGAGGTTATGCCTGACACCATTGAAACTGTGCTTAATATGTCAGAAGCTATGGGAGTTGGTTTAAAAGAACAAGTAATTCAACTTGGTAAAGCACTTAATGATCCTATAACAGGAGTAACTGCATTACAAAGAGTAGGTGTTACATTATCTGACACACAGAAAAAACAGATAAAAGATTTTATGGAAGTTAATGATGTTGCATCTGCACAAGGAGTAATATTAGGAGAGTTAGAAACACAATTTGGTGGTGCAGCAAGAGCAGCAGCAGACACATTATCAGGTTCACTAAAACAATTAAGCAATGCTTTTGGAGATTTACAAGAAGAATTAGGATCAACATTTGCAGATGAAATAGAAACAACAACAACAACAGTAACTGATTTTTTAACAACAATAACAACAAATTTAAAGTTAAACCAACTTGAAGCACAGCTGACATCAGGTGCATATCAAAATATGTCTACTCAAGCAAAAATTGCATTTGAAGAACAAACTAAAGCATTGTTGGAATCACAGATACAATTTGAAAAAACTAATCCTTTTGTGTCAAAACTAATTGATGGTTTAAAGAATGTTGGAGAAAATGCAGATGCTTTTTTACCTGCACCTGCAAAAGCTCTATTACAATTAAGTGATTCACTTGGTTTGACTACTGAAGTAACAGAAGATTTTTTTCAAGTTAATGAGGAAAAAGTAGGGGAGTATCAAAATAGCATAGATGAATCTGATGCAAGAATACAAAAATTAAAAGAATCAATAGTTGAATTAAACGATGTTAATAAAACATCAACTGAAATTATTGAAGATAATACTGAAGCATTAGAAATAAAAAAGAAAGCAGAAGAAGCAGCATCATTGGCTATGGAACAATCTGCAAGACAAGCTGTTTCTGATTTGCAGGTAATAGCACAAGAATATCCAAAGGCACAGAAAGTTGCAAAGGCAGCAGCAATAGGACAAACAATATTTGACACATACAGATCAGCACAAGGAGCATATACATCTTTTGCAACATCTCCACAAGCTGCAACAAATCCAATTTTATATCAAGCACTTGGTATTGCAGCAGCATCAACTGCTGTTGTAGCAGGTTTAGCAAGAGTTCAAAGTATTAGAAAAGCACAATATGGTGCAGACTTTGTTACTGATGGGCCACAGATGATGATGGTTGGTGAGGGTTCAGGGCCTGAAAGAGTTCAAGTAACTCCATTATCTGATCCAAATATAGATGGGCCACAAGGACAAGGAATCACATTAAACATTCAAGGAAATGTATTACACGAATCATTTGTAGAAGATAATATCATACCACAGATTAGAGAAGGATTAAGACTTGGTGAAAATATGGGTATATAATGTTAGCTTTATCCAAATATTTCAAACAAGATATAATAGACACTAATCAAACTTTAAAACCAATATTAATTATAACAGAACCATCAGATGAATCTGTATTATTTACATTAACACAAGACAAAGATGACATACTTGATTCTGATGGAAATAGAATTAGAAGTATTAGTTGTATTAGCAAAATATCCAATGTAAGAATATCTACTGATTATGATAGTAAAAAACTAAAAATAAACAGATTAAGATGCACATTGTATAACTATTATGATGTAAATACAAAACTATCTGAATATATAAACAAAAACATAACTAATAAAAATGTTTATCTGTTTTATAAATCTCCAACAACAAATGTTATTAATTTAGAAAACGAATTAAATGATTATGATTGTGCTTTAGTATATAGAGGTTCAATTAGCAGAATTAATTTTAATGATACTTCTTTAGATTTAAGTATTGAAGATAAAACACAAATTAAAATAGCAGATAAGCAAGTACCATATATGAGTGTTGATAAACTACCACTTGATATTAGAAGTAATGTTTTGCAAGAATACAACGAAGATGGTGTTGTTGTTCCTATGACATTTGGAAAAGTTGATAAAGCACCAGTATTACCATATACAGATTCAAACAATGATGCTGTAATGAATCTATTATTTGATGTTCAGCCAACAGCAGGAAACTACAAGACTGCAAAAATACCATCATTGTTAGACAATACTCCAACAAATGATTATTATTTTTATATTAAACAAAGAGATGATTATATAATACTTGATCATAAATCTTATACAATAAATTATCAATATCAATTAATGTCAAGAGCAAAATTGTATAGTGTGTCAAGTTTTTCAAACAATTATTTAGTACCTGAAATTCAAGGAGATAATGAATTTATAGATTTTGAACTTTGGGATTTTAAGGGGTTTCATCAAAGGCAGGTAGATTCTGTGTATGCTTCAGATGGTAGTATATTAGATGTAAAAAATGTAGAAATTGACAACATAACTAATTCTGAATTTGAAAACACAGAAGTTATAAATAATAATAACAACAAAGAGAAAATTTGGTATAGAAAGGGAGATGATATAAGTAGTGGAAATGATAATTTTGATACAGGTTTAAAACATTATCCTGCTAATTCAGATGAAGGAATTGGAAGGTGGATTGTTCTAAAATTAGATGATGGTTTTTCAAATCAATTATTAAATATTTCTGTTGGTGGAGAATACATAGGAAACACTTTCTTATGTTGTGATTGGCAAATGTATCAATCTTTAAACAATAGTGTTCCAAATAATACAGGCATAAACCAAAATGAAGCAGATAGGACAGGATTTTTTGTTGCACCAATAGCTACTGGAATTTGGGGAAATCCTGATATATTTAATTTAGACAAACAATCTTTATTAAATGCTCTGTTGCTGACAACGGAAGAAGAATTGCAGGAATCACAAGAAGAAGATTTTAACAATATACAAGAATTACAAGCACCAACAGGAAACACATATCAAAATGCACCATTTTATTTACTTAAAGATGAACCAAGAAGAAGTGATTCTAAATATTGGGGAGAAAATGGATCTTCTAATATTTTTAGTAGTGTTGAAGATTGGAAAAACATAAATGGTTTATATTATGGTGATAACGGAGCATTTGATAGAAAATTATCAAATGAAGCAAACTCACATAACTTGATTGCAATATTTGAATATTTTCCCCCATCTTGGCGATTTAATTCTTTGTATGATCAAGGTTTAAAAATAAACAATATAGGTTTTTTACAGTCTGTTTTTGTTGAGGATATACATAAAGAAAAATTTTATGCTTCAATTAGGGGGAGAAAAAATCATTTATATACAGAACAATTAGATCCTGAAACTTATGACGTTACAGCTATTCCTGAATTTCCATTGGGTTTTTATACAAACGGACAAGATGGAACATTACCTGACTTTAATTTGTTATTAAATAATTTTTATGAAATAGTTAGTCAAACATTTAATAGTTCTGTTGAATATTATACAACAGATGAAGAAATAAGAAACTTTATATTTTCTAATGGGTGGCAATTTAATTTAAGTTATTTTTGGAATGGTTATACGAATTTTGATGATTCTGCTCTTTGGAAATCTTATAATCTTTTTTCAGAATATATATGGAAAATGTATAACCTTCCATTAAGATTGTTTTATTCTTGGGATGCTTTGTTTGATGGGAATGAAAGTTGGGATTTTAATGATTGGGGAAGTTTTGGTGATGACACATACAATACTACAAATAGAAATTTTGCTACATTGTTTAATGAAAGTTGGGCAAAAGCATTTGCAAAAGATATATATGAATATTTATATCAAACGAACATAGAATATGAATATAATTATGAAATAAATTATCATTGGCTTTCAGAAAGTGTTTCACAAATTACTGTTGTTAATATGACTGATAAAATAAACAATTTAAGGCAATATAGATGGAACAGCTTTGATGAAATAAACACTTTTGATGATTGGGTTAATAACTTCTATGTTTATATGGATGATTTAAGTCAGGCTATACATCAGGCACTTATAGAAGATGTTGCCAGTATTCATAACTCACAGTATCATATTGATAGAACTCTTGATAATCACGATTATCCACTTCCACAGGTTTTTTATACTTGGGAAGGAAATATGAATGAATGGGCAGACAGCAATCCATATGTATTAGGACTTGGTAACATAGAAGGCTCTGAAAATTCAATTATTCAACTTGCAATAGATTTATCAAGTTCTGTTGCAGAAACATATGAAGGTGATGGTGTTGGTATTATGACAACGGATGGAATTATTAGAAAACCATCTGATATTGTAATGAACATATTAACAAATGAAATGGAATATGCTAAATACAATGATGAAGGTGTTATTGGAAATGAAATATTAGCACCTGATTATGATCAATTTGATATGGATTCAATTATAGAATCAAGAGAAGCACATAATTGGAATATGGGTTTTTCTGTTGATAAAAAAACAGATGGTAAAAAATTAATAGAGAAAATATTAAACGAATCTAAATCATATCCAAGATTCACAAGTGATGGAAGATTTGGATTATTAACAATTAAAGAATCATACACATATGATGATATAGACACAACTATAAAATTAAATGATATTATATCATATTCTTTCAAGCAAACAAAAAGAGAAGATATACTTACATCAGTTAAAATGTTTTATAGATATGATTATGGGCAAAAGAAATATTATCATTATCACGAACAAAAGATAGAAGATTTACTTGATGGTTATACTGGAATGGAAATGTATAATTTAGATCCAACAGATTCACACAAAGATATTAATTTAAAATATCATTCAGATAGATTAACAGTTGAGGATTTTGCACGATACACATTATTAAATAATTGTAATCCACACAATATGGTTGAAATGACACTACCACTTAATTATATGAATTTGTCAGTTGGAGATAAAATACACATACCTTTAATTAATAATGAGAAAATATTTAATATAGATTACAGCAAGGTTGATTTTTTAAATGGGCAGCCAATATATCCACTATGGATGATAATGGAAACAAATGTAGGAACAACAAGTATCAAGATAAAAGCATATCAATTACATTATTTAGGAACAGATGGTAATCACCAGTTTGAAATGCCTGATACCAATTATGAAGTGATAGGGAACACATTTGAATTTTCAAGTTATAATTATCCAAATGGTGATCAAATACCTAATTGGAATTATAATCCAAATGCAAATGTAGATAATGGCTATCAAATACCATATTTTGATGTTACTGGAGATGGGTTTGTTAATGTTAATGATATTGTTGCAGTTGTTAATCATATAACAGGAAACACAGAATTAGACAACAGACAAAAAGAAAGATTACAATATTATAGTAATGGAACATTAAAAACAGATAATGTTGTTAATGTTAATGATTTAGTATCTTTAGTTAATATAATTACAAATGAATAAAGAAAAGACATATACTGGAAATTTAAATATAGGTAAAAAATCTGTATCTGTTGAAACTAATCATAATTATCAAGGATTAGAGATAGGTTATGTTGGAACAATGAATATTACATCTTTATTGCCTGATAATTATATAGTTGCAAATGGTAATAATAAAATTATCATAGTTAAAACAACAAAAGATGATACAATTATGACAGATTTGTTTAATTATAGAGGTAAGGCATTAATAACAAATTGCAAATTGGTTAAAGAGGATTTGACAAATTTTAATTTATATATTAATAAACCTGCATTAGAATTATGGAATACATTAAGCAAAACAGAACTATCTAATGGTACAGCAGGAACAAGACAAGATTGGGCATACCTAACAAGAGATTGGGAAAATATAGAATATGATGGAAACAACAACAAATTGTCGTACATACATAGGAAAACAACTTATGATAAAGAAGCTAAAACATATACGACAGTTAAGGAAATAAGGAAAAAGTAATATGGGAAATTATTATCAGATAGCAACAACACCAAAATTATATGTCAGTTATCCACTATGGCAATATTCAAGTGGAGCATTAGATTCAGTAAATAGTAATTTTAATGTACCACAAGAAGATTTAATTAGAATGATAACACTTGATCCATCAAATACAACAGAATTATTTCCTAATCCTAATTTCAATGTTTTGAGTTATAGAGTAGTGCCTTCATATGATGATTTTACTGATTTATTAAAAAGCAATCTTTGGAACTTTGATTATGTAATGTTACTTGGCCACAATTTATCATCAGCAGGTTCTAAAATTAGAATACAAGCAAATAATGATTCTGCAAATGTTATAGATTTAGATACACAAAACATAGTTAATCACAATCCAAATGGTGTTCCTGAATATGATGGTTGGAGTTTACTTAATTTAGTAGATAAACCTAATTCAGATTCATATAAATTTAGAATTGGATTTGAACCTGAAAATGATACATTCAATGAAGTACCTTTACAACTTGGAAGCATATTATGGGGAAAATCCTTCGAATTTCCTCAAAACACTAATTTATCTACTACAACTACCTTTAGTTATGGAATCAAGCAAAAAACCACCATTTCAGGCAAAACAATATCAAATGCTAATTGGACTAAACCTAATAACTGGATAACTGAACCATTTGGACTTGGTGATGAAAGAGGTGATAATTACCAAAGACGATCAGGTGTAAGAAGTTGGAAAGTTAGTTTTGACAGTTTAGCACCTGATAAAGTAATGAATCAAAATATGATGATGAATAGTAATGGATATACTGCACAATCAGATCATTCAACTGGAGCAGATGGAATAGAGAGTTTATATAATATAAACAATGGTGTTGATATATTTACATCTGTTATTAATAAAACAAATGCTTCACATCTACCAATGGTTATGCAAATAGACAAAGATGATAATTCTCCATCAAATTTTGCTATTGTTAGAATAAAAGAGGGCAGTTACAAGATAACTCAAAAATCTCCTTTGCTATTCAATATATCTTTTACATTACAGGAACAAATTTAAACTTCCTCTACCCCGCATACTCACTCGGCTACCAAAGTAGAATCTCTTTTTTAGGGATTCTGCTCCTCTATAACTATAAATATTTTAAAAAACTTTACCAACTTATTAGTTTTTATTCTTATATTACTTATATAGCAAATGGCTATGTTGGGGAAAAACAAAAAAGGAGTAACAAAAATGGATAGAACAATTAGGGTATTAATTTGGGTACAATTTATTATGATTTGTGTTGTATTATTAAATCATATGGCAAGAGGTTTAGATTGGTTTCCTTTGGTTATTCTAATAGTACCATCTGCAACAACAGTATTATTTGAGGAAGAAAGATGGAAATAATAGATATTGTTGATAAAGATGAATTCATATTCTTTTTACAATGGTTAGATGAAGAATGTGGGTGGAATGCAAGTGAGATAATTGATGTGGTACAATCACCACACAAATACAGAAAAAAATACCAAGAATGGGTGAGGGGAAATAATGAAATTAATTAAAAAAGTTAAACTAATACTTTTAGGCATATTGTTGGGTTTTGTGTTGAGTTCTTTTCAAAATAGTTTATTACAAGCAAATGGTAGTTCTAACTATTTAGGTGAACAAGGCTCTACTGAATGGAATCCAATTTATGTTAAAATAGTAGAATAGGAGGAAGAATGGATATTAAAGATTTAGCAGAAAAGTATAAATTAGAACACGATGATTTTTGGAAATGCCACAATGACTGGATATTAAAACACGATGCTTGTACAAAAATAGCACAGAGAGAAGATATTAAATTATCAAAAATTGAATCTATTTATCAATCTGAAACAATTTGTAGGTTTTTAATTACTGTTGTTAAAGAAGATAAAGATGGTAATGTGGTAGATAGTATAACATCAGTAGGTGAAGCAACACATCCAAAAGATTGTAAAATAACCTATGTTGCATCAATGGCCGAGAAAAGAGGGTACGACAGAGGAGTTCTAAAATTGATCAAGGCTTATGAGTGGGGTATATATTCAGAAGTTGAAGCAGAAGATTTTAAAAAGGAGAAAAGTACATATGAAAATAGGTAGAATGAATAAAGGTAGTTGGGGTAAAGTTAGAGCATTCTTTGATGTAACAACAGAAGAAGGTTTTACGCTTAAAAACTTCAAATTAGTAGAAGGTATTAATGGATTGTTTGTATCAATGCCATCAGAAAAGAACAAAGATGGTGATTATAAAGATACAGTATTTGCAGATAAAGTATTAAGAGAAAAACTTAATAAAACTGCATTGGATCAATATGAAAATCAATCAATTCCAGTTA
>TARA_R100001594_G_scaffold285_2_pt1 | contig 10151 bp, 16 predicted proteins | sample TARA_R100001594 | Tara Oceans TARA_R100001594 (sample SAMEA2622752) | marine metagenome | biome: marine biome (ENVO:00000447); feature: marine epipelagic mixed layer (ENVO:xxxxxxxxx); material: "saline water (ENVO:00002010), including plankton (ENVO:xxxxxxxx)" | depth 150 m
TGCTCCACCACCATGTTCAGAACCAAGCAGATCAGGAACACCACTTGCCAATGAAGGAAATCTACCAACACCAAATGGCGTTGTTCCTGATACATTAGCAATACCTATTCTTGTTTCTGAGTGATTACTATTAGATTTTACCCTTACATCACCATTGTGTAAAAATATTGAAACAGATTTATTTAATAATCCTGAGCCTGTTGTTTTTGTTTGTGTATTGATTGCTGCTTGAATTTTAGGCAATACTGCATTTACAGAGCCATTAAATGTTAAGTCTGACGCATCAGTTGTAAATGCTATTGCAGTTTCACCTGTTACACTACCATCATCAATTCCTCCATCACCAAATTCATCAACAACTAAGTGAAATGTATATGTAGTAGATGCTGCCAAACCTGTATTAGTGCTTGGTGTTATACCATTTAATCCCCAATCTAAATGTCCACCTTGAGTATAACCTATTTGTATTGCAACACTACCAGCTACCAATCCAGAAGCTACATCTGTACTTGTTCTTGCGTATCCAAAAAACCCACCTCTTTGTTTAAACCTTCCTTTTTTATCAGACATACATCTGCCTGAATTATAAGGTAAATATTCATTTCCAAAAAAATAATTAACTTCTTCATCGTTTGTTATTGCACCTGCATTAGTTCCAAGCAAACCTCTTTTAATTGTTAAAACATTTGAAGAAATAGAAACAACCTCTACAACCTCATCAGGCGTATCTCCCAATATTAATAAATCTTCAGGCTCAAAATAATCACCATCATCAACAGTAAAAGTTGTTGCAGTTACATCTGAAACAGTACCATCAATTAAAACATCTGATCCTGCACCATAAGTTGTACCTGATATTGCTGCTGCTTTTCTATATTCATTACCACTATTGATATCTTTTGGAACTATTGATATATCACCTACACCTGCATTTGCAGCAGATTGATAAACAATACCATCAGAAGGATCATCTGTTGTTGAATAACTTACTGCCCTTGCATTTGGTAAATACATAAATTCACCTGCTGGTAATAAAAAACTCCAAGTTCTTTTAGCAGTTGCACCACCACCACCAACATCTATTGAATTTCTTACATCAACGCTACTACTATCCTTCCAATCTTGTGTAACCATTAATATCTCGGCAGTTATATTACTTACATTTTTAACAAGTATTGCTTGTGGTGCATTAATCTGCGTTGCTGTGGTTGTTAAACTTGATTCTCCCTGACTTGTCATTATAGTCATAAACGCATCCGTAGAATCTAATTCTTGATTTAATGTATATACATCATTATATCCTTTGCTAATAGAGCAAGTATAGTTGTTGTCTGCACTTATAGCCAAATCTGTTTTAAATCTTTTTTTAATCGCCATTTTTCTCCTTAACCTGTAATATGATATTTAACTGTTACTTGTAAACCATAATCTGAATTGACTGAATCAGGTCTAAATGCAAATAAAATTATTTTACCAGCAGATACATCAGCTGATTGTATAGTCATTTGTTGATAATATAATTGCTCATCACCTGCGTTCACTATATCATCACCATCGGCTAAAACCACACCATTTGACAAATTACCACCATCAGCATCATTATCTGTATTAACGTCATAACTCATTAGATGACACCTTGTTGTATCGCCAGTACCAGTATCTGCTGCACTCCACCAAACCACCCTATCAATAGTGATGTTATCCATAACGTGCCAATAAGAGTTCACAATTCTTTGTGTGCTACCAGTAAAAGATACTGATGTATCAGGATCATCCCCAGTACCTATTGTTGCTAATGCTCCTGTAAATAACGCATCTATTGGAATTGCCCAATGGTTGTTTGATGTCATTGCAGAATGACCTGATGAAAGTGAAAAAGACTGATATTGAGTGTTTACATGAACACCATTTGCTTTTACGTAGTTATTTGTAGTGTCTACCAATAACTTGCTTGATCCACTTGCATTTTGAACATCTAAAGCAGTTGTATTGTTTGTTGCTGATTTAACAAGCAATGACCTATCTGAAACCTGCAAAGCAGTACTTGAACCTTCTCCTGTTTTAAGTGATTTTAATGTAGTGGTAACTCCATTATTTGAATTATCTACATAGGTTATATCTTTGTATGTTTCTGCTGGTGATTTACCTGTCAAACTCATTAATTTTTGTCCTTATTTGTTTTATAATATAATATATTAAATGTTTTTTTAAACATATATTTTTATTGATTGTTAATCCAATCCACAATTTCATTTATCTTATCTATTATTTCATCTAACACATCTTTGTAATCAGAATCACCATTTTTTTCCAATTTATCCATTAATCATATTCTCCACTTATTGTTATAGAAAAATATAAATCTTGATTTCCTGTATTTGAATCTTTTTTAAGAAATATATATAATTGCTCTCCTGCTGAAATACTATTACCTGAACTAATATCTTTGCTTTCTACAAAATTTCTTGCAGTACTTGAAACCTCAATGGCATCAGTTCTATCTATTTCTGTTAAACTTGTAGATGTAGCATTGTGTGATGTTGTACCTTTAAATAAATAAAATCTAAATGGATCAGTTGCTCCTGTGTCTTGAGCATATCCTACAACTCTTATGTTTGTAACTGTACCGTCTGCTGGTGCTATAAAAAAGGTGGAAAAAGCATCCCAAGCATTTACGCTTGTTGGAGAAGATTCAAAATTTGACCAATTATCATACCATATTCTGTAAAAAGTATAATAATTTGATGTAGATGTATTATTTGTTTTATAGCCACCTACCTGACAATGCCATCTTGCAGTACTACCACCACCTGCTAAAAGATTTGTTGCTGTTCCACCATCTGTTTTAAAATATAATACATCACTATTTACATATAAAGAACCATACCCACTTGAAGGTGTATCAGAAACACCTCCAATATCTTTTAAATGTAATGGACAGGCTGTAGATACCTTGCTTGATTGAGCCACAGATGTTGTGGCATCCTCAGCTATTGAAAATAAACCTTCACCACCAACAGTAAAAGTTAAAATGTCAGCTGGTGGTTCATAAGATTTTATATAGGTATGTCCATTATCACCATCAAATTTAAGTTTTTTTGCTGCATCAATACTTCCAACTAAGTTTTTTATTTTTACTTCATTTTCTGATAGTTCAATAGGTGTAGCTTTCTCACCTACTTTTAATACTTTTAAATCACTTTCTAATGTGCTATCATTTGCAAGGGATACTATGTTTTTTAGCATCCCTTGAAATGTACTGCTTAAAGCCTTCCTTATATCGCTAATTGACATTACTTAAATTTCTTTATAATAGGCTTTATTTTCTTCCATAATTCGTCATCTTTTTTAGATTTAGTATTTTTTACTATCAAATCACCAACAAAAAGCAATACTGCTTTACCACCTTTTTTAGCAATCCATTTACCCAATAATGCTTTAACCATTAGTTATCCTTCCTTAACCCTTTAAGTAATCCTTTAAGTGCTGCTCCAAAAGTGTTCTCAATTAAGTCAATAAAATATGGTTCTATTGTTTTATTCCATAAACCTTTGGTCCATTTCCACTTAGATAATCCAAGCGTTATTGCTACGCCTGAACAATAGGATATTGTTTCCACCCAAGAATACAATTCTTTGTTAGGTATTCTTTTTAGCATCCATAATACTGCTGCACCTGATCCACCACCTATTATTAAATTTAAGTTATTAGTTAAAAATTCCATTAGTTAAACTCTCCTTTATCTATTAATTCAATGTTATCTATCCACGCTTCCACCACTTCTAATCTTTGAACCAAATCCTTGTATTGTGATTTTTTAAACATTGGTGGATGTGAATCTTTTTTTAAATGAGCAACCATTATCTCTAATTGCTCAATATATCTTGCTTGTTTATTTATTGCCTTCCATAATATGTCTATTTTTTTATCTGAAGTCATCTTTATTAAGTATTCCTTTACTTATAAGGTAGATTCCACCATAGAATATAATCATGAAACCTAATCCAAATAACAATAATTTAAGCATTACTATAACTATCCCATGTCAATATTTTTTGTTTTCATTTCTTTCTTGCATTCTTAAAAACTTTTCTCTTAATCCATTACCACTTAACTTAGCTATTACTTCTACTAAAGTCTTATAACTATTCTCAATTCCTTTTTGTTCTAATTGCATCTTCTTTTGCTGATCAATTAATTTTATTAATATTCCCTCAACCCTGCCAAAAGATTCTCTCAATTCTCTTGTTAATTCATCTTGTATAAATTTAGTGGATTTAAATATATAGAAAGCCATACCTATACTCATAGCTACTGCTATTCCATATCTATCTAATATTGCAAACCAATCCATTATACTACCACCTTAAATATTGTTGTTCCTTGATTTACTTTGTCATGACTTTTAGCATTATATGCTTCTAATGACTTATCAATATTATACATATCATCTTCATAATGCTGTAAATCAATCTTAATACCATCTCTATTACCATTCTCATAAAATATATAACAATTCTGTGATGCCCTCCCTGCTAAGTTTAAAGCCTTCTCACTATAATCATTTGCTCCTACCATACTGCTTGATCTTGAAAAGGTATCTCCCACCCTTGCAGAATGTATATGACCAAATATCACATAATCTACATTAATCCCTCTTGCCTTATACCTTCCCATTAGTTGAGTTACACTTGTATCTAAACCCTTCTTAATAGAACCATTACCATGTAACATTAATAGATTTTGTCCTGCTACCTCAACTACTAATTCAGTAGGATCACCATTAATAAAGTTAATATCTGAATCTTTAAATATATATTCAAGTGTCTTAAAGATTGTGAAGTCATAGTTATCAGATGCTAACATCTTACTCCAGCCCCAATCTCTTTTAACTCTTGATTCATTACCAGTAACACTTGCAATAGATACATTAAAATGCTCATTTAATTCAAGTATTATCTGTTGAAATATATCTACTGCTAAAAAGGTAGCCTTTGCTCTATTAGTAGCCATTGATAACAATTCATCTAATCTTCTATCTGAATTAAGTAGATCACCTGTTTGTGCTATTAGTATATTGCTTACATTTTGTGATTTAAAGAAAGATATTGCCCTTTTAACAAAGTATTTACATCTTTTGGATGCAACACTAAAGTCGTACTGATTATGCCTTAAATCTATTAGTTCATTCATGTGTACATCAGAAAATTGTATTACTCCACAAGCAGATGAAGTTCTTTCATGTGATTTTGTAAGTGTACTTAGCTTATATTTGTCAAAAATCTTTTTTAATTCTGCATTATATCTGGCAACTGCATTTTCTACTCTTGCATATTCCCTAAATGTCTTTCTTTCAATTCTATTTAAATCTTGGTATGATTGTTTTTGCTTTGCTAACTTGACATTAGATTGGAGGATTTCAACATCATCAGGTTGCATTGGATGTATTGTTTTATATTTGCACTTCTTACATCCCCACCTTTGTCTATCTCTTTCCCAACCCTGTTTATTTAGCTGTTTACTAAAACAATTCGGACAAACAAGGTCCATATATTATTCCTTTATAAGATACCCTAAAACACTTGTAATCAAGAATGTTACACTTGCACCAACACCCTTAATCCAAGAAATGCTTTTCTCATTATCCCTCACTCTACCATTTATATCATCAACTCTTTTCCTGATATATTCTAAATGATTTATAACTAATTCCGTGTCTTGTTTATTCATTGGCTTTTATAAAATGTTCTATTGTTCCTGCTCCAAGTTCTGTGTTGTATACTCTTTTCCAGTATTTGGCTTGTGCTTCAAGATCATCCCAACTTGGTATTGGGTGTTTGTCCCTTCTGTATTTTAATCTACAAAAGGCAACCTGTAATGCTATATTAGATAATAAAGAAAACTCTAAATCATTCCCTAATCCTAATCCAACTAATTTGTCTTTGAGTTTCTGTCTGTAGGCTACATAGTTATCAAGAGTGTCTTGTGCAGTTTCTAATTCAACTTGAAAAAATCCTATTGCTGGACCATTACCCATTTGTCTTAATGTTCTATATCCTGATTCAGCCATACCTGTTCTCATAACTAATGCTAAAGCATCATCACTATAACAATCTAATTTATATAATACTGCTTCAGCAATTTCTTTAACATCATCTATTAAAGGCATATTTACCTTATTTGCTTTTAGATGGTTTCTTATTTTTTTGCTTTACTTCTTTCACTTCTTCAAATTTTGATTTTAAGTTTGACAAATACTCAGGACTATGAACATTTGAATCATACACTACTACATAGCCATTTGGTTTTTTAAATTTTAATACCATTAAATTTCTCCATTTAAAACAAGGAGCAGAATTAACTGCTCCCTGTTATTATAGTTAAAGTAACTAATTATGAAACATCTGATGTTAAAGATACTGCAAATAAGTCTTTTATCATAGTTTCGCCCCAAAATCCAGTTGCAACCATTTCTGTTGCTCTTTTTGCTGCATTTCTTTGTTCTTCTATTCTAATCAACCCTTCTACACCAATTCCAACACCAAAAGCACCTGAACTAAATGCACAGCCTTCTTCATCATCACCTGAAATTTCTGTGATTTGTGGAGAAGTATATACATCAAATCCTGCTAACCTTGTAACAAATCCATTACTTGCAAGTTCTTGTCCTTGAACTGCACCAAAACTTGAATATGGTTTTGCATTACTGCCTGTAACTGCTACATCTGTAACAAGTTTTCTTACACCTTTTGCTCCCCAAACTTGTTTTGTACCAAGTGCAAGATTTAAAGGTGCTGGTGCTCCATTAGCATTTAACAATCTAAGACAATCAAAGATATGTGATAATGCTAAAGGTGTACCTGCTCCACAAGCATTATTTGTCAAGCTACCTGCTGCGAATAGATTAGCAATATCATCATCTAATCTCATAGCAACTGCATTACCAATTACTGCTCCTGCTGTTTCTTTTAATGAACCTGCTCCATATCCCATTTGAGATAAGTCAGTAATATCTACTTGTATTCCATGCTCACTAATAGTAGCTGTTCTTGCAGCTGTTGTTAATGCTTGTGCTGTACCAGCTGTACCTTCTGTTAAAGCAGGAACATCTGCTAATGCAACTGCTGCCCAATCAGAAAACTCTACTGATCCTGAACCTTGTGCTGCTTGTTTTGAAGTTACTAATGGTAAAAATACATTAGTTTTATTAAAGGCAACTACTGCGTCACCTATTGTCATTCCAATACCACCAGCTATGCCAGATGATACTGTTGCTCCATCACTTAATGCCATGATAAGCTCCTAATATTTTCTCTGTCTTTCAACTGCTTGTTAGCCTTCATTTTGACAGAATTAAGTTTATGAATTAGGTTTTATAACGTTTCCATCTTTATCAAAGTTTAATCCACTAAATAAACCAAACTTACTTCTTGATGTAAAATCTTTTCCTTCATGATTCTTTTCACATCTATCCTGCATTTCATCAATATAATCATTGAAATCCATTTTAGAATTTTTGTAATAAGCATCATAACTACCATCAGGATTAGTGATGTGTTTAAGATTTTTATCAGGGTCTATATCAATTCCAAATGGCTTATGACCACCATCATTGATTTTTGGTTTATCTTTTTTTATGTGAATTTTACTCATTTCCACTATACGCTATTTTAACACCTGAGTTAGTCATATTTCTTGACTGCTGATAACCTTTTGGGTCTTTAGATGCCCATTCAGCATAAGATGAATAACCACCAAATTCACCAGCAGAACCAGTAGTGGCTCTTGCCTTTGAAGTTGAAGGTGCAGAAACATTTGAAACCTTAGTTACATATTGTTCTAATTTCTCTAAACTCAAACCATCTGCAATAGATTTATCTGTATCATCAGTTAATTGATTCATCAAAGTTTCTCTTTTATTAGATTGGTATTGATTCCATTGTTCAGCTTGTGTTTTAAAATTATCTCTCTCTTTAGTAACAATTCCCAATGCTTCTTTTAGTTTACCATCTTCTACAAGTTTAGCCTGTTCTTTGTCTTTAGTAGTTTGATTCATTTTATCAATCTGTGCTTGGAGTTTACCTATCTGAGATAGAGCATCATTCTTTGCTGCATTAACTTCTGCAAATCTATCATAAGGAACATTTTTATCTTCAGCTTGTGTGCTGTTGTTATTAGCCTGAGTATCTTCAGGAGTTTGAGTAACATTATTTTCTTCTGACATTTTTAACCTCTTTTGTTGAGTTTTAGTTGAAAATTCTTAATCATAATATAATTTTTTAAATCAATTATAAAAACTATTTTTTACCAATTTTATAAGTTGTTGTCTTATTTGGTCCTAATCTTTTTTTAATATAACTATGTGCTTCATTGTGTAAATATTTAATAACACCATCAGGCATAGGCTGTGATTTGGATGTTAATACTCTACCCATCTTCTTTAATGCTTCTACTCTTGCACCTAATGTAGTCCAACCTATTTGGAAGCCTCTTGATGCTGTTTTAATTAAACTATAATCTCTAAGTAAATCAGATGTTAATACTGGTGCATTAGTACCTGCATATTGTGAAGCCTGTCTTTTAAACTTGTTTGCTCTTTTTCTTTCACCATACTTAGATGTGTATGTTTTGAATGGTTTACCAAATACATCTAATGCTTTTTTAAATATATGTTCTCTATACCTATCTCTTACATTAGGTCCAACTCTTAAAAAGAATATCTTATCAAGCATTAGCACTATCTCCTTCAAATAAATCAATTCCTTCTTCAGATGCTATTTCCCACTTATGCCTACAATTAAAACCACCACCATCAACAAGAGATTCTTTCCACTTTGATCCTCTACCTTCTATTTCTTTTTTAGTAAGCCTACCTGCATCAATATACTTTCTACATTCAGCCCTTGTTTTTTCATCATTAGGGCCTACATAAACATACTTAGTTGATTGTGGTGCTATATCCATCATCTGATTAGTTACTTGTCTTGAATAAGAATTAAGTGTAGTATTAACTAATGTTTGCATTTGTGCATTAGATATAGAAGCACTACTAACATTTTCTATTATTTGAGTAGCAGACATTCCTGCCTGTAACCCCTTAACCACCTGTGTTCTTATGTTTCCTGATATAGTTCTAATAATTGCATTGTCAAATAGTTGTTCATTAAGTGTAGCAAATGTAGCCAATGCTCTTGGGTTTACATCAGCAAACCCTATTGTTGTTTCTAATACATTTCTATGTGCATTAGCATATATAGATGTAGCCTTTTGTAGTTTAGATTTAAGAGAGCCTTCTATATCAATAGTAAGTAATGATTCAGCAAACTCTGTAACATCACCTATTTCTTTTCCAATAAGATATAAAGATTGTACTATTTCTGCTCTTGCTTTATCTACAAGATTAGCTATTTGTTCTGATGATTTGTCTATGTTGTTTTGGTCTGCCATTACTCAACAGGTTTAGACAATGCTTGTAATAATGCACTTCCAGCATCTTCCTTAACTTCTTCTTCTTTCTTTCTTAACTCTAATTCAGCTTCTGCTTCTTCTCTTGTTAGATCAGGATTCTGTTGCATTAGTATATCAGCAAGATCAATAAGTCCTTTAGATAATTCCCATTCCCACTTATCTCTTTGCTCTTGGTCATTTAATACTTCAACAGATTCAGAGTAATCTACATCTTCTAAATCACCAGCATCTTTACCTTGCTCTACTGCTATCATTAATCTTTCTAATTCAAATAGCTTATACTCTATATCTCTCCATCTAATAACATCTGACTTTCTATTATCAGTTAGTTCTTGGTTTCTTAGTTTAAGTGCTACTCCTGATTGAGCAGTAGTACCTTCAACAAAAGAAATAGGGAGATGGTAGTTTTGAGCCAACATCTTATAGCTGGATTGTATTGATTCATCAAGTGCTGGAACTGCGTTGGGAGGAGACACAATGCTAATACTACCATCTACACCTAAATAATTAATCTTGTCTTGTCCTATCTGCATAGTATCTTTATCAATACCTGCACCATTAACAAACAGATAACCAAATGATTGGAACATAATGTTAGCATTTTTATTTGTTTCTGCTACATTCATAGATAGGTTTGTTTGTATTAAATCCCTTGAAGCATTAGTATCTAAGTAATCTGTTTC
>TARA_R100001594_G_scaffold1708_5_pt1 | contig 10143 bp, 12 predicted proteins | sample TARA_R100001594 | Tara Oceans TARA_R100001594 (sample SAMEA2622752) | marine metagenome | biome: marine biome (ENVO:00000447); feature: marine epipelagic mixed layer (ENVO:xxxxxxxxx); material: "saline water (ENVO:00002010), including plankton (ENVO:xxxxxxxx)" | depth 150 m
TGTGCTATTATTTGGATAATTTTTAAATTCAAGTTTTGCATTAAGTGTTCCAAGTTGATCCTCTACGTCAGGTATTAACTTAGATACAAACGCAAACTCATCACCTTGTGCTATTTGAACAACGCCTGATTTTACAAATGCTGTAATTGCTGCACCATCAGCATCATTACCTGTTTCATGTAAAAACATTTGTGTCGCTCCGTCTGTCAAACCTAAAATAACTTCATTGTTGGCAGTAGTATTTTCAAAATATTCTGATGCTACTGGATTATCAAAAACTTCTCTATCTATCCATGTGGTTCTAGCTAAAGTGCCTGTCCACCACGTGCCTTCCAAATAGTTGTAAGCGACAATAGCGTTTATCTGATCAGAGCCTGTTCTTGGATAAAACCACATGATCTCATTAAACTCTCCATTGTGCCCTGCAAAAGCATTTTCTGAACCTGTAATATTAATATTGTTAAATATAAATTGTTCCACGGTGCATGGTAATTTTTTTACTGATCCATCAAATAAAAAGAAAGAGTCTTGTGACATCCAATAACTTATACCGTTAATGTCAACAGCGGCATGACTACCTATTGCACCACAGTTTTGACCTAATTGTCTTAAACCAAAAGTAAAAGGTGGTCCTATAAATTGCATTGCATGTAAAGATGTGTCCGTCCAAATAAGTATTTGACCTCTGGATCTCTCAGCGGCCACGATCCGTGATCCATCAGCTATTCGCAATGAACCTGCTGTGTTTTCTGCCGTCGGTTGATATGTATTAATATCTTCTTGATTTGAAAATCTTATAAGTAAATCATCTTGTGGATTTGTCCCACCAATTGTTTTTTGTGTACCCATGAACACTAAGTGCCTGTCAGGTGTAGAAACTAAACCTAATCTAGATTTAGTTGGAGCATTAGTAATCGCTGTTGCTCTTGTTGATACACCTAAGGAAGGCTTCCATTCAAAAGCCCCACCGTTTAAAACTGTAGCAATTAAATTTTCACCAAAATTATCTAATGACCATTGTCTAGCCTCTAGTGTAACATTAGATGTTGATGAAGGAGTACCCCATGTGCCACTACCCCAACCATCCGTGCCCCAACCAAAAGCAGATGTGGATAATTCAGGTCCAATAGAAATTTGATATTTTGCATTACCACTACCTCCACCTCCTGAGGTTGACCCAGAGGCAGTGCTTGTGTGCGTGACTACGTAAGCATCAGTGTTAGCAACTGATGTTATTTCAAATTCTTTGTTCATATCTAAGCCGTCAATAGCAGAGAATGAATCAAATGTTACAAAATCCCCTTTCACTGCACCATGTGAAGTATCTGTAACAACAACTGATGTGGTTGCGTTGGTTGTGAATGGATTAGTAAGAGCTTGAGTTTCTCTTAGAGGAGTAACATCATAAGCAAGTCCCTCTGTAATAATGTATAATTTTCTATCTGTGCCTACTGCGTTAAATCTTATACCATCTAAATCAACAAAAGCGTGTTGATCTCGAGCCACACCTACTAGGCTTGTGGCTATAAACTTTTCCCAACCTTTAATTTTCTGTGCAGATCCTTGAAAAAAACGCACCATATCTCCATCAGTCCACTTACCTTGACCTGTATAGTCGGTGACTTCCTTGTTTATTCCTGGCGCTGGTCTAAAATTTACTAATGGCATGTGATTAATATACTATAAAAAATATCCTAGTCTACCACTTCTAGCTTCATGTTAAAAGCCATTGAATATCTTGGTTTTTGTCCCTTATGCATTGACACTCTGTGTTTACATAAAGCTGGAAACAAAACCAGCATGTTGTCTTTTAATTCTAAGTCCTGTTGATAATCTTCAAACCACATCAAAGTTGCAGTTGGTACCTCGAAATAAAAAGATCCTGAAAAATTACAAAAATTATGTATGTGATCTACTGTATGATCGCCCTCATCATGTTTCATACCCCAAGAATCTTCATAACCTATTTTTATCTTTTGGTTAGCACAAGGGTTTCTTAGATTAATTACATTGTAAAGATTTTCTGCAATAGATATGTGAATTTTTTTAAAATCTTCATCTTTCAACAACTCTGTCCAGTCAGTCATTTTGCCTTTGACATTTGTTTTGTAATCTAATTCGTTAGATTTATTTGTTTTTTGAGCTATTTTATTTTTTAAAAGTTCTAAATATTGCAGGTCTTCCAAAAAGTTTTCAAATATGTATATACTGTTAATTGATGAACAGTTGCTTTGTATTAATTTAAGTTTCATTTTTTTTACCTATTAAAGCAGCAACGTGTCCTTTGTAGGCTCTATTACCAAAGTGTGTTAAAGGCATTGCTAAGTCTGCCCATATATCTCCTCCACACTCTTGCCATAACCTTGAAAAGTAATAATCTTCTGACAAGTATCTTTTCATCCCTGTAGTCTCATAAGGGCCCACAGCAAACAAGTCGTAACAATTGTTAGATGCGTAGTGTACGCCATTTACAATTTGATCTGTTTCATATTTTCTCTCTGGAAATTTTTTCATCATCGTTGTAAAAACTTCTCTTTTAACCAACATCATACCTGTGGCAGCCTCATTAACTTTAAAGAAACCATTTTCTCCTTTTAAATTTTTTGGGTCATCAAAGTTTACATTGTAGCCCAAGGCCCTAGCCTCCATTTCATCTGTGCTTATATCTGGGTACTCTTCTAAAATACCTTTTATTTTTTCTAAGTGTATGTGTTTTCTAGGGTATATACCACAGACTACATCTTTATCAGCACAAATTAATCTCTCAACATTTTTCCATTGAAATCCTATATCTGCATCAATAAACAATAAGTGAGTTGCAGCGAAATCTGTTTGATCTAGCATCATAGAAACTATTGTATTTCTAGCCCTAGTAATCAAACTCTCGTTACCCATAGTTTGTATTCTCATTTTTATACCTGATTTAATAGTCCAATTTTGAAGTTCTAACAATCCATGTAAGGTCGGCTCAGTAAGCAAGCCTCCATACATAGGCATCCCTAAAAATATTTTTAAATTTTTATCTTTTAATTCTTCTGGTTTAATCATTTGTTATCCTCTCTAATTAATTCTGTTTGAAAAGCAATCGACACCCTAAGTAAAGTGCTTAAGCGAGTTGGTCCTAAACCCCTATGTGGTCTATGACCATTGAAAATGACTAACCTATCTTCTACAAAAGAAACTGCCTCTTCAGCTAAGTTATTGTGATTATATATAATAAACTCTCCTCCAAACCTAGGTTCCCAGTTAGGCGTAGCAAAATATAGATATGTTGGTAAACCGTCTACAGAGGAGTCTGTATGAATGTCTCCATCGTAACCAGAAGGGTGCACATTCAAATGCCATCTATAAATTCGTGAGTTTGTGTGTTTAAAGTTTTGTTCATGTATCAAGGTAATTTTTTTATATAGATCATAAATACAAGGTATAAAAAAATCAGTGTCATTTTCATTAGAGGTAAAACTATCTACGTGGTTTTTATCGGCACCATAATTGGTAAAACTAAGTTTCATGCCACCGTTTTGTATATTATGAAAAAAATAATTTAGTAATTCTTTATCATTTAAAAAATTTTCTACAATCATTGTTTTAAACATAATTTATATTTATTATAATCCTAGCTTTTGTGTCAGACGCATATCTGTTACAATGCATTGTGCTAGCGTCAAAAACTAAAAGTCTATTTTCAATTGCCTCCACCTCATATTTTTCTTCTTTTCCTAGGATGGTTGGACCATTATTTGTATTCATATATAAGATAGCAGTTTTAAAGTTTGCCTCAGTATCATCAAACAACTTATAGGCATCAGTATCTTTATGCCATTGAACGTATAAGGGACTCTCTGATTTTAAAGTTAGATTACCTCTCATCCAAAACATTGCTCTAATATCTAATAAAGGGTTTAATAAGTTAAATACTTGATCAAATAAATCTGAGCATACTCTATGATCAGGACCATACATATAATGAGTAAAAAAATATGTTCCGTCAGTAACATCATCATTAACAGTAGCATGATTATAGAACCAGGCAGTATGAGGTGAGAACATAGTTTTTTGTAAATTTTTAAAATCATCTTGTTTTAAAGCGTTGTCTAATATTTTGTATTGCATTTTACCAATAAATCTCCTTACTCTTAAAAAACGGTCTATCTGTCGTTAATATTTTAGCGGTTACAATTTTTTGTTCATGGTCTTTATTTTTTGATTCAAACATGAAGGGCATCCAGTAAGGTATGCAGTGCAAATACTTTTCCTCTAGTTTAAAAAAGTATGTTTTGTTTGAATAAATTACATTTAACTTTAAATCTTTAATATCATGAGTATAAAAAAAATTAAATGTTCTGTCGTTAGGAAACAACATAAAGTCTGTGTTATTCGTAAATTTATAAATTGATGAGCAATCCTCGTAGTCATGTGTATCTTCAATTTTAAAATCAAAATCATTTTTTAAACAATTAGCTATATTCTTAAAAACAAAAAGTCTTAAGAGTTTTTCATCTTGTTTAAATTCTTTTAATTTCCATCTTATAACATAATTACTAATCATAACTTTTTCTCCTCCATACTTTTCTTTTATAATTGTCTACTATATTATCAAACAATCCAAAATTTTTATCTAATTTTTCTTGTGTGTCAAAATTTGTCACCTGCATTTTCCAATTTTCTCTTCTAAAGGGGAATACTAAAACAATTGGTTCTCCTTTTTTTAGTAAAAAGGTTTCATCATCTTTAAATTTTTTTAAAAAAAACGGGAAGTTTATTTCATTGTGACCATAACTATCAGTTTCGACAATTGCATCTAAGGTTCTAATAGCTCTCTCCTTTGAAGAATTAAAAGGATTGACAAATAAACAACTATAATCTCTCGGAGTCTCAATTATCCATGGGTTTAAATATTTAAAAGGTACAGTAAACTCATCTTCTCTTACAAAACCATTGTTAATTTGATATGTTTCGTGAGTTTCAATTCCAATATTAATATATGGATAGCTGTCTAAATTAAGTTCATCAGGTATTCTCCAATTTATAGCTAACTTATCGTCCTGTATTTCAGTCCAAAAGATGATGTCAAGCGGGTTTAATATAGCATATCCTGAAGTAAAAGAGTCAAGCAAAGGCATACATTTTTTAGCAGTTTTTTGAAGTTTAACTTTGTCCGTAAAGTTTGATAATTTTTTGTACCAATCAGGTACAAGTTTTTTTATTGGAACCGGATGTAACAACAAATTTTTATATCTAGATTTAAAAATTATTTTTTTCTCAAACATGAAGGAAGTCCGATGAAGGGTCTTGTGTCATATTTATTTTCCTCTGCACCTGGAGTATTGACATCGTTATAATGTAAAAAAACTTGCACACAGTCAGTCCCTGTAAATGCGTATCTCCAATGTTCCAAAATATTTCCCTTATAAGCAAGCATGTCGCCTGGTCTTAAATTCACCTCAACACCCTCGTTACCTTTGCCTCCAGTGGGATCAAGATAAATTGGCCAAGGATCTCCACCTAGGTTAAGTGTAGTAGAAATTTCACAAGAGAATCTATCCTTATGTCTGAAGAGAGTATCTCCGTATTTGTAAATTCTAGCAAAAGAATAGTTTTCATAAAGTTTTCTACCTGTTACTTTTTCCATTGTTGGTCTTAACTTTTTTAATAAAGTTTCCATAGCGATATCTGCATAATGAGCGTATGTATTTGGTATTTGTCCATCGCCCCACATACCCATATATTCTACATATGGAGATATAATTTTTGTGTATCTTAATGTATCTGTTACTTTTCTTTTCATTAAAAAATAGTCTTTTACAAAATCTGCTAACTCTATTGGTATTGCTTCTTTAATTACAACATAATTATTTTTTTCAAATGTATTTTCTTCGATGTCGTTACTCATTTTTCCTCTGATGTTACTTTGAAATTTAATGATACCGAAACCCGTGGTTCCTCTGATAAGTTCCTTGTTACGTGGTGTTCAATCCACGAAGGAAATAGTAAAAACCTTCCCTTTTGAGGAGGGATAGTGTATCTATAATCGTTAGTAGGCCAAAAAACTATTTGACCTGATTTTGGTGGAACTTTAAGATATACTACTGCAGATAGATCTGCAGGTCTATGTGTATGTTTATTAGTGCTCATATTCTTTTCATGAACATGACCCCAATAAGATATTACCTCTAATTTTACAGAGGTATAACTTTGTATATCATCTACAATTTTATGTAAGATAGGACTGTCAGGACATTTACAATCTTCAGATTCGGTATGACTAGGATCAGAACTAATCAGTTCATGCGAATTTTGAAGTACCAATTGTGCCAATTGATCAACATCCGCAGTGGTCTCACCCTCTACCACATCAACTTTAAAAATTGTATGTATGTTGCTTATATCCTTTTCCATTACTGCCATTTTTCTCCTTGATACCATATGACTATTGATAGACGTTGCCCACTTAATATAGGCGTTACTTGATGATAAACATAACTAGGAAAAACAATCATACTGCCTTTTATTCTTGATTGCTCAAAAAATTCAATTTTGTCTTCTTGTTTCTTATTAGGATGTATAGCAGAGTTATAAAACTGCAAGTCTCCACCTTCGTAACTATCTGAATCTACAAGCGGTATTACAGCAGAAATTTTTCTTTGATGTGACATTGATTTATTTAATTCAGGCTCAAAAGTATCTTGATGCCATCCGTAAAAATGTCCTTTTTTATAAATTGTAAATTGAATTGGCTCTGGTTCAGTCAAATTAAAGTTCCATTCTAATTGAGAATTAAGCTGACTCATTGCAGGAGCAACCCAGTCGTATATCCAAGTGTCTCTTAACCAAACGACTCTTGAGTCTCTTATGCCATCTGTTGGCCCTGCTTGAACAGTAGCGTCTTGTTCTTTTTGTTGAAAGGCTACATCAATTATGTCTTGACAAACATGATCAGGTAAAAGTTTTTCTGATATTACGGAATAGGGGCTAACAATCATTTCTAATAATATAGGATGATGTTATTGATTTTTAATCTAAAGTCAATGTAGGCCAGGTGATATTATTTTCGTTATATGAAGTGCTATCATTAGGAAAGTCTCTTAATTCTTGTCTATAAGTTTTAATTTTAGCGAGATTAGATTCTTGACCTGTAGCTTTGTAGGGACTGTCCTCAAGAACCATCCAATCACAATCAGATAATTTAGCATTTCTAAGCACTCTCACATAATCTACGTGATAGGGTTGATACTCATGAACCTGTCCTGTTTCAGCATCATAATACCAATGCTCTGCCACGGAATCGTTTGAAACTTCAATATAATCCTGTCCTCCAGCAATTGTTGGTCTAGAGTCCTCTACATATTGAACACGACTATTATCGTCAACTAAGACAAATTTTGCCATTAAGAAATATACTCCACTACTGTAACTTTACCTGCTTGACCAGCGCTACCAGAATTTGCTTGAGACATACCTCCACCACCAGGACCGCCTGATCCTACTGTGATTGGTTGACCTGCTGGAGCATATTGAGGACCACCTAAAATTTGAAAAGCTACACCAGCTCCTCCTCCTCCGCCGCCAGACGCTATGTTAAATAAATTTCCTCTACCACCAGTGCCACCATTACCTGCACTAAGAGAGCCGCCACTTGCAGTTCCACCAGCACCACCGCCAGGTGTAGGGGCTTGCCCTGGAGAGTTTCTACCACTTGTGCCACTTCCTCCCTTTGAGTATGATCCGGGGATGTTTCCTGTGGCGCTTCCGCCACCTCCGCCGCCACCAGCGCCCATGCTACCACCGCTACCGCCATTTGCAGTTGCGAAGCTACCAAAAGTTGAAGACTGACCGCTACTACCACCACTTCCATTTTTAGCACCGCCACCTCCGCCGCCGCCGCCAATAACTTCTACTGATACAAGTTGAGTGCCTGCAGCTGCAGTAAATGTGCCTGGTGAATTAAAAGTTGTAGTTGTTGAACTGCCTATACCACCACCAGCAGCGTCTTGAAAAGCTAAAGCTCCTGGTGCTGTCACAGTTAAAACCTGTCCTGTTGAACCAACTGATGTTAAACCTGTTCCACCCTTTGTAGTTGGAACGGTATCTAATCTATCGTTTGCAACTGTACCACTTGCAAGAGCAGTTGCATTTAAATCGGTAAGTGCAGAACCATTAAGGGCAGGTAAGGTCGCTGGAAATCTTGCATCAGGTATGGTGCCTGAGGCTAAGTCCGCAGCGTCTAAATTTGTTAAGTTTGCTCCACTGACTGCGGGCAAAGTAGCAGGAAATCTTGCATCTGGTAAAGTGCCTTTATTTAAAGCACCAGCGTCGGTTGATGAAGAAATTTCTACATTAAAATCTGAAGAACCATCACAATAAACAGCTGTATGTGCACCTTGTGTTATTAAAGTACCATTGGCTGTATGACCTGTAGCTGCAATAGTTAATGTTTGAGAACCTGTTGTATTGTTAAAAAAGATGTAGTTACTTTCAACAGCGGGAATAAAGACAACAATATCTCCTGTTAAAGCACCTGTAAGTTCAATTACTTTGTTAGAAGCCTCAGCAGTATCTGACGCATTAGCAGTTGAAAGAGTTATATTCGCAGAACCAGCAACAGATTTAGATAAATATCCTGCTGAAAAAGCATCGATAACATCTAAATTATTGTTAGTGTTTGTGCCCCATGTATTGGCGTTTGCGCCAGTTGCCATGAGTTCTAATTTTAGTCTATCTGAAAATGTACTACTCATTTTTTATACCTCTTAAAAATATATATTTTTTTGTTATCCTAGCAACATTTTTTTTATGCTGCATTTACCTCTGTCCATGTATTACTTGCTCCCGTGACAACATTTGCCCATGGTGTTTCAAATGTATCGCCTGTGATTATTGATAAATCAACACCTGTTACATTAACTGTAGCTCCTGCTTCTGGTGTTGCGGTGCCCTCAGCAAAACTTAAGGCCACTGTTGAAACATTTACTATTACACCTGTACCTACCTCTACAGTTTCTGTGCCAAGAGCAAAGGTGCTTGATAGACTACCAAGTGTAACTAATGCGTCTGCCTCTGCAACTGCGGTGCCGAGCGCAGAAGTCATTGACACGCCCACAGGATCTACCTGTGTAAATATATCAATAACTGGAGTGCCTAAAGCAAAATCTAGTTGATCCGAAGGCGCAATAACTCCTACATTGCCCTCACCAGTTATACCAGATGCACCTGATAAAGCAGCGCCAATTGTCAAACTATCTAAAGTTTCAACTGCTGTTCCAGTTTGTGAAGTTGTGCCTAACGCACTTGTCATCGACAAGCCTGTCGGGCTTACGATAACGCCTGTTCCAACTTCTTGTGTGGTTGTGCCTAACGCAGTAGACATGGACACGCTACTGACGTTAGTAATAAATTCTATGTTTTCATTCCATGCAAAAGAACCCCACGTAGATCTTCCCCAACCTGCATCAACTGAACCAGAAGCAGTCTCATCTCCTGCAGCAAAAGACATTGACAAGCTGCCAAGAACAACTCCTGCGCCTTCTTCAATGGCTAATGCTCCGGATAGTTGTGTTTCAAATGTTAAACCTGTTGGGAAAATAACGTGTTCAGGTTCACCTACTGCTGTACCTAATGCAGATGTTACTTGAAGTGAATCAAGAGTGACTACTACATCACCAATAAAAGACTCAGTGCCTAGTGCAAATGCACTAGAAACACCCGTAACTGATACGGTAATTGAACTTTGTTGGCCCCAAAAGCCTTGCCCCCACGTGCCCTCATTCCAAGCATCTGCCATGGTGATGACCCCCTATATTAAGATAATCTTAATATAGCACTTGATGCATCATTAGTTGGGAATGCGATTGTGAATGTTCCGTTTGTTGATGTCTTAACACTACCAAAATCTAAAACTGCAATAGCTGCATTAGTATTTGATGATGATCTGTTATAGATTAATGCTGCCTGAGCAGAAATTGTTGCTGAAGTAAAACTTACGTTTGCAAAGTCAACGAATGCTGTTGAAGCTGTTGCACTTGTTGCTGTCAAACCGATAGTAGGACTTGTTAAAGTCGCCCCACCTGCTGCATACGTTCCTGAATTACCTACTTCGTTTGTTGCTGAGTAGGCTGTTGTGTTTCCATTTAAAGTTACAGAGTT
>TARA_R100001594_G_scaffold27124_6_pt1 | contig 10132 bp, 7 predicted proteins | sample TARA_R100001594 | Tara Oceans TARA_R100001594 (sample SAMEA2622752) | marine metagenome | biome: marine biome (ENVO:00000447); feature: marine epipelagic mixed layer (ENVO:xxxxxxxxx); material: "saline water (ENVO:00002010), including plankton (ENVO:xxxxxxxx)" | depth 150 m
GCCATCTACTAATCATGTTTCTATATGGGACTTCTACCCTGATCCTGACTCACAAAACATGGACGAGGTTGAGTTTGTTGTAGAGAGACACAAAATGTCTCGTATGCAAATGAGAGCATTAAAGATGCGTCCTTTCTTCAGATCTGAGTCGGTAGATAGAGCTATAGAAGTTGGTCCTTTTTATGAGAAAAAGTACTGGGAAGATGACATGATAGACTACACTACTCAGCAATACATTGATAGATATGAAGTGCTTGAGTTTTGGGGATACGTAGGTAGTTCTACCCTTGAGGAAAATGGTTTAGACATACCTGCTGATTTAAAAGATATGGAGCAACTTAATGTCAATATATGGGTATGTAATGGAGAAGTATTACGTTTGGTACTCAATCCGTTTAAACCAGTTCGTATACCTTACTATGCCGTACCATATGAGCTTAATCCCTACAGTTTCTTTGGTGTGGGAATTGCTGAGAATATGGACGATACACAGACTTTAATGAATGGTTTTATGCGTATGGCTATTGATAACGCAGCCCTTAGTGGTAACTTAATTATTGAGGTTGATGAAACTAATCTAGTTCCAGGACAGGATCTATCAGTATATCCAGGAAAGATATTCCGTAGACAAGGTGGCGCACCAGGACAAGCTATATTTGGCACAAAGTTTCCAAACGTAGCAGGAGAGAATATGCAACTGTTTGACAAAGCTAGAGTGCTTGCAGACGAAAGTACAGGCTTTCCAAGTTTTGCTCACGGACAGACAGGTATACAGGGTGTAGGTAGAACTGCATCAGGTATATCAATGTTAATGTCAGCAGCTAATGGTTCTATCAGAAACGTAGTTAAGAATGTTGATGATTATCTGTTAGCACCACTAGGTAAGGCTTTCTTTAGCTTTAACATGCAGTTTGACTATGATAATAGTATCAAAGGTGATTTAGAGGTTAAAGCACAGGGTACAGAAAGTCTAATGGCTAACGAAGTGCGTAGCCAAAGACTAATGCAGTTCTTACAAGTTGCGTCTAATCCTGCACTAGCACCTTTTGCTAAGATGGATTACATCATTAGAGAGATAGCAAAGAGTATGGACTTAGACCCTGACAAAGTAACTAACAGCTTACAGGACGCAGCCATACAAGCTGAGATACTAAAACAGTTTCAACAACCTGCTCCTCCTCCAGTTCCTCCTGAAGGTATGCCTACTGAGGGTCAACCACAGCCTGAAGCTCCTCCACCTGCAGGAGCTAATGTGCAAGATACATCAGGTGGTGGCGGTAGTCAAATAGGTGTAGGCACAGCACCGTTACCACAAGAAGAAGGTTTCTCAGGTAATGCCTAATTTAAAACCCTTAGTTAATAATAACGAACTCTATGATAATTTTTTAGAAGAGTTGGATCTTCAAATAAGAGTTTACACTAGAGGTTTAGAACAAGCGAATACTTTAGTAGATGTGCATAGGCTTCAAGGCAGTATATATGCTTTGCGAAAACTAGAAAAATTAAAGGAACAAGTTAATGGCTCAAAATAATACAGCAGAACAAATGGAGATGGCTTTCATGCAAGAAGGCGGCTTGAAAGATGATGGAGCTGTTACCGATCCTGTAAGTGGCAATGAAGTCCCTAGTGGTAGTATGGATCAAGAAGTAAGAGATGATGTCCCTGCTATGTTGAGCGAAGGTGAATACGTTGTACCTGCTGATGTCGTTAGGTTTCACGGAGTTAAACTGTTTGAAGACTTACGCATACAAGCTAAAATGGGTATGGCTAAGATGGAAGCTGAAGGACGCATAGGTGGTGAGCCTATAGATGGTGAAGACATGGAGGATGACGATGAGTTACCTTTTGATGTAACAGAGTTGCGTGTAATAGAAACACCTGTTAGAGAGATGGCTGAAGGTGGAGATGTAGGTGAGGTTGGACCTACGTTTACATATAATCCTAACACACGATACATGGAAAGACAAAGAACCACCTCTGGTTTTGAGATGAGAGTTTATGTTGATCCTGCCACAGGTAGACAGATAACTATACCTTTCTTTAATGGGCAACCTATGTCAACAATACCTCAAGGTTTTGTACTAGCTTCAGATCAAGCTGCAGCACAGAAAACTTTATCTGAACAAGAGATGCAACAGATGCAACAAGATCCTGCATCAAAAAGATTCTTCTTACCACCTGACCCTAAAGAAGTTAAGCGAGGCTTTGATGCTTTTACTGCAGAGGATTGGAATAACTACGTAAAACAAGCTGATGGTCAACTTGCAGCATTTACAGCTAACATACCTATCTTAGGGACGCTACAAAGACTTAGTGAGTCTTCAGCAAAAGCATATGCTGAAAGAGCATTAAAGACAGGTGTGCATCCTGCTACAAATAAAGCTTTAACTCCACAAGAGGTAACTGCACTAAAAAGTGTTTTAAATAGTTCTATCACAGAAAGAAAGAGTATACTAGAATCTATAGGTGATTTGTTCAAAGGTGAGCCAGATCAGAACATGTCTCCTAGACCTGACTTTAAACCTATAACGGCTGCACAAATGCCACAAGCAAATGTAATGACTGAAGAAAGTCCTACTATGAGTGCTATAATGGCAGGATTCAATAAAGACAAAAGTGGTGATACTGTTGGACAACAGTTTGCTAGTAGAGCAGATGTGGTAAGCGATGTTACTCCTTTGGCTGCAGGACCAGTTAATATTACTGATCCTACTTTAAGTATTCTTTTAGACGAAGCTAGTGTTTCTAGTTTAGACGATATAAAAAATAGTGGTAGCATAGCACGTAGGGAGGCTTTTGATGGAGATTCTGCTCTTAGAACAAATGCAGAAGGTGAAACTATTTTTAAAGCTTATAAAGACTCAGAGGGTTATTGGACTGTTGGTCCTGGAATATTATTGGGGACAGTAGACAAAAAGGGTAATCAGACAGTATCTGAAGAGGCTATACAAAAAGATTACACTGAAGAATTTGTTAAAGATGAATTTGTAAAAAGTTTAAATGAGGCTACAAATTACATTGACAATAAATATAATGCTGATCTTATGCCACCTTTAGCAAGAGCTACATTGATAAATATGCGTTTTCAATTGGGTAATAGATTTGAAACTTTTACTCAATTAGATAGAGCAATCAAAGAAGGAAACTTTACGGAAGCTGCAAAACAAGTCTTAGGTAATTATAAAGTAGGAGATAAATTTGCTTTTTCTACTGATTCAGGTGCAGAATCAATAGGTCCAACTTTATATGCAACACAGACTACAAATAGAGCTAGAAGACATGCAACTAGATTTGATCTTGTAGCTTCACAGTACGGTAAATTAACACCTGCTACACCACCAAGACCTGATAGATTTGGAGCAGACGTACCTGCACCACCAAGCTTTATACAAGGAATGGATGCAGTTCCAGAAGGAGGTGCAGCTATACCTTACACAACTGACGCAGCAGGTTTTGCAGGAGACATACCTCCACCTGTAGCATCACCTGTAGCACCTGTAAGTGGAGGTAGTATACCCACAATGGAATACATAGAGTCCATGTTAAGCGGAGCTAATATAGATACAAGCATTGCTCCTAATGTTAGAGACTTAATCCGTAGACAACGTGGAGTTCCACCTATAGCTACTGAAGGCGGTTTTCCACCAGAGGTTAATATACAAGCTCCATCTATTCAAACTGCACCTCAGTTAGGTCAAACATCAAAACCTATTCAAACTGCACCTCAGTTAGGTCAAGCACAAACAGATATAACAACTAGTACAAAAGCACCTAAGTTACCAAAAGAACCAAAAATATCTGACTCTCAGTTTACGCTAGGTCAGGTTTCGCCACCATCTATGTCTTTGGAAGTTCCACAACTAGAATTACCAAAATTTGAGTCTCTTCCTAGTGTTGATAAAACAGCTCCAAAATCTATAGAAGATTTTGAGCCATTGGGAGAATCAAAATTACCTCGTGGTTTTGGACCTACCACTAGAAGAGTATTAGGATCACAAGGCGGTGCTAAACCTGTTGAAAAAGATAAGACTGTATCTGAAACAAAAAAAGATCAAAGCATAAATAAAAATCCTGAGAATACATCTTTTACATCTGCAGCGTCTAATGATGACATAATACAAAAGACAGCTAGAAAGAGTGATATAGGAGATACTAATGTACAAATTAGGTTGGCTAAAATACTCTACGCTAAAAATCAAGCTAAAAACGCAGGAGTAGATATAACATTTAAAGATAGTGACTTTGATAAACAAGGTTTCTTTAAACCTAAGAGTAAAGAGTTACAAAAGTATAAAGCTAAAGGATTATCAAGTACAGGGTTTGACCCTTTAGCAAATAAAAAAGCTACTGGAGGCTTAATAGACAGGAGAGCAAAAAAGAAGAAGAAAACCTAAAGTAGTAGTGAGTACTACCTTATGGCTACTTGACCACTGCGGTCAACCCCAACAAAAGGAGTAAATAATATGCCAGAATTAGCAGAAGTAGAACCAGTAAAGAAAGCAGGATTTGTTAGTCCACGCAAAACTAATCAAGAACAGCGTATCGAAAAGGACGAAAAAGAACTTCAAGAACTTATTGCTAAAGCAAAAGGAGAGAAATCTCAAGAAGGAACTGAAGAACAGCAAAATACAGAATCTGCTCAAACGAGTAAAAAAGATGAAGTACAAGAAGAGGCTCTTGGTAAAGAAGAGCAATCTTTTAAAAAGAGATATGGTGACTTACGTAGACATCTATCATCTAAAGAGAAAGAGTGGCAATCTCGAATAGAAGCGTTGGAAGGTCAACTAAATAAAGCAGCTAAAAATGAATTAGTGTTGCCAAAGTCTGACGAGGAGATTGATGCTTGGGCTAAACAGTATCCTGATGTTGCAGGAATTGTTGAAACCATAGCTGATAAAAAAGCTAAAGAAAGATCTATAGAGTTAGATGAAAGAGTAAAACAAATTGAAGAGATGCGTTTTACTGCTACTAAAGAAAAGGCTGAAGCAGAGTTAATGAGGCTTCATCCTGACTTTGCTGAAATAAGAGAGTCAGATGACTTTCACGACTGGGCTGAGTCTCAACCTAAAGTTATACAAGATGCTCTATACGAAAATGCAGATGATGCCAAATCAACGGCTGCTGTCATTGACTTGTATAAACATCACAAAGGAATAAGTAAACCTAAGAAGACTTCAAGTGATAAAAATGCAGCTACTGCTGTTAATGTTCGCTCTAAGACTTCTCCTGTTTCTGACGATACTAAGAACCAGTGGTCTGAATCACAAGTTGAGAAGATGACTGATAAAGAGTACGCAAAAAATTCTGAGGCTATAATGGAATCAATTAGAGCAGGAAAGTTTATTTACGATATTAGTGGTGCTGCACGATAAAAAAGTGTTGACATTGTGTAGTTTATCACTATAACTAATAGCATACACCTAATGATGGGTGTGTGCTTTTCAAGCAAACAATACCCTAAAGCTTACCAAAGTTGTATAAGCCTAGAGGACAGAGCGTAGCGCAACGCTTCAAACTTTACACCTTATTAATACTTTGCCCTTACTGAGTATGTTTAGCTTATAATCATAAGCCTAACTTATTTATAAGGAGGACTATCATGGCTTTTAAAACTGCAGCAGGTTACGGCAATTTACCTAATGGTAATTTCTCGCCAGTAATCTATTCTAAGCAGGTTCAATTAGCCTTCCGTAAAAATACTGTAGTCGGTTCGATTACCAATAGTGATTACTTTGGTGAGATTTCCGCTATGGGTGATACAGTAAGGATCATAAAAGAACCTGAAATCACCGTTAAAGAGTATGCTCGTGGAGCGCAAATCACTCCGCAAGATCTCGATGACGAGGACTTCACACTAGTTGTGGACAAAGCAAACTACTTTGCTTTTAAAATGGACGATATTGAAGAAGCACATTCTCATGTGAACTTTTCACAGTTAGCTTCTGATCGTGCCGCATATCGGTTAGCCGATCAATATGACCAAGAAGTTCTTGGATACCTCTCAGGCTTTAAGCAATCAAGCATAAGCTCTCTAGCAGGTACAGCAAACGACACTGTTTCAGGGTCAAAGGCTGTGTCTACTGCAGGGTCTGACGAATTGCTAACAAGCATGAAGTTGAGAAAAGACTCTTTTGGTAACATCACCACATCAAGTGCAGGTGATCATTCTATCCCACTTGCTCCACGTATGGGCGGTGCAACATCGCAAGCTACTGCGACTGCTACACCATTGCAAGTTATTGCTAGAATGGGCAGACTACTTGATACACAGTTTGTGGATACACAAGGTAGATGGTTGGTACTACACCCAACATTCGTTGAAATTCTGAAGGACGAAGACTCTCGTCTTCTAAATGCAGACTTTGGCGAATCAGGTGGACTACGAACAGGTCTAACTATTGGCAGAATACACGGATTTGATGTGTACATGTCTAATAATCTACCATCTGTAGGTACTGGTCCAGGAACTTCAGGTTCAGCAAACCAGAACTCAAACTTTGGTGTTATCGTAGCAGGTCATAGTTCAGCAGTTGCGACTGCAGAGCAGATCAACAAAACTGAGTCATATCGTGACCCTGACAGCTTTGCTGACATTGTTCGTGGTATGCATTTGTACGGCAGAAAGATTCTCAGACCAGAGGCTCTTGTAACTGCTAAATATAACGTAGCGTAGGGAGGGATAAACAATGGCAACTTATGATATGACATCTTCCAGTACTGTTGGTGTTTCTTCTAACTCTATAGCGGCTTTACCTAGTGAAACAGGTATGGGCGCAATGCGAATGGTTCAAGCTTATTTGGACATTGACGCTTTGGTAGCCGCAGGTTACTCTGGTGCAGACGGTGACGTTTTTCAACTACTTGAAATCCCTGCAGGATGCTTAGTGCTATTTGCAGGTGCTGAAGTAGAGAAAGCATTTACTTCTAGCTGTACCTTAGACATGGACTTTGGCGGTGGTGATGACATCATTGATGGTGCTGACATTACCTCAACTGGGTTCTGTGCTGAAGGTACAAACGGACAGTCAAATGACGTTACTACTGGTGCAGCCTCAACATTTACACAATTTGTATCTACTACTGATACTATTGATTGTACGATTGCAGGTGCTGCTCCTGCTACAGGAAGATTACGAGTGTACGCTTGTTTAATCGACTGTAACGATGTAGGTTCAGCAGACAGGGCTACTGACGTAGACCGTGACCAATTAGCTTAATTTAACAACTGGGAGGGCATTAAGTTGCCCTCCTTTTACTATAAGAGATAATATGTCAGGTACTTTTTTAAGTTTAACAAATACTGTATTAGCAAGATTAAATGAGGTGCAACTAACTGCATCTAATTTTACTTCTGCTAGAGGAATACAAATACAAGCTCAAAACGCAGTTAATGAAACAATTAGATATATTAATCAAAGAGAATTTAATTATCCATTCAATCATGCAACAGAAACTAAAACTCTTACAGCAGGAGTTGTAAGATACAGCGTACCGACTAGCACAAAATCTATAGACTATAATACATTTAGATTAGTAAAAGATAATGATTTAGGTACAAGTGGTGGTAGACTTGGCATCTTAAATTATAATGATTATGTAAATAGTTATATAACACAAGAAGATGAGATTAATTCTACCACTGCTGCAGAGGCAATAGACTCATCAGAAACAGAAATAGACTTAACTAGTGCTACAGGATTTGATAGTGCAGGAACAATACACGTAGGTAATGAACAGATTACTTACACAGGTATTAGCACTAATACACTTACAGGTTGCACAAGAGGTGCGTTTTCTACCACTGCAGCATCACACGATAATGGATCTACAGTAACACAATTCACAGGTGGTGGTATACCTAGATTTATAGTTAGAACTGCTGATAATAACTATTTACTATTTCCTTTTCCTAATAAACAATACTCTGTAAAGTTTGATTACTACACATTCCCTACAGACTTATCTGCACAAGATGATACAACTTCTATCCCTGCTAGATTTGATCCTGTTATAGTAGATGGTGCAACTGCATTTGTTTATCAGTATAGAGGAGAAACACAACAATATCAACTTAACTTTGCTAGATTTGAACAAGGTATTAAGAATATGCAAACATTACTTGTAAATAAGTTTGACTATGTTAGGTCTACTTACATAGCTAGAACTCAAAATAACTTTTTAGAAATAACACCAAGGGTAAATTAATATGCCTGACGCTTCTCAAGTACAACCAGTAGCATTTAATTGTAGAGGAGGTTTAGTATTAAATCGTTCCACTTTTCTTATGGAGGCAGGAGAAGCACTAGAACTAGTAAACTTTGAGCCTGATATTGAAGGTGGTTACAGAAGAATAAATGGGTTTGTTAAGTATAACACAAATGTAGTCCCACAAACAAGTGCGTCAACAGAAGAAGTATTACTATCCTGCATATTTAATGGCACTATAATTGCAGCTAGAGGAGAGAAAATATTTTCTGCAGCAGCAGGAAGCGGCTCTTGGACGGAACGAGACACAGGTAGAACAAGTGCAGGTGTATATACCTTTGAGAGATTTAACTTTGATGGTAACAACAAACTAATAGTAGCAGACGGAGCAAATGCACCTACAGTGTTTAATACATCATTCGCTGCTACAGACGTAAGCGAAAGCTCTGTATCTGGCTCTAAATTTTTAGCTGCATTTAAAAATCATATGTTTTATGCAGGTAAATCTTCTACACCACAGACTGTAGTATTTAGTCAGCCTAACGATGAAGATGCTTTTAATACTGGTAGTGGTGCAGGTAGCATAAAAGTTGACGATACTATAACAGGTCTTAAAGTATTCCGTGATAATTTATTTATATTTTGTCAAGATAGGATATTTAAATTATCAGGTTCTACTTCAAGCGACTTTGCTATAACACCAGTTACTAGAAACATTGGTTGTGTTAATGGACAAACAATACAAGAATTTGCAGGTGACTTAATATTCTTAGCACCTGATGGATTAAGAACTGTTGCAGGTACTGCTAGAATTGGTGACGTTGAATTAGGTACAATAAGTACACCAGTACAATCTTTATTTAATGATAATATAGCTAACGCAAGTGGTTTTAGGTCAATAGTTATACCTAATAAAACACAATACAGAGTGTTTTTTACAAAATCAGGCGTAGCACAAACTGTAACAGAAGGAGTTATAACTTCTCTTAGGGGAGATAGTTTTGAGTTTGCTAACTTAAAAGGTATAAGACCTACATCTACAGACACAGTTACAAGTGCAACAGAAACTATTATCATACATGGTGGAGAAGGTGGTTATGTATATAGACAAGAGTCAGGTAACGACTTTGATGGCACTGCAATAAATGGTAAATATAGAAGTCCAGATTTAACATTTAATGATGCAGGTATACGTAAACACATGCAAAGGGTTTTAGTTAGTTTTAAACCTGAATCATCTATAGACGCAGATTTGTTTTTAAGGTATGACTTTGAAGATCCAGATGCACCAAGACCTGCAGCTTACTCTCTTGATGCTGCTGACATTGTGGCGATATATGGAACAGGCACGTATGGTACAGCTACTTATGGAGGACAAGCAGAGCCATTGTTAAGACAATCAGTAGAAGGTTCTGGATTTACAGTAGCATTACGAGTAGAAGATGGTGGAGTAACAGCACCATACTCACTAAAAGGATTTCAGTTAGAATATCAACTAGGAGCTAGAAGATAAATGGGAGCAACTTACACAAGACAATCATCATATAGTGACGGTGATGTTATCACAGCCGCACACACTAATGACGAGTTTAATCAGTTATTAGCAGCGTTTCAGGCAACTACAGGTCACACACATGATGGCACAGCAAATGAAGGTGGACCAATTACTAAGCTACTTGGTAACACACTTACGTTTGGTGCAGGTACAGCAGGTACAGATATTACTATCACCTTTGATGGTGAAACTACTGATGGTGTTCTCAAGTGGATGGAAGATGAAGACTACTTTGAGTTTTCAGATGATATACTTGTAGCCTCAGATGAAAAGATACAGTTTCGTGATACTGCTATTACTATTAACTCTAGCACTGATGGTCAACTAGACTTAGTAGCTGATGGTGCTGTGTCTATTGATGCAGGTACAGA
>TARA_R100001594_G_scaffold9176_2_pt1 | contig 10130 bp, 12 predicted proteins | sample TARA_R100001594 | Tara Oceans TARA_R100001594 (sample SAMEA2622752) | marine metagenome | biome: marine biome (ENVO:00000447); feature: marine epipelagic mixed layer (ENVO:xxxxxxxxx); material: "saline water (ENVO:00002010), including plankton (ENVO:xxxxxxxx)" | depth 150 m
AGCACCTTCTTGTTAAGAAACAGAACCCTGATATTGAAGTGAAGTTCTTCTTTGCCAATGCAAACAAAAAGATATACAAAGGCTCTAAGACTACACATTCAGACTGGGCAGAGCGTCATGGATTTGATTGGGCGCATAAAAAGATACCTGTGGAGTGGTTTGATGGATGATGATGGTTTTACTTTTGAATTAGAAGATGATCTCATAGATGATGAAATGCGAGATAGAATAGAGGAAGAGACATTCTTTTTGTCTCCAGATAGACTGTACATTGTCTTTGATCCTCAAGGATTTGACAAGGTTAATGTCAGAGCATATGATACGTCCAGTGTAAAGGATGTATCCGCCGCGCATATTCTGCAGCAAGGTATGCTTAGTCTTCTGGAAACGGACTACGATTATCTTATGCAGCTAGGGCATGAGGCTACAATGGAACAAATAGTCGAGAAGACAAAAGAAAGTTCAAACAAGTTAATTGTTGAAGATGTTTATGATAATGTTATCAAAGTAAAGTTTAGCGAGGATAACTAATGCCTAACGAAACTAAGTATGCACGAGAGTTGAAGGCGGCGGTAAACAGACCCAGCCATTACACGCAGAATGGTACAGAAACCATTGAGATGATTAAAGAATCTCTAACTGATGAAGAGTTTAGCGGGTATTTAAAGGGCAACATACTGAAGTATGTGTGCAGGTATAAGTATAAAGGTATGCCACTAAAAGATTTGATGAAGTCACAGTGGTATCTAGAAAAATTAATACGGGAGCAAAGAAAGAATGACAAGTAATTACTTCCCAACGGACTATCAGGAGTTTATTCACCTGTCGCGCTATGCACGTTGGTTAGGAGATAGGCGTGAAAACTGGTCGGAGACTGTTGAGCGGTACTTTGACTTCATGCAATACATTATGAAAGACAGGTATAACCATACAATACCTAACAGAAAAGAACTTGAAGAGGCTGTTCTAAACCTTCAGGTGATGCCTTCTATGAGGGCTTTAATGACGGCAGGTCTAGCCCTAGAACGTGATAACACATCTGGCTACAACTGTTCATATATTCCTGTAGACTCGCCTCGTGCATTTGATGAGATACTGTATGTTCTTATGTGTGGCACTGGTGTAGGGTTCTCTGCAGAGAGGCAGTACACAGAAAGTCTGCCTGTTGTAAATGAACACTTTGAAGAGACTGAAACAACCATCATTGTACAGGATAGTAAGGCAGGATGGGCTAGGGGCCTCCGTGAGTTGGTTGCGTGTCTTTACGCTGGTCAAGTACCCAAATGGGACTTATCGCGTCTACGCCCCGCTGGAGCGCGTTTAAAGACGTTTGGGGGTAGATCGTCTGGCCCAGCGCCTCTTGATGATCTTCTTAATTTTACGGTATCTTTGTTTAAAGAAGCAGCAGGTAGGCAGCTATCTACGATAGAATGTCACGATCTTGTATGTAAGATAGCTAGTGTAATTGTTGTAGGCGGTGTCCGCAGGTCCGCTCTTATATCACTGTCTGATCTTAATTCAAACAGGATGCGAGTAGCTAAGTCTGGTGATTGGTTTAGAGACTACCCGTACCGTGGGCTGGCTAATAACTCTGCAGTGTATAAAGAACGGCCAGATATGAATACATTTTTGAAGGAGTGGTACTCATTGTATGAGTCCAAATCTGGAGAAAGGGGCATATTTAATCGTGAATCTGCACAAAATAAAGTGGCTAGTATTGGTCGTCGTGATCCTGATCATGTGTTTGGAACTAACCCTTGCTCTGAAATCATTCTACGCCCCTACCAGTTCTGCAACCTCACAGAAGTCGTTGTTAGAGCCGAGGACACAGTAGGCTCTCTTACAAGAAAGATTGAGTGGGCTACACAGCTTGGCACATATCAGTCCTGCCTCACTGACTTCAAGTATCTGAGAAAGATATGGAAGCAGAACACGGAAGAAGAGAGACTGTTAGGCGTCAGTCTTACAGGCATACTAGACAATGAAATGCTATCGACTAACAATTGTATGCTTACTGACTTGCTAGTTGGTTTCAGACAAATAGCCGTCAAGACGAATGAGAAACTGTCTAATAAGATAGGAGTAAACGCCTCTACAGCTATTACCTGTGTTAAGCCGTCAGGCACAGTGTCACAGTTAGTCGATAGTGCATCTGGTATACATCCCAGACATAGCGAGTATTACATTCGCACAGTTCGTGGAGATAACAAAGACCCACTGACACAGTTTATGATACAATCAGGTATTCCTGCAGAACCTGCCATTGGCAATGAGGACAACATGACAGTGTTCTCTTTTCCGGTGAGGTCTCCCAAGGGCGCTCTTACTCGTAACAGCTTGACGGCTGTTGAGCATCTGGAGTTATGGAAAGTCTACGCAGAGAATTGGTGTGAACACAAACCATCTATCACTATCTCTGTAAAAGAGCATGAATGGCTAGAGGTGGGCAGTTGGGTATATAAAAACTTTGATTATATATCTGGCGTTTCATTCCTGCCTCATTCAGACCACACTTATCAACAAGCACCTTATACAGAATGCACCAAAGAAGAGTATAGTAATTTATTAAAACAAATGCCAGAAACTATTAACTGGGCAGGACTAAAAAAAATAGAAGTAGAGGATACCACAACAGGTTCTCAAGAACTTAGCTGCACAGGCGAAGTCTGTGAAGTTGTAGACATAGGAGTATAAAATGAAGAAGATAGTTATATCGGTTATTGGGCTAACCGCTATCGGACTAACCACTGCATCCGCAGCAATTAACAGCGATTGCGGGTACGATGCTGATGGCAATTTTCGTCTGGGCAATGGGCAGGTAGCCGCGAGTGGAACATGGGAACATGCCAAGCAGTGTGCAATGAAAGGCATTTTATCCTCTGTAGTTGCAGAGCGTCTTGGTAGGCTGGGAGATGAAAGTACGCGGAGTGAGGCAGATGAGTTACGTAAGACAAATACTCGCATACAAGAGGAAAGGAAGAAAAGGGAAGTAGAAGTACAGCCCCTGCCCCCTGCTAAGTAATGATTAAGGAAATCCAGATAACCGAGGACATGCGGCAAGCGGCTGATCGCAAGGCTTTCATGCTTGGAGAGTTAAACAATTCGATCATGCGAAGCGGTGGTTCTCAGTCTGGATATCTTGGGGAGATGATTGTCGTAAGCGTTCTGGGTGGCAAGCAAGATAACACCTTTGATTACGATATCGTTCTTGATGACGGCACTACAGTAGATGTAAAAACTAAAAGAACATCGTCTCCCCCACTACCCTACTACTCCTGTTCCGTAGCTAAGTTCAATACTTCGCAAAAATGTGATGCGTATGCTTTTGTGCGAGTGAAGTATGATATGTCTATGGGCTGGTTCTTGGGTATGATAAAGAAGAATGACTTCTTTCTAAAGGCTACAGAGCATAAGCGGGGAGACTACGATGCCAGCAATGGATTTGTATTTCGGGCTGATTGCTACAATCTGCCGATAAAAGAATTAGAATGACCTACTTCCTAGTAAATTTTATGATGTTCTTATTAGGAGTGTGTATATATTTATCTTTACCGTCAACAAGTTCTCATGGTAGCAAATCGCTTATAACAATGCTAGTAGTATTTATAGTAGTTTTATTGAAGGTTTTACACGATGTCTACCAAGCATGATGCGTTATTGTATAAAATGTCTGTATCTTTGACACAGGATGGTAATGTAGCAATTGACTTTGAGGGGCCACCTTCTCCAGAGGACATAGAAGCAGCGTTTGATGAGTGGAACGCAGACTTTGAAAACACAAAAAAAATAGTCTCGCTGGTAAAATACCTACGAGACTATAGTGATAGACAGTACAAAGATTTAAAAAGTTTTATTTTTTAGGCGGCTCTTTCTTTTCTTTAGGTTTAATAGCTTTTTCATAGTAGATTATGAGTTCTTTTTGCTGTTGAATATACCTTTTTAGTTCTGCCATATTTAGTGCCAGTGTTTCGTAGTCACGCACACTCACGGCATAGAATACCAAGTCGCCATTTTCTTTCTCAAATGTCTTTTTAAAATTCGCAAAGTTCCTGTCCGTAACTACATAGAAATATATATCGTTCAGGCTGACACTCTTAGGTCTAGCCTGTGTAGGAATCTTGCGCTCTACCTCTACTGTCTTTACTTCAAGGGGTAGAACTTTTCGGAAGCTGCTGCACCCCGTCGCTACTAGGGGGAGGAGCAATAGCACCAGAAATAGCTTCAAAGGACTCGAATAGTTTCTTCGTTCCATTGTTAATTTTCTTCTCTACAAGTTTTGGTTTCTTCAGACTAAGGACTAATAGGTTATGCTTACGCAGCTTACCAATAAGTGTGTCCCTGTAGTTATTAGCCGCTTGCAGTTTACCTTGAAGTTCTTTGTTTAGTTCCTCAAACTTCTCACGGTCTTCAATCATAGCGTTGATCGTATCATCCTGCAGTTGCTTTGCAGTCTCCAGCTTGGCGTTATTCTCAGTGAGTGTCTGTATCCTCTCCTGAGTATCCTTGTAGTAATAGTATCCGCCGTAGCCAACACCACCGACTAATCCAAGCACGACTATTAGTATGTATATCTTAATCACTTCTTAGCACTCATGTAAGCAGTCATTCCCATGTAAGCTCCGACCACACCTGCTTGTCCAATGTAGAAAAGCCCAAACAGGTCGGAAAGTGCTTTAATCCGGGTGTCAGGAAAGATGGGAAGAAACACCAGCGCAGTGAATACAAGCATGGATACCATTGCTACCCATGCCATCTTCTTCTGCGCTTCCATCTTTTCTTTTTTCTCCAGAGCCTCCATAACGGCTAATTCCTTATCGCTAACTACCCCGTCATTGTCTAGGTCGAGTTCGCTGTACTCGCTGTCTGGCTCCAGCTTCTTCTGTTCTCCCATGTGATACCTCCACCGTCTCTATGACAGCCTCTATGTTGTGGTGCCAGTGATTGAGAAAGTGGTGTACTCTTGGATACTCAGGTACAACGTCTAGAAACTGCCACATAAACTCCTGCAGTATATTGTTGTAGTCTGGCATCCAATAGTACACCCTCAATATCACTGGTTCTTTTTTTATATACAGTTTAGCCAAGCCTGTTTTTAGCTTTGATAATATTCATACCAAATACGTTGATAGTGCTAAGAATAGCCTGTACCTTTTTGTTGTCTGCCTCATTAGGCGTGATAGCCGCAAGGATGGAGAAGCCTCCAAATCCTGCAAGGGCTAGTACGATGACAGTAATAATTAGTTCCATTTTTATCTCCTAAGTTTATCAAGTTCTAGTTGTATAATTTGTTCTTTTCTATCTCTATTTTTTCGCATTACCTCATGCGCTGCAAGTCCGTTAATTAGTGTAGTAAATAGATTAGAGTTATACTTTCTAATATCTAATCCTCCACTGTCAACTATACCTATAACTGCATCTACCATGTCGGGGTCATTTAAAATTGCAGATAGGGCGTTGGCTTTTCTTTTTCTAAAGCTAAGAAGGGCAATCTCAGTAGCAACGTATTTAGGACTAATAACCCCCCTAGATATACTATACCCGCGAGATAAAAGAGATTCTGGTGATAATCCCTTTGGTGTTGTTATGCTTACACCAGAGGACATGAGCTTGGCTCTTAAATCTCTATCCTGTATCATTAAAAACTGAGCTAATCTTTTAGCAGAGCTAAACTTTTCTTCTCCTAGTAACTGCTTAGTTACATCCGCATACTCTGGAGTAAGAAAAAGATTAACAAGTCTTTCTGTGTCTATTGTTCTTGTAGCTTGCACTGTTCCTGTTTCTACTATGTCTCCTGCAGTGTGTCTGGCTATAGCTTCAATAGCTACTTCGGCCAAAACATCTTTAGCTGAAAAAGGATTTAATTTCATTTGCTTTGCAACTTGAGGAAGGATAGTATCTATCCTATCAGAAGCCTGTGGGCTAAGAATAAAAAAGTCTACAAATCTATCATAATCTGTTACATTAGCACCTTCTTGTTCAGGAGTAAACTTTATCATGTTTTTAAGAAAGTTTTCCATCGTATTAACTTTAGTTCTTAAAGCAACTTGAGCATTTTCAATTTGACCATCCACTTGCTCTTCAAGCCTTTTAAATCTTTTCGTGTTTCCAATTCTATTAGCCACATTTAAATTAAATTCTACTACTTGATCTAAATCTAAATAGCCGTTATCAGATAGCTCTCTCAGGGCAGGACTACGTAGAGCTTCAACTCCTAACTTTCTGTTTTGTTCCGCTTGTCCTTCAAGGATGCTTTCTGGTTTGCGGCCCCGCGTAGGAGCGTCAGCAAATACCCCTCTAACTTTCTTTGGATCAGCTATCTCTTCCGCTTGTTGCATTACGGGAAGCTGTCTAATCTGTCTTGCAAGCAGATCATTAAGAAGATTTTTTATTTGTTTTTTTGCTTCTACATCTGCTTCATTCAGAACATAGCCAGTGTCTGGGTAATATCCGCCGAACGATGTCTCTAGCTGTTTAATTATTTTTGTAGCGTCTTGAACTTCGCCATTAATTAGTCCCTTAATATCTATCCACTCTTCAGGGGGAACCTTATAATCTCCATTGGGTTTGAAGTGATCTGCGTTCCACCCTATTGGGTTATCATCGGGATCGCGATAACGCATAACTACATTGTCTATGTAATATTGTTTTGCGTTCCTTATCGCCGCCCCTTCCGCACCCTCTTCTGGTACTGTTTCGATTATAGTTCTTGCTAAATTGCCCATTGTAGTAGATAAAGATCTATTACTATCGTAGTTATTTCTAGCCTTCTCTGCAAAATTAGAGGAGTATTTCTGTATCTCATCAAGAGTAGCCTCTACTTTCATTTTTGGTAAACCAGCTTCAGGAATAAATACATCGTTGGCTATTTTAAATACATCCCAATCTGTTAATTGTCCTTGAAAATCTGCAGGCTTATATTCTAATTCAAATAGTTCTTTAACTTGACGATAGCCAATATCATCGACTGACTCTAACGGCGGCTCATTTTCTCTTCTGAGAGCATTGTAATCATCTAATAGAATTTGTTTTAGTTCACGATTATTTTCAATAGCCTCTTCAACAAGTTCACGGCCTTCAATGTTAGCCAAAGCCTCTATGCTATTAGCAACACCCTGAACATTTTTACCACCCTGTAAAACCTGTTTAACTTTTTCTTTTCTGCTTCCTGCTATGATACCTGCAGGGCCATACTGTTCATCCACCCAAGAAGTAATATCAAATTTAGAATTGAAAGATTTTAAAGCTTCAAATCTAGCTTTAGCTTTTGCTACTATGCCTTCTTTTCTTACTCTTGCATAATCTCCAAGACTTTTTCCTGCTGCTTCAGCATCTGTTTGATATGCAGCAGGAGACTGATAATCTAACAAGAACCTTGATAAATCTTGCTCTAACATCGTAGCTTCTTCTTGAGGCAAATCAAGTCTACGACTAACCGTTTGTTGTAGCTCCGTTACGCCCCTCTGTAATTCTCTTGCATCTGTTGGAACTGGGCCTGTAAAAGATATTTCTCCATTCGGGCCTATTCTTAATCCTGATCTACGCAAAAAGGGTGTACTGAGAAGTGTCTTTGTTAATTCGTTTAATGCTTCTTTATCATCAAAATTATGTGTAATAGAAGGATTTCTTGCTAGCTCTAGTATTTCTCTTACAACATTTTCTACAACGCCTTTTTCATTTTCAAGTTCTTTTACTTGAATAGCAGAGTTTGTTTGCATTGCATTTATAAAATCATTAAATTTACTATTTTTTATACCTGCTGATTCAGCCTCTCCAGCTAATCTTTCTAGCAAGCCTCTAAATTCACGTACTTGCTCCTCAATCTGGTATTGTGAGTCTATCTCTGCAGAAAGTTTCTTGTGCAGCTTACTTAATCCTCCTGCTGTCCCAAGTTTTCTAGTGTCTGCTAACGCATCTCGCATTAACATTAAGGGGATAATGCCCGTCGCTTTACCAATAGTTGTCTGTAAAACCTCTTCACTAATTCCAGCACCTTTTAATTCGTCACGTATCTCCCCGACTAATCTTAAAGTAGAATACAGACGTTCTCTTTGCTCTTGCGGTAAGCTACGAATAAAGAGACTAAAATCTTTTAATGCACCCTGTTGCCGCCTTGTAAGCTTGCCTAACTTAGGAAGTACGCCCTTTTCAGCTAATAGCTTTAATTGATTATCATCTAAAGCGCCTACCATTGCTCCAAGCCCAAATACTAATGAACCAATCCCCCTACCCGCACCTGATGTAAAGTTATATATTCTGTCAAAGGCAATAGCTGATCCAAAGCCTCCTCCCAAAGCGCCGAAAAGTTGCCCGTACTCTTCACCAAAAACATTACCGCCAATGATGGAGCCAGCAACAGCACCGGCTTCAGTAAGAGGTATTTCAACAAGCTCTTTTGGAAGTTCCTGAAGTCTTTTATTTCTTGCGGCAGTTAGAGCAGCAGACTCGCGAGAAATTAAATCACTATCCTTTTTTGTTCTTGCGCTCTTTAGCTTCTTCTTAGCCTGTTGAAGAGCGATAGTGTTTGAAACTAATTTTTTTGGTACGGCTTTTAAACCACCTACTTTTTTTATTCTTATGGTAGCTAATCTACTTCTACCAAACATCTCTCTGCGTATTCTACCAAAACCAAGAAAATCAGAAATTGGAACAGCTTTTTCATCCATAATTTTAGCTATTACTTTTGCAAGCTCCTCTTCTGTAGCATCAAATACAGAATCTTTACCAAATTCTTCTTTCATAATTCTATCAGATTGTTTAATTAATTTCTTACTTCCCCTTGTAAGAAACTTAACCCCCGCAACGGTTCCGCCCACCAGTTCAGGTATTGCACGGAGAATTTGCTCTCTAGTGGTAGCCTCTGGCCTCCAATACCCTGTAATTTCATCCGCCTCTCTGACTCCTATTACTTCCTTTCCTGCAGCCCTATTTATAGTTTCAGCTACAAAAAGTCCCTCATTTTTTAATTCAGGAGTCTCATTAAAGACTTTCTTTACAGTATCAAAGTAAGCGCGGGTTCCGCTTGCGCCCTCTTTTATTCTTTTATCATAAAATTTTTCGTATTCTTTTCTCTTGCCTAGTTTTTGGGGGCTTAAAAATGCGCTTTCTTCAGTAAAAACATCTCCTGTCCGTGCATCTCTTGTACGATCAAGAAAAGTACCACCGGGAATTTGTTCCGGTACTCCAAGAGGAACTAGTACAGCATTTACAGACGCATAGATATTATCCACTATAGATTTACCTATGCTATATCCTGTTCGCCTAAGACCAAGAAGATCGGAACCGCCCATGTCACCAACAGTCTCTGCAATCTCTTCTGACCGCATTTGGAGATTGCGGTCGCTAAGATACGTCTCAGGGCCACCTGTCTCTTGTCTCTGCTCTCCTCTAGCCCGAACTATCCCTGCAGCTACATCTCCCACGTATTCTCTATCTTCAGACAGACTCCTGCGGGATATACGCTCTCTGGCCCTTTGATCATCTTCTTCTATTGGATCACGGACATTAGTAAACCTCTCAGCATCTATTCCTGCTTGCGCTGCTTTTTGTTCATCTAATTCTGAAAATTTCATAATCTATTTCACCTCGTACCGAAGAGTTTATCTCTAGCTGCTTTCTTATTAAGCGCATTTAGGTTCTTTCTAGGATCACCAGAAGTGCTGCTTGGTCCTATTCGTCTGCTCTCAATAAAGGCTCTCGTTTTTTCATCCATACCATCAAGTTCATCTGTTATTCCAGAAGGTGGAGAACTTACAGGCTCAACCCCGTCATCTGTATATTTAATCGGCACTAATTTGTTAGTTACCAAATTATACTCAAAACCAAAATCTTTATTATATCTTTCTCTAATTTCTTCAAATTGTTCTTTCTTAATTCTTGCTTCCTTGAAAGCAGCAACAGTATCTCTCCAGTTACTGCGAACTTCTAAATTTACAATGACAGGTTGTTCTTTGTTACTACCTATCTCCATAACAGCAGCTACACCACCATTCTCAAGAACTTTGTTTATTCCCGTCTGTGCCGCGCTTCCGTTATAGTTGTCTCTAATTAGAGCATTATTAGATTGGCCCAGCAATTTAAGGCCCCTTTCAGCATTATCAAATTCTGTACCACCTATAGGTCTAGCCGCTTTA
>TARA_R100001594_G_scaffold70753_2_pt1 | contig 10104 bp, 2 predicted proteins | sample TARA_R100001594 | Tara Oceans TARA_R100001594 (sample SAMEA2622752) | marine metagenome | biome: marine biome (ENVO:00000447); feature: marine epipelagic mixed layer (ENVO:xxxxxxxxx); material: "saline water (ENVO:00002010), including plankton (ENVO:xxxxxxxx)" | depth 150 m
TTAGGTGATACAGTAGCAAAAATTACTAAAGCAACTGGTATAAAAAAAGTAGTTGACACTGTTAGTAAAGCAACTGGTAAAGACTGCGGTTGTGGTAAAAGACAAGATGCTTTAAATAGATTATTTCCTTATAACAATTAAAAAAAATTATGGTAAGTATAGACACGGTATATCAAAAAGTATTAGCTTTTGCTAATAAAGAACAAAGAGGTTATATAACACCTCAAGAGTTTAATTTATTCGCAAATCAAGCTCAAATGGAAATATTTGAACAATATTTTTATGATTTAAATCAGCAAGCCAGAATCCCTGGCAATGAATACGTGTATGCTGACGTCGACGATATATTAGAGGAAAAAATTCAGATTTTTGAAAAAACAGATTTAGCAGCTGAAATAAATTTTTATACTGCTATATCAAATAATTTTTACATTTTACCTGATTATATATATAGGATAAGTAGAGTAGAGTATAATAATTCTGATTGTGAATTATTAAAAACTAAAGATTTTAATAATTGTATTAACGGTGGTCCTCTTACAAAACCTAGCGACAAAAGACCTATAGCCAACATTAGAAATAACATTTTAAGAATAGTAGGAAACACCGGTGCTGGATTAACTCCTAGTGCAATTATACATTTTAAAAAACCTTTAAGACCAATGTGGGGATACGTAGTTGTTGGTGGTAAAGCTCTTCATGATTCTACTGCTTATGATCCGGATACAGGTTTAGGAAAAACTTATAACTTTGAGTTGCATCAAAGCGAAGAAACTGAATTAGTTTATAAGATATTAAAATATGCTGGTATAGCTATGAGAAGAGATGATATTGCTAGTGGAGGTCAAGGATTAGAAATGTCTCAAGTTCAACAAGAAAAACAATAAATAAATGGCTTTAATAGATACAACTCAATCTTATTACGACGAAAACAATTTTGGTAGTTACCAATTTACTTCTTTAGACGATATAATACAACAATTTATGGTTGTTTACGTAGGTGAAGGTAAAGTAATTTCAAAAGCAAAACGTACAGATGTTGCTTTTCATGCTCAAAGAGCAATGCAAGAATTATCTTTTGATACATTTAAGTCTTGTAAAGCAAGAGAAATAACAGTTCCTGCTTCTTTAAAAACACAACTCCCACAAGATTATGTAAATTATACAAAGATAAGTTGGGTAGATTCTGCGGGTATAAAACATCCTTTATACCCAACAAAAAGCACGTCAAATCCATTTAGCCCACAAGTTGACACAGATAATGACTTGTTGTTTGATCTTCAGGGAAATTTAATACCTTCAGGTAATTTATTAATAAACGAGACGCTTGAAGGAGGTAGTGGTGGTTGGGATTTAAACGTTACAGCTAGGGACGGTGTATTTCAAGGAAACACAAGTATAGTGGCAAATACAATATCAGGTGCTCCAGATGCTAATTTTACTACTTCTCAAGGTTGGCTTTGGCACGACAATAAGTTAAAACTTTTTAACGCGGTTAATAATAATTCGATAAGAAAAACCAACGTACCTATAAATAGTGGAGAAACATACACACTTAGCTTTACAATAAGTGATTACGTTGCTGGTACATTTAATTGGTGGCTGGTAGATCAAGATGGTAAAAGATATAAATCAATAGATATAACTGCTAACGGTACGTACTCATTAACTATAGACATGTCTACAGCTACTTTTCCAGCTGTTACTTGGGAACCTCAGACTATATCTTTTAGAAATACCACTACTAGTGGTACTGACGGTCTTGTTATAGATAATATTTCTTTAGTAAGAGTTGGTAACGAAGAATATTCCACCACTAGCTCAAACTATAAATCAACAACGCCTAGCGAAAATCAAAATGATGATTATGAAGATGATATTTATTGGCCTTTAAATGGCAATAGATATGGATTAGATCCACAGCACGCGCAAGCTAATGGTTCTTTTTATATAGACTCTGATTTAGGAGAATTATATTTTAGCTCTAATGTAAGTGGAAAAACCGTAGTTTTAGATTATTTAAGCGATAGTCTTGGTACAGATGCCGAAATGAGGGTTCATAAATTTGCTGAAGAAGCTATGTACAAATGTATCATGTATGCGATAATATCTACACAAGCTAATATACAAGAGTATATAGTTCGTAGATATAAAAAAGAAAGATTTGCAGCTATCAGAACTGCAAAATTAAGATTATCTAATATTAAATTAGAAGAAATAACTCAAACTTTAAGAGGTAAATCAAAACAAATAAAACACTAATATATGCCAGAGATGAAGCGTAATTTTACCAAAGGTAAAATGAACAAAGATCTTGACGAAAGACTTGTTCCACCAGGCGAATATAGAGATGCGATGAATATACAGGTATCAACTTCAGACGAATCTGATGTTGGTACAATTCAAAATGTTTTAGGAAACACACGTGGTTGTGTTTATACAAATCCTAGTGATAATCCTGTTGAAATAGGCTCTAAAACTATAGGATCAGTTTCAGATGAAAAAAATGATTCTTTATATTGGTTAGTTGCTGGTCCTACTTCAGCATTTCTGCATAGTAGTAACAATTATTATATCAAAAAAGATATGATAATGCGTACTAATTCAAATTTAAATACCGGATGTGAGCCTGTTTTTGTAGATATATATAATTATTCAGTAGAAAACCAAGACAATAGTTCGTCAACAAATTTATTAAATTCACCTGGTATTATAGATTTTGCTGTTCCTGGAATGACGGCCACTGGTTATAATGCTAATAGTGTTCAGCAATTTTCACAAGTAGTAACAAATGTTGGTAGTATAAATTCTATACCGTCAATTGATTATTTTTCTACTCCAGGAGACCCTGATGAAACTATTATTATTCCAGCAACAAATATATCTCCACCTCAATCCAGCGTAGGTGCTTACGTTGATTGTGGTAATGAGTTTGCTTTAAACAACATCATAGGCCAAGGCCCTTATAATATTAATGACCCTGGCGCCTACGTACCTACCGGTTTTTATGATATATCAGGCGCGTTTAGTATGGGACAGCCAAACGTCCAGCAAGGTGGTGAATTTTATTTACAAATTGCTGATCCTAGTAATAACGTAATAATAAATACTGCAGATTGGTCTATCATACCTGATCCATTCGGTGGTAATACAGATGTTGTAGTATTAACAAATCCAGATGACATATTGTTATTCCAACAAGAATTTGCTAGTGGTAATTATATAGCTAACAACGCTAATTACTACCAGGGTTGTGGTAATGGAGTTGGTGGTGCTACTATAGACATGTCTGGTTGGATTTTTTCTTTATCATATATTTTGCCTGTTTATAGTAATGATATAACTATAACTAATTCAACTTGGATAGATGAAATAGAATTAGCTCTTTCTAGTGGTATTACTGTTTCTATAGATCCAGGAAGTAATTCTTGGCCTCCAAATTCTTGTATTGTAGGTACGGGTGTTCCCGGTGTTTATAGCGTTGAAGATTGTGATGGTGGTTTTGATTTGTTTCCTTTTGGTCAAAATAATATTACATTGAGTTTTAGTAATGATTTATCAGTTAATGCAGCTGTGTTGGCAGAAGACGTAGATTTAAGCAACGTATCTATTATAGAGTTTAGTCTTCCTAGAGTATTAAATTTTAAAAATGATAGTATTGTAACAGGTATAAATATTATTGACGATATGTTATTTTGGACTGATAATTTTACAGAGCCAAAAAAAATAAACATAAATCGTAGTATAGCTGGTACTGACCCATCAGGAAATATTCATACCGCTATAGTGAATGACGCCACTGGATTATCTTTAGCAAATTACGAGCCTATTCAAGAAGAACATATAACTGTTATTAGAAAAAGTCCTAAAAATGCTATAAGCTTAACAACTTCAATTGGAAGAGATCCTGAGTTGACATACTCAGGTATTACATATACATCAGTAGATCCATCTTTACACTCTAATGGTATAAATGCTTCATCTATAATAGGTTCTTCAAATCCATCTGTAGTAGTAGATTTTTCAACTCTTAAAGTAAGTGATACTCTTAAGTTTGAAATAGAAACAGATTCAAACGGAGATGAAGATTTTACTTTACAATGGAAACAAGGTGATATTATATTACTAAAAGAATTTGATGTTGATATAGTTACAGGCGAACAAACTTCACCACCTATACCTTTATCTAACTGGACTATAAGAGGTAGGATAACAAATTGGCAGTTTACACAGTTTGTTAATAATACTAACGCTGTTGGATATCAACCTGGTCTTGTTGGTAGTGATTGGAATACGGCTTCTCCACCTCCATCTGCTCCTGGTACAGCGCACGTTGAAATAGAAATTTTAAACGTAAATGGAACCCCTCCTCAAGCTGATCCTTCTGTAAACGAAGAATTATATTACGCTGTAGATTTAGAGATTAAAAAAGAACCAATATTTAAAGATAAATTTCCTAGATTTTCTTATAGATATAAATACGAAGATGGTGAATATTCAACGTTTGCGCCTTTTTCTGAAGTTGCATTTGCACCAGCGCATTTTAATTATAATTCCAAAAAAGGTTATAACGAAGGTATGACTAATCATGCTGTATCTATACAGCTAAGTGGTTTTGTTCCAACTGTAGCAAACCATCCTTTAGGAAAAGATGTTATTGAAGTAGATATATTATATAAAGAAGAAGGTTCACCTAATGTATATGTTGTAGAAACAATAAGTCCATTAGATATAATGCCAACTGGAACTCCTAACCCTTGGTATACAAACGTTTATAATATAACTTCAGAATCGATAAAATACACCTTGCCTTCTAATCAACTTTTAAGATCTTGGGATAATGTACCAAAAAAAGCTTTAGCGCAAGATGTTACTGGCAGTAGAATTGTGTATGGTAATTATGAGCAAAATTTTGATTTAACTTTTGGTAATCAAAAATATAAACCTGAGTTTAAAAATTACTTAACAACTTGGGGTAGCAAAACAAGTGGTAGCGCTGAAAAATCTATTAAATCATTAAGAGACTACAAACTTGGGGTTGTTTTTACAGATGATTACGGTAGAGAAACTCCTATTTTGATAAGTGAATCAGGCGGGTTTAAAGTAGAAAAAAGAGATAGTGCAAAGTCTAATAGATTAGTGGCTGGGTTAAATGGTAGCGCGCCTGCTAATATGGCTTATTTTAAATTTTTTATAAAAGAAACTTCCAGTGAATATTATAATTTAGCTATGGACCGTTGGTACGAAGCTGAAGATGGTAATATATGGCTAGCTTTTCCTTCAACTGATAGAAATAAGGTAGACTTAGAAACTTCTTTATATTTCAAAAAAGGTAACGATGAAGCAGTAGAAAATACTACTAGATATAAAATTTTAGCTATAGAAAATGAAGCGCCTGAATTTATAAAAACTAGAAAACTTAGAATTGGTACAGTAACACATGATGTAAGTAATACTGTAAATGGAGTTTCAACTCCTATTTATTTGTTTGGTGCATCTGGCGTAGGTAATGCTTTAAATAACGCCCCGCGTGTTGGTGAAATTAGTTTTACTATGAACTGGAATCAAACTACAATTGCTTCTAGTAGTTTAAGAAACTTAGACGATATCACGGAAGAATTATACATGCAATTTGCTCTAAACGGTGCTTATTCTAAAAAATACAAAATATCAGAAATTACCAAAGATACTACAGCTGGATTAGGTAATAGTGGGGAATATTATATAACTCTAGCTGAAAATCTTAAAGAAGATATGGATTTTATATTTGATAACGCTGCAAATCCTGGGGCAATAAAAGATCAAGTAAAAGTTCTTTTTTCTAAATCAATGATAGAAAACAAGCCTATATATGAAGGTAGATTTTTTGCTAAAATTGAAAACGATGGTAGAATAAAAACACAAATAACAGATGATTCTGTTGGTGTAAATTATGTGGAATTAGCTAGACAAAGTGTTTATGTTTTAGACAATGACTCGCAATTATTAAATAGACAGCGTAACGCTACCTTTTCGCAAGGTACGCTGGGTTATACTGATAATTATTTTAGTTCTATGGAGCAACTAACTGATTTTGACTTTTCGTCTAAAGTGCGTAGTGATTTTGTTGGACCAAATGACAATAATTATAATGGTGAAAATTTTAATTTCTTTTACGCTAGACAATCTTATTTTGGTTATGCACAGCTAGATCATGATGGTGGAGAAGTAAGTTATGTTTGCAATGGAGGAGGATCGACTTATCCCAATTCAAACGCCCCTAGTGGATCTTTATATGGGTCTCCTATAGCTGATGCATCAGGTCCTAGGCTTGATGGCTGTGATTCTGGAGTATGGTTTATAGACAGATCAACGCATAAGCATACCACTAACTCTGGCGGTGATGGCTCTGTAACAGGATTAACTTGGGCCAACAGTAACAATATGCAAGGGTTTTTTCCAAACGATAATAATAGAGCGGCAAATGGATGGTCTGAAAATCAATTTACAGGACCTGGTATAGCTAATTATCCAGGTATAAATTCTAGTAAAATAACCCTTGCTTTTGGTGGAATAGAAAACGGTAGATTTGACGTGGCTAGTAGTACTAATGCTTCTACAGTACCTCGGCAAGTCCATGGTGTTACTGAAGACTTTTTTAGCGTTGGAGAAGAAGGGGTTGGTAGGCATGGCGATGGAGATGTTGTTAACTTTGTTAAAAACTTTACTTCTGGTTCTAAATTTAAATGGCAATATGATCCAACAGAAACTGTTTATACTTTTTATAACCAAATTAGTGTTAAGAATAATGTAAGATTTAGTAGACATGATATGGGTTATGATAGTGATCTTGTACCACATGGTAGATTACTAATAGATCAAAAGTCCGGTTCTTATCACAGAAGTTGGGATTTGTGGGTTGAGCCTTCTATGGATAATACAGCTGGTAGTGGTTGGGATCCGTCAGCGGAGCCTGGTACTTTTATGACAAAAGGTTTACACTTGCAAGGCATAGAATTATTATCGCATGATTTACACGGTAGTTCTAACAGTATAAATAATGGAATTGATCCTACTACTAATTATATAATTGTAAATACTTTAAGATCTGTATGTTTAAACAATACTACAGTCAACGAAACTTACGCTTTACATAAGGGAATGATGTTAACCGCTTATAATGGTAACGCAGCTGGAACTTTTATTGATACACCCGTGCTAAATGGTTCTGCTAGTAATGTTATTGTTAAAGAAATTGGAGAATTTGATGCTTCTTATGGTCCAGATTCTAATGGTAATATGGGTGGTTACAAAATAGAACTAGCTGGATACGAAAAACCCCTTCATTACAATGGTGCCGAAATTAATACTGACTTGGTTAATACTTCTGCTGGTTCGGCAACCTTTTTAGAATTTAGACAAGTATCTATGAATGGTGCTAGTAATTATACTGAGCATAATACTGATTATTTTAAACAATTTTGGCTAGATGACAGTGGTAATACTTCAAGCGTAGGACCTATGGGTGCTGTAGGTTATGATATGATAATGGTTAGCCCTGTTGATGAATATACTGACGGAGGGAATCTACCACCAGATCCATTTGTTTGGGAAACAGAACCTAAAGATAATGAAGGTTTGGATATTTATTATGAAATAAGCGAAAATAATCCAATAAATTTAAATTCAAGTACAATAGTATCAGCTATTCCTATTGGATCAAAAGTTGAAAATACTTCTGCTTTAGGTACTGGTACTAATTGGAGTGGTATTACCGTACAAAATAATATATCTGCCACTGGTGATACTATAGAAATAAATCTCCCACCACCAATGGAGGGTATTTGGATAGGTCCTGGACCTTTTGTTTTTAACAATATAATTATACAACCTTTAGCGGCTGGAGATACTTTAAAAATAACAAAACCAAGCGGTGTTTCTTTTGATGTAGAAATAGCGGAGATAATTCCTAATGTAAACAACCCGCAAGTTGCAAGTAAATTTGTGTTAAAAACTTCTTTATATAATAGCGATTATTATTTAAACTGGTACAATTGCTATTCTTTTTATAATGGCGTTGAATCTAATAGGATTAAAGATAGTTTTAATCTACCATATATACTCAACGGTGTAAAAGCTTCTACAACTTTGGGTGTGGATTATGAACAAGAAAGAAGAGATTACGGTTTAATATATTCTGGTATATATAACTCTACTTCTGGAGTTAATAATTTAAATCAATTTATACAAGCAGAAAAAATAACTAAAGATTTAAATCCTATATATGGAAGTATACAAAAATTAAAAGCTGGCTGGGGACAAAGTGGTGATTTAATAGCTCTTTGTGAAGATAGAATTTTAAAAATACTAGCTAATAAAGACGCCTTGTTTAACGCTGATGGAAATACTAACGTAACTGCTACAAATAAAGTTTTAGGCACAGCAGTCCCTTATTCAGGTGAATATGGTATATCTAAAAACCCAGAATCATTTGCTTCAGAATCATATAGAGCATATTTTACAGATAAAGTTAGAGGTACTGTTATGAGATTATCAATGGATGGACTAACTCCTATATCAGATTTTGGCATGAAAGATTGGTTTAGAGATAACTTAAAACTAAACAACACTATAGTAGGTAGTTATGATGATAAAAAAGATGAGTATAATATATCTCTACCAAATACAACTGAACCCACTGCAAGATCTATTACTTTTAAAGAAAACGTAAAGGGCTGGGTAAGTTTTAAATCTTTTATAACTAACAACGGTATTAGCTGCGCAAATGAATATTATACTTTTTTAAATGGTAATTTGTGGAAGCATAATGATGAAACAGTTGATAGAAATACTTTTTATAACAACTATTTTAATTCTACTTTTGATGTAGTTTTTAACGATGCGCCTGGCATAGTAAAATCTTTTTATACATTAAACTATGAAGGTAGTAACTCAAAAGTAAACGCAAATTTAGGCAATTTAATTAATGACAGCGAGCATGATATCGACTACTACAATACTCATCCTTATCAAATAAAAGAAGGTTGGTACGTTGAATCTGTATATACAAATAAAGAGTCGGGAACCATAAGTGAATTTATAGAAAAAGAAGGCAAGTGGTTTAATTACATAAGAGGAGAAGAAATATCTCATGGCGCACAAGATAGTATAATAGTTGATCCTAATGGTAATTCTAATTTTAAGCAAGCTAACTTTGCAATACAAGGGTTGGGATCTGTAGATGGTGTTGCATCTCCTCCACAAACACAAGGTTGTACAGATCCAACAGCTAATAACCATAATCCTAACGCAACAGTTGATGATGGTTCATGTACTTACGCTTTAGGTTGCACTGAGGGAACTGCTGCGAATTATGATCCTTTAGCAACTACTGAAGATGGCTCTTGCTATTTTGAAAATTGTTTTGATCAATCTGCATATCAATACCATCCTCAAGGAGGCAATTTATCATACAATACAGTTAACGCTGCAGCTCTTGCTTATAGTGCTATTTATCCTGGTCCACCAAGTCCTTTAGTAAGCGTTGGTTGTATTAATGTTATACTTGGTTGTGCTGACGCTGGTCAATTTAATAGCAATAACCCACCTGGTGCAAATATAAACGACGGGAGTTGTGAGCCTTTTACTTACGGATGTTTAGGTCAAAATGGTATTAACGCAACTCAAGCTACAAATTACGCGGGACCAAATAATCAATATGGTAATCCAGAGGTAAACACAGATAATGGTTCTTGTACTTTTCAATGGTGCGATTTAAATGCTAATGACTCTGCTAATAACAACATAGTTACTGGAGATGCTCAACTACAATCTCAAAACTATACTCTTGGCGCTGGTGGTGTTATTGATAATCAATATTGTATTAGTGGTGGTTGTACGGATCAAACCGCGTCTAATTATAATTCTGGTATCAACGCACTTGGAAACGTAACAACTTGGGATGATGGTAGTTGTTCAGGTTGTACAGATCCGAACGCTTGTAATTATAATCCTAATGTTGACATTGATGATGGTAATTGTTCTTCTGATACATGCTTTGAGTGTGGCTTTAATTTAGACCCAATGGATAACTTACAAGTAACACATGTTACAAATGCAGATCAA
>TARA_R100001594_G_scaffold23093_3_pt1 | contig 10090 bp, 18 predicted proteins | sample TARA_R100001594 | Tara Oceans TARA_R100001594 (sample SAMEA2622752) | marine metagenome | biome: marine biome (ENVO:00000447); feature: marine epipelagic mixed layer (ENVO:xxxxxxxxx); material: "saline water (ENVO:00002010), including plankton (ENVO:xxxxxxxx)" | depth 150 m
TCCTTTGGAAAACGGTGTGATTGATACAGATAAAATGAAACAGTGGCTCGAATCGGATGACAGAACCACACCAGCAACAGATATCTAGGATTGGAATTGCAATGGATACCGTGGCGTGGTGTCAAAGCCACCTACGGGTCCATTGTCGTGTGGACATCAAACTCTCAACCTCTGATGAGATTGACTGCTGGGGCATGTCCTGGCAAGCCGACGACCCCGACTCTTATTACATCTGCATTGCAGTCGATCAACCACTCAGGGACTTTGTCGCTACAGTTGCACACGAAATGATTCACATCAAGCAGTGGCAACGAAACAAGTGGAGAGGTGATGGCGAACGCGAGGCGTATCGCAAGCAATACAAGATTGCTGATCGCATCTGGAAAACAAATCTCATATAAAGTTCGAGGAGTGTCATGGATGACAACTCAAGAAAATCTGGTGATGGTGATCGGAGTTTCGATAATGTTAATGGTCTCACTATTGGAGATTATTTTAATAGCAAAGCAAAGCCGATTGAGGCTTCCTGGTTCAAGGAAGAAGATTGGTTCAACTTCCAAGAAACCTGCAAACTGATGGAATGCTCTTATCACACTCTGAAAAGATGGATTCACGACGGCAAGGTTCACGCCGTGTTTCCTCCAAACACTGAGGGTGAGGGCAACTGGTACATCCATGCTGACAGTGTGGCGAACAGGCCAGAATAAAAAAAGCCCCCGGCACGACGAGTGTCCAGGGGCCTTTCCAAGAGAAGCGTCTGTTTTATTTTTCGAGCCACTGCTTCAGGGCTATGCCCCGCTGCTCAGTAATGTTACCAGATTTAGAATATAGGTGAATCATGCAGTCTGCTTCGTTGTGAAGTTCTTCTAGGTTTCCAACGAAGTGGGAATAAGCCAGTTCAGAGGGAGCCTGGGAAACCGTACCCTCGACCCCGGAAAACTCATCGAGAACTGTCGAGCCATCCATCACGACGACGTACTTCGGTTTTACTTTCACGCTTCGCCTCCTTCGGTTGATTTGAGTTGATCGTGCAAGAGGTCTCGAAGTTGTTTCTGCAATTCCAACGTGCTTGATTTGACTTCGAGAAGAAGTTCCAGGTGGTCAATCTCAATTTGGAGTTTTTCAATCTCAGAGCAAGCCTCAACAAATTTCAAGAATTGGTCTTGATCATTGTGATCATCCATGTGTGTATTCTTTTTCCGCATATCGTGCCATAGCCTCCAGTGGTGCGTACTTGTCAATGAGTTCGTTTGTGAGGAGCATACGCATGACTTCCTCACCTTTTTCGTTGAGTTGAACCCGGTAGCAGGTCGCGTGTCCGATGTGAGCCTCAATCCAGTTCGGCTCGTAGCCGTTTGATTCTTGAAAAATTTCAGCGTCGAACACGATGTCTTCATACATGTAAACATTGCCGTCGCGTTCTTTGCGAGGACCGAGTTCATCAATCTCGCAACTGATGGTGTCTTCGGGTTTTCGTTTTCGTCTTCGTCTTTTCATCGTGCTTCTCCTGGTTGGTGTACGGGTTGAAACTTTCACGCCCATTGGAGGGCCATTGCTGCGGCGATTCCAGGGTAGGTGGCTGATCGAATCTTCCACCTGTCTTCAGATGGTCCTAGTTTGTTCTGTCCGCTGTCGGTCTGGTTTGCCCATCGTTTCTTCCCATCGACGATTCGAGGCTCGACGATATCGGTCGCCTTAAGGTGCGGCAGATTCTTCAGCCAGAGGCAGGTCTTCTTCGATGCGTCGTCGCCGAACATCCAAGGCTGGATAGCTTGATCGTATTTTCTGATCCGAGTCGAGATACACCCGACAGGGTTCTCCAGTGCAATTCGATCAATCGGAGCATCGAGTAGACGTTGCACAAATTCCAATGCTTGCTCAGTCATTTTCGCTCGGCCTGGCCGACGCTTGTTCCAATGCAAACCGGAAGAGCATAGGTAGGTGCAAGGTGGGTGGGCGATCATGAGATCCCAGCCGTCGTCGATAATGTCGAAGACATCACCTTCATAGTGCGGGCCTGAAACCTCAGTTGGCAACAGATCGCAGGACATCGCCTCGTGGCCTTGGGCGGCAAAAGCATCGCGGACGGCTCCGCTGTACTCGCAAGCAATCAGAACTCGCATCGTGCTTCTCCTTGTTGGTTGCTTATCAATACATGAATAGTGTACAAATTGTCCCATATCGTGTCAAATCGTACCAAATCGTACCAAATATCAAGGTTGTTCCTGGCACAACCCCAAACCGCAAAGTTGCATTCTTGGCCTGTTGGCTTTTCAGGTGTGTAAACGGGGTTGCGTTATCATCGAATACGCGATTTCAACCATAAAAACCCAAGAACCCAAGAATGAGGTTTTTGCATGAGCAGTCCGACAAGCAGAACGCTTCAGAAAATGAGAGACGAGGGCTGGACTTCGCAGGTGGTCGAACGATGGAACCCCCATGCCCGGCGTCGAATCGACCTGTTCAGCGTGATTGATGTCATCGGAATTAACGAGACCGAGACTATCGGGGTCCAGGCCACGACGCTAAGTGGAAGAACTACAAGGCTTAAAAAGATCCTGGAGTGCAAGGAGGCCCTGCTTTGGCAAGCGGCGGAAAACCGGAGACTCGAATTGTGGTGCTGGAGGAAACTAAAGAACCGTTGGCGATGTCACCGAACTGAGTTTTCTGTTGACCACACACAACACAAGTTAGTGGTTGCTAACATAGACCGGGGACTCATGGATGAGCGAACGGGCAGAAGAAAACAAGCGAAGAAGAACGGCGATCATTAACGCTGTGAAACTGTTTCTCATGGAGAATGGGTACTGGCCTTCAGTCATGGACATCTCACGAGAAACGAACCTTCCTGAGTCCTCAACTCGACGGCATGTCATGATGCTTGTCGAGCAGGGCGTGCTGAAGATTGCAGCAGGTGATCGAGGCATTACGCTTGGTATTCCAGACGTAGATGAAAACGTGTGGAGAAATTCCGGTGGGGACTCTTGAAATGAAAAAAGAATCCCGTATAAGCCCACCTGGGAAGGGTGCGATGTCGGAGAAATTGATGACTCGCAACCCAGGTTCGAACATAGTTCGCTTGAGTCTGAGCGACTGGTTGATTCTGATTGGAATCATTGTCCCAGTTGCAGCGACAGTCGTTATGACGACATTTGATCGTCAGCGTGAATTGGGCGTAAAGATCAACACTGTGATCGTTCAGCAAGAAGTGATCGATGACAGGATTTCTCGTGTCGAGGGAACGCTCGATACACTTTTATTGCATGACGTAGGTTTCTCTCGATGAGAATGTTGATCTGGCCCAGGCTTTTAATTTGCACAGAGATACCCCTGTACGCTCTGTGTTTTATGTCTCTGGCGGGGTGCGTGAGCGTGGGAGCGAAGAAGCACGCCTCCGTTTCTGACCTTGCCGCTCCCCTCGCTGGAGACGCTGATCACCTCGTGAGTATGGCTTCACAATCAGGATCGCTTTGGCCGATGTCGATTGGTGGCATGGTCGCCATCCTCGCTGCCATTGCTGCGTTTGTAATCGGCTCACGAAAATCCGCCATTGGTCTTCTCATCATTGGCGTCATGCTCTGCATTGCTCCTATCTTCTTGCTGGATGTGCTGACACACCTGTCAATTCCGCTGGCAATCATCTTTGGAATCGCTGGGGTCGCAACCCTTGCGTATTACCTGGGAGCTTTGTGGCAGAAGTACAGATTCAAACATCGCCTAAAGGCGAGAGCGGAGTACATCGAAGACACCGCTGTATTCAACGAACTCGATGCGGGTTCGGTCGGTCGAGTCCTGCGTGGGATTGACCGCAACGACTTCAACGCAAGGAAAAAAATCAGATGATTATGAGCATTGCTTGCTTCGTTCTGTCGGTACTTGGTGGCGTTGCTGCCGGTTCACTGCTTCAAGCCTGGGGCTTCTGGTCTTGGCTCAAAGGAAAAACCCCGTGGGGAAAGTCTGACTGATGCCGACTGTAACGCTACAACCTACAGAAGCAAGAACAATCGACACCGACATCACCGAAGGAAGTTCGAGTGATCGAAGTACGGTGAACCGGATGACGGTGGGCTGGAACTCAAGCTCGAAAGAATCGAGGGCATTGCTGGAGTTTGACTTGTCTCAGGCGTTGCCCAAGAGTGTCTCAAGCACTGGTATTTCCAGTGTGACGTTGACGTTGATGCATAAAACTCAGTTCAACTTTTCTTCGTCCCAAACCAAGACCTATCAACTTCAGGTCATTGATGGTGCGTTCGAGGAAGACGCGAACTGGACATACCGCGACGGCGACACTACGTCATGGTCTACGGCTGGCGGCGACTTCTTGGTCGGTCTGGGCGCACACTCGCATGTGTACACCGGGCAAACTGATCTGGTTGTAACTAGCAGCGACCCATCGTCGGGAACGATTCTCAGTCACGTTCGTGACGCGATCTCTACCAAGGGCATGAAATACCGCTTGGCTATTGTTCAGCAGTCTGGCGGCGCGAATCGGTACACAACATTCTGGAGTTCTAACGCGGACTCAGCGAGTGATTACCCGAAACTAGAAATCACCTATGCCGGTGTCCCTGGCATCGGATTCAAGACTGTGACATCCAGATTATCTAGCCTGAAACGTAGAAAACGTGCAGGTCGTAAGAAATAGAGAACAACTATGACTACCGCAATTACAGTAGAAAAACACAATCACGACATGATGATTGTGCAGGCCACGCTGCTCGCTGACGCCAGTGGCGACGCCTCAATTCAAACATCGAACGAGTACAAGGGTTTCATCGTCAAGATCAAGGTGGACCCTACGACTGGCAGCACGGCTCCCACGGCCAACTGGGATCTGTACGTCACTGATGATTATTTGACAGGCACAGATGGGACCGTTCCTGATGTGTTGGGTCTAGTTGGCAAAGACCGCCACACGACTTCTATTCAATCACTAGAACAAGACGACCTGCACAATGGAGCAGCGTGCCACGGCAAGCTCACCATCGTTGGGGACGCAATGGGCAACGGAGGCGACGCAACCGTGACCTTGTACATCTTGCGAGTAGTTTGACAATGAGCGATACCAACGACCAACCACGCGAATACTCGACTCTCACAAAGAACCAGCGGAACTTCCTGCGGGCCTATGAAATCTGTGGGGTTGTAAGCGAGGCAGCACGCCGAGCAGAGGTAGATCGAACGCGACACTACCACTGGATCAAGGAGTCTGAGGACTACCAGGAGTGCTTCGAACAAGCACGAGTTGCCTGCGGCGAACGAATCATCGCCAAGTGTCGTCACCTCGCACTTGACCAGGACAACGTCCCGATGCTGATCCACCTGTCCAAGGGCTACTTCCCGGAGATATTTGGGACCAAGCGGCACGAGATCAGCGGACCCGGCGGCGGTCCAATCCAAAGCCAAGCACTGAGCGGAAGCACGAACCGACTACGAGAACGACTGGATGCACTCAGAGAACGCTGTGAGCGAGCAGGCTCATCCACTGACCTACGGGATCTTCTGGATCGACGAGGCGAGTGGCTGGCCGATAGCGACTGACGAGGGCTTGAACCTCTTGGTACGCGAAGAACTTGTTGCCTTAGGCGACGAGGAGGGTGTTGACCGCGACGACATCCTTGAATCGTGCAGCAAGAGCATCCACTACTGGCTGAACTACTTTGGCTGGACGTACAACCTCAAGGTCGTTGACGACGATGGCAACGAGGTTCCCGCAGTCGCCCAGCACGTTCCGTTCAGGACTTGGCCTGTGCAGGACGCAGCCCTCCGTAGCATCATCGAAGCAATCGACACGGGTGAAGATGTCATCATTGACAAGAGCCGTGACATGGGAGCCTCGTGGCTCTGTGTGGCCGTTGCTGTTTGGTACTGGTTGTTCCGCGACGACGCCCAGGTCTTGATGGCCTCACGAATCGAGGATCTTGTCGACAGAAGGGGTGACCCCGACAGCCTGTTCTGGAAAGTTGACTACATGCTGGAGTCCTGCCCCGACTGGATGCTTCCAGGTGAGCGGCAGCACTTCATGCGTGGCGGATCGTGTCGATCTCACATGCAACTCATCAACCCGGTGACCAACGCGACGATCTCTGGTCAGGCAACCACAGGCCATGTCGGTCGTGGTGGTCGTCGAACCTTTGTCCTGTTTGACGAGATGGCAGCGATGGATCACGCGACAGATGCATGGCGATCAGCGGCGGATACCTCTGCCTGCCGTATCGGAAACTCGACGCCCATCGGTCCTGGTACGGAATTCACCAAGCAACGCAACGCTGGTCTTGTTCACGGCAAGCCGAAGATCGTCACCCTTGGGTACTGGGACCACCCGACCAAGGGCAAGAACCGCGAGTGGAAGGTTGATGAAGACGGCACTATCACAAACATAGCCGGTCGTGGTTACTGGACATCCCCTTGGTTCCGCAATCAGGTTGAGCGTCGTCAAGACCCCTCCGATGTGGGACAGAACATTCTCATCGACCACACCACTTCCGGCGATCTTTTCTTCAACTCATCTATCGTGACCCGCCACATCCAGGCCAACGGAGGCGACCCAATTCGATGTGAAATCGAAGACGGCAAACTGGTCTCCTGTGAGCGTGGGCGGTGGTTCGTCTGGTGTGATCTTTCGAACGGCAGACCTGACCGGCAGACCAACTTCTGCATGTTCGCAGACTTGGCTCAGGGCCGGGGTTCATCTAACTCAGCAGTCGCGGTAATGGACCGCGAGACAGGAGAAATCGTTGCAGAATTCGTTGACCCACACACCTCACCTTTCGATCTTGCTGAAGAAGTATGTCTTGCAGGCCGCACCATCTGGCGTGGTCAGAACGGCGAGGCGTTCTTAGGGTGGGAGGTCAACGGTCCAGGCGAAGCGTTCTACCAAGATGTGCAACGACAGAACTACTCCTACATCTACTTCAAGCGACAGTTGGGCAAGCGTACCGACAAACGCACGAAGGACTACGGGTGGAGGTCGGATCGAAGATCCAAGCGGATCTTGCTCTCAGGCTTGTCCCGCGAGATAAACGCAGGCGACATCACGATTCACAGCCGCGAGGGTTTGGGAGAGATGTTGAACTACGTCTTCTTCGCAGATGGAAGCATCGGCCCAGGTCATCTCCAAGACGAAACCACGGGCGCGCGTGAGTCTCACGGTGACCGAGTCATCGCCTACGCCGGTGCGGTCTTCATGAGAAATGAAGCACCCCACTTTGACGGCACGGTTCCGATGTATAAAAGAAACACCCTTGGTGACATCTTGGGACACGCGGAGGTGGTCAATGAGTAGCATTCAGGATCGACTGGAAGAACTGGCATCGGAAATGATTGATCTACTTGGGTCTCATGGCGGCGAAGGCTGGCTTGGGGCCATTGGCACAGGCGACACGACCTGGACAGTGATGGTCGCTGATTGCCCGATTACGGCAGTTGAGTTGATGGAAAGTTATGTGAGCAGTACGGAGCAATGAGACAAACCCTGTCATGCTTGAAGAGATACGCAAAGAAGTGCGTGAGTGGAGCAAGAAGATCCTCGAAGAACCGAGGGAGTCTCTTGGCGACTGGCCGGTCTGTCCGTTTGCAAAGGGAGCATGGGAGGCGAACGCTGTTGGGATTGATGTTGTTGACGACTGGCGTGATGTCATCAAGGGCATACATGACTTCATCGAAAACAAATCCGCAATCACCATTCTGGTCAAGATGGAGCCAGATGATTGGGACATGGACGAGTTTCAAGAGGATGTCCGCAAGCTCAACAAGCAGTGGTCAAAGAAGAATGTGTACAGCCTTGGCCTGCACCCCTGGGACGAGCGTACCTTCTTGGCCCAGTCAACCGAAGAAGATCCCGAGCTTGGTTTACACGATGAATACGTCTTCGTCTTACTCTTTCGGTTGGACGAACTCAACATCGCCAGCAAGTCTTTGGAAGAAGACGGGTTCTACAAAGAGTGGACACCTGAACTGTATTACGAAGTATTAGCACGCCGAAAGTTAGGCGAAAACAAACAATGACACTCGATTGTGACACCATCCAGAAAGACCTCAAACAGTGGGTAGACAACTACCTAGATGTTCCGAGTGATTTCTACAACGGAATGAAACCATGCCCGTATGCGAAAAGCACCTGGGAACGTGGTGGTGTTTGTGTTCTTGTGGGCCAAGAAAAAACGGTCATGGACACAATCGATGGTTGGGATGATAAGTTTGAACTTGTCATTGTTGTGTATGACGCTGAGAAGTGGTCAAGCAACGAGTGGGTTCAAACAACGAACAAGCAGATAAGAAATAACGATCTATATCTGATGTCATTTGATCCAGACAATAACGGCCCTGATGACCCAAATTTGGACCCACACGAATGGGGTTCTGTAACTGAAGATGTGTATGGAATGGTGTTTGTTCAACGGCTTTCAACATTGAAATCGTTTTCAGAAAAGTTGAAGCCGACTGGATATTACGAGTTTGTTACCGATGATTTTTTAGCTTATGTAAACGAAAGGAATGAGCTATGCGAGGAAGAAGTAAAGCAACAGGCAAGCGACGTCCAATGAGCAAGGGCATGGGAATGCTAGGAAAGAAGAAAAAGAAAAAGGTTGTACGACGCCGCAAGAAGATTTGACATGAGAATTAATAAAACAAGTCGGGGATACACTGCTGCGACGGGCGGTGTATCCAAAGATTTCAAGAAGAAAAGCGACGCTCAAGAATTTTTGGACAAGTTTCGGGCCGCGAAAACCAACACCCGAGCGGGAACAAAGTCAACAACCAGCAAACGCAAGCGATCCGCTATGACCAAGCGATCACCAAGGACCGGATACTGATGGCAAACAAACAAGCACCGCTGATGATGGGAAACCTGAACACTCCGGCAACGCCAAACCTGATGATGGGAAACATGGCAATGGGCGGTCGTCCTCCTGTCGGTATGCCGCCTAATCGCAGTATGCCAGGGGGAGGATATGGTGGTCCTTACGGACCTGCCTACCTTGATGCAATGAACGCGCACATGCAGGGTCGGCGTGTCGCTGGGTATTACGACACCGATGTTGGTTTAATTATGGCCGAGCTTGACCGGCAAGATAAAATCGACGCGGGCGTAAATGAAGTCATTGATGATCTTAAATATCACTACACATTGGGGAGTTGGGGTGGTAGAAGGCCAATCGATGATATTTTAGGTATACCAACCAAACCACCACACGATCCTGATGATGTCTATTTGCCGTGGCACGCTCCAGGCAGCGGAGTTAAAAGAGTGCCAACGCACCGCAACCCTCGCGCAAAGTAAGCCATGAACTTGTTACCAATAGTTCTTTGCCAGAATAATTATGCTTGATATAACACCAGAACATCTATACGAAGAAATTCAAGCGGCAGAAGCGTTGCGTGATTCTCACCTGGAGTCATACACCGATTTGGTCAGCCAGTTTGTCGGCTCCGCGTATAGAGACATGTCAGACGAGAGCGGCGACGTTCCCGAAAACCATGTCTATGAATATCTTTCGTTGACTATTCCACGACTGGTTCATGACAACCCACGGATTCGTGTAAGCACTCGCAGGCCCGTCAGTCAACGCATGACGGCGTTGGCAATGGAACACGGCCTCAACAGGTGGTGCAAGGACACCAATGTTCGTTTGCCGCTGATGCTTGCAGGCTACGACATGCTGATGGGTTACGGCGTCATGATGACAGCCGAAGAACCACAGCCAGGGTACGACCCAGAAGACCCTGATGTCCCTCACTGGCCTCGCTGCTACCGCATTTCGCCCAAACGTTTCTTCACCGACCCGATGGCGTTGTCGTTCGATCAGGCAAGGTTCATGGGTCACGTTTGGATTCGAGACAAGGAAGACCTGCTGGAAGAAGCCAAAGACGACTCAACCTGGAACCGCGAGTTCATTGAGTCGGTGGGTGACGACGTTGATCTCGACAATTACCGAGACATCAAGGGTGTCAAGTCAAACGCACCATCTCGCAAAGAAATCTTGGGCTACGAGATTTGGGTTCCAGAGGTCCAGCACGACGACGATTTGGGTCCGATGGAGGGATTCAACGGCACGATCTACACCATCTCGATGGCACAAGGAACGGG
>TARA_R100001594_G_scaffold127806_3_pt1 | contig 10067 bp, 14 predicted proteins | sample TARA_R100001594 | Tara Oceans TARA_R100001594 (sample SAMEA2622752) | marine metagenome | biome: marine biome (ENVO:00000447); feature: marine epipelagic mixed layer (ENVO:xxxxxxxxx); material: "saline water (ENVO:00002010), including plankton (ENVO:xxxxxxxx)" | depth 150 m
TGCGCTTTTTGGTCCATCCATGTGTGTCGCTGACATTTGCTGTAAATCGTGCCAGTGACCATACATTACATTGCATCCTAACTTCCTAATATGGTTAGCAGTATGGTATTGACCACCATATTGATGACCATGATAAAAGTAAAGTTTTCCCATTTTAAGATGTTTCCCAAACTGATGATATTTGTACCCACGATCTTTAAGCTTAACAGCATTAGCAAATCTATACTGAGGTATATAGGGGTACTTTTCAACTGCATAATTAAGCCAATTATCATGATTACCCTCAGTAATATGCTTTTCTTTGCAGCCTGCTTTATCCAAGCTTTCATCAATTTGATCCATTCCATCATTGACATCTTTAACATCCTTATCAAAGTCATCTATTAAATACTCTAGTGGTGGAGCTTTTTTTCTTTTAAACCTCCATGCACTAAATGCGTTCCACTCCCCTACGTCACCTAAATCTATATAAGCATCAGGCTTTACTATCTCAATTGTCTTTTTTAGACAGTTGATTGATGGTTGATCATGGAGAGGAAAATGTTTATCTGGAGTTACTATAACTCTTTTGACAACACCTTTATCCATACTGCTTCCCTTTCTATTTATTGTTTAAGGTTTCTTTTTACCGCCACCACCACTAATTGGTCTGCCTCCACTTGGGGAACGGCCTGTTACGTTTTTTTTCGTTACTTTTCTAGAACCTCTTATAGCTCTTTTAGCGCTTGCTGCAACTCTACTTTTTCTTGCTCTACTAGCCGTTTTTTTAGCTCCACCTATTTTTCTTTTAGCGCTTTTAGCTTTAGTTTTTCTTTTTTTAGGTCTTCCTACTTTAGACCCATATGTTCCTTTACCATACGGCATATTATTCTCCTTTTATTTGTTATCTTCCGTAGTAACACAATAATTTTAATGCATTACTACTTTCTTGCCCTGTAACTGTTATGTAATTAAAGCATCCCCAAAGTATATCACCTGGGAGCAATCTACAAGCAGTTAAATCATCACCATGTAAAGATTCTGCAGTAATAGTTATAAAGTCGTCAGAAAGAAAATCAACACTTGCTTGACCTACAACTTTAATAGCAACAAATAATGTGTCACCAGTTTTATCACCACTAGTACCTATATTGCCTGAACCACTAGTTCCACTGCTAGGAATAAGTTCTTTAAATCCTAACTGCCCTAAAGCGATATTACTACCTTCATCTCCACTATATTGCATTATTCCTCTATGTGCCATTATTTACTTAACTCCTTACGTATTAGTTGAATTTTATACACAAAATATACTATAGTAGCAATTCCAACGCTTATACGTACCATTTCAGGCAACATTTCTATAAATTGGATACTCATCCCTCCTCCACCTATTATTGCTGATTTTAGTGTATCTAAGTCCATTTTAAGCCTTTCTTAATTATTCGTTAAAATATGAAGCAGGTAAAGGACCTTCTCCAAAATTATATATTGTTATATTATCATCAGGATCAACAACCTCATAGGTTTGTTTTCCCCAATCTATACCACCTAACCTAATATCAGAAGTTTGTTTTTGAACATTAACTTCATTTGAAGGATGTGGATCTCCAGCTTTATAAGTTACAAATTTAAACCATTTTTCAAAATCATTATCCCATTGTGCTTTCATTGAATCTGGTGAATTATTCCATTCATTAAGTAAAGAATCTCTTTCACTTAAATTATTATTTGGTTGTATTTTGTTTTCAGATTCCTTTAAATTAGTGTTATAAACTCCACCTTTCCATTCAAATATCCTTAAACCTTCTGATCTGGCTTGATTAAAAGCATCCCCAAAAGACATATTATCATAACCACTACCTTCATCATCAAATATATTAACATCTTGATTTATTACAGTATTTATAGTATCTACAGGAACGTTTTGTACAGGCTCAATATTAGCAACTGGATCAACTGATATAGGAGTAGTAGGATTACTTACAATTTCACCACCACGATATATTCTATTTCTTTCAGGTATTATAGGATTAGCAGGAGTATCGCCCATCATATATGTTTGATTAGGTCTTTTAAAACCTGGTTGAGGAAAAGGTTCTCCTAACGGTTGCCTTGATTCAGTTTGTCTACTAGGCGGGACATGATATCTTGGATCATTTTGATCAGTTTGAAAAACTTCCATTTCTCCCGTAACTGGGTTTGGTTTGTATATTTTCATACTTTACCTACTCTTTCACTTAGTGCTTTTGCTCTATTAGGAGTCTGTTTAGCCCAACGACTATCAAGCATTTCAATAGAAGCATTTTTAAATTCTTTATTTTGTAAATAAGCAATTGTTTTTCTAAATTTTGAGAAACCTGTTACGCCTAATTGATAACACATTTCTGTTACTACATTTTGTATTTCTGGTGGCATATATTTATACCAATCAAATTTATTTTTAATTCTATCATTTAAGTTTTTAAGCTTACGCTCAAGAATAATGTCACATATATCTGCATCAAGTTCTAAATCTTTTATAGCAAAACCATACCCTATAGTATCTATACCTAAAGAATCTTTATATACTACACCAACATAACCTTCATGTTTTTTTATACTTTCTATTAAGTCCATTTTATTCTCCTGTAAATGTTGAACTGTTTACTAATTCTTGAGCTTCTGTCTTAGTTAATACACTGTTATTAGGATAATCCATAGAGTCTCCTAAACTAGCTATAGCTGATAACTCTCCTTCTTTCATAGAAAACTCACCTTTTAAAATAACGTAAGATCCATCATGAGATAACCTAGGGGCTCCAAGATTTCCTTTAAAAGTAGCCTCTTTCCATGTAGGTAAATAATCTTCAGTTGGTCCTGACATTTCTACAACTGATAATAAGTCAGCCTTTAAAGTAACTCCATCATAAGATATACTCTTACTATCAAGCCAGGCCTTTATTTGTGCTACAGTATTAGCATTAGTAGGTTTATTCTCATCATCTATTTTATAACCTAATTTTGCTTGCAAAATACTAGGGACTTTACTCTCATAAGTTTCTTTCTTTAAACATATATACATTTCATAATGTGCCATTATTTGTGACTCCTTTTACCTGCTTTATAATTTCTTAATACTTCTCCTTTTGCTGCTGTAGATAAATTGGCTGCATCTGAAACTCCAGTTGATACACCCCCATCTGAAAGAAGTTTATTATATATTTTAAAATCATCAATTTGTCCTATAAAAAATTGAGTACCCTCTCCTCTTCTTGTACCTATATGTAAATCAGCATCTGGAGCTATTGTACCTATATTTGTATCAGTTTCAATTTGTCTTAAAACTCCATTTATATATACAAATTTCTTATCAGCAGAATAGTCATAAGAACAAATAATATGATGCCATTCATCAACTGCAAGAGCGTTTGATACTGCTGTATCTAAGACATCAGTACCATCTGATACTACAAAATAAATAGTATGACTTGATGACCATCTTATATGCCATCCTTCAGCACTATTAGAAGCCTCTTGATGAGTAGCCATAAACATAGGTTCGCCAGAAGTTTTAGATTTAAACCAAAATTCAACTGACCAATCTGAAGCTCCATAATCTGAAATACCTACACCATCTTCTGTTTTAACTATACTTGAGCCACTTAAATCTGGTCCACCACTATCATACCTTATCAAAGGTAAATTTAAACATTCAGTATTTCTTTGACTGTTCATTAAAAATCCTTGCGAATCTCTTGAACTGTCTGCACCTGCTGTAATAAGCATTGTTTCTGTAATATTTGTTGGAGTTCCATTAAATAAAGAGCCAGCTTTACCTATATCTGTCCATGTACCTAATCCATTATTTCTCCAATAATGCAACAAATTACTAGAAGCACTATGGGTTGTAGCATCAAGAGCTAAACCCTCATTATATATTTCTGTTACCTCTGCTGCAGATAATTGTTTATTCCATATAGATATTTCTGTTAATCCAAAATCTGGGTTATTAGCACCACCACCTCTATTATAAATTTGAAAATTTCTAGTATCCGCAACTGCGACTGTATGATCAGTTTTTGGAGTCTCTGCTTCTCCGTTTATATACCACCTAGAAACTGTACCACTATTAGTAATTGTTACAGCACAATGATACCATTTACCTAAAGTTAAAGCACTTGAAGTATTTGCTTGAGAAGCACTAGATTGATTTGTATAATATTTTAGCGTTCGTGCTGATGCATCATAAAAAACATAATATCCTGATGTATTAAAAGCTCCTTTACTTAAAACATATCCATCTAAAGTATTTGAGTTAGGCATAAACCAAAATGATATACTATAAGCACCTGTTGTAAATTTTAAATCACTATCTCCATCAGAAAAAGCAACATGTGCAGAATCTTTACCATGTGGCCAAGCTAATTGGTTATAAGATTGCAATGCTGTTTGAGGTATATCAAGTTGTTGGTCTGCATCTGTCCAACCCATTGCTGTGCCTACTTCTTTAACAGATACATTATCAACACTAAATATATTATCACTACCACTATCATTAGTAACTGCGGTACAATTAATTCTTAAATTTCCTGTAGCATCTGCAGTAGTTACATCAGCATAATATGTTTGTTCAGTTGCATTAATAGTTCCATCATTTGGACTTCCATCACTTGCTGTTATTGTTGTTCCATTGTTTCCTAATACAAATTTAATTACCAAATCTGAATCTGCTATTGTTGTAAAATCTAAGTCAGCTTGTATTCTATAAGTTCTACCTGCTACAATAGGATGAGAACCACCTGCTGCATCAACCTTAGCTATTGCTAATTGAGCACCTTGATTATCTTGAGCTCCAGCAGAACTATTACAAGTTATAAACAATTTACCACCAGAAACATTTATATTTCCACTAGCACTACCATAATGAGTCCATTCATGAGATGAGAATCCAGTTCTATTCTTAGCGTCAGTTATTTGCTCATCACCATAAAATACAGTTGTTGCGTTATGTTTAGCGTTTACAGCCTCTACTGTTAGATTTTTAATAGTAATATCACAAGCTGCATTTCTAGCAATAGCTATACCAGTTTTTTGAGCACTTTGATAATAAAATTCATGAGTACCAACAGTGCTTAATACTCCCTGAGAATAAGGTGTGTGATTTAATCCACCACTTCGTGGCAGAATCCTTATTGAGCCAGATGTTACATTAGTAACTTCAACAGTAATTTTGTATGTTTGACCTAATTCTAATATAGTTGTATCATGAAATGCAGCATCAATATATGTGCCATCCGATACTATCCTCATTGTTTGAGCATTCGTATCAATTTCCCAGTAATTATTTGCATCTGTGCTAGCATGTACACTCCATTTGCTACTATCTGTAAAAGTTCCATAACCAGATATAACATCAACTGGTCCTGTATTAGAAGCATCAAGTACATAAGACTGATTACCTCTATGCCCCTCATTCATTGGGTACCAAAATTTAAGATTAGAGCTATCTATCGATGTATTACTTCTATTTGATACTAATTGATCTGGATTAAGATAATCATAGGTTATATCCTCTTGAGTCCAAGCACCTTGCCATCCTTGAAGATCAGACATTTTACCAGTCCACGCATTTTCAAAAACCCCACTATTTATACGGCATCCTATAATACTTGCAACTAAATCAGCATTATTATTATCACCTACAGTAAGAGTTCCACTTCCATCTGCAACTCCATTTACATAAAAATTTACAGTGCCAACACCATCAAATACCCATACTGCTCTATACCAGGTGCCTGAATTTAATATTGTATTTGCTGGTCTCCATGTTGATGCACCTAAATCATAAAAAGCTAATTTTTCAGCACTAGTCATTACAAGAAAAGCAGAACAAGCGGAATCTGCATAAGAAGTATCATTTCCACAAATGTATTGATAACTAGTACTTGCTGAATCAAATTTAATCCAAACAGCTACAGTCCATGCTCTATTAGCTGCAGTTGATTCTGCAGTATAATCCACAAAAACTACAGGAGTTGCTGATCCAGATACTGATAAATAATCAGTAACACCATCAAATTCTAATGCTCTACCTGAATATATTTGTGCGTGATTGTTGTTACCAGAAGTATCTAATCCTCTAACTCTTGTTGGTTTGTCCATTGTTTGTATTGTAGCTGCCATTATTCTAATGTCCCATTGTTTGAACCATGGGAATCATTTGCATCGCTACTTAAATTCCACCATGATACTAAATTTGTTTTTTCACTAGAAGATAATCTAGCGTAATCTTTCCACATAATTGACTGTATTTGCGCTTGTGTTAGGTCTGTATCCCACATACCAGCATTACATATATATCCTTTAAATTCTGAGTCTCCTGCATTTAAATTCTCTGCTTTTCCTATTTGAAACTCTGTAGTTGCATCAGTATCTACTGCATATCTTATACTTGTTGAAGTTTTATCAAGTACTCCATTTAAGTACATTTTTAAAGTTTTAGAACCATCAGATGCGCCATCTACTGTAATCATAGCATGATTCCAAACATCTCTAGTAGGTGCTGAAGTCCACTCTTTACTAGTAGATGCAGCAGCACTTCCAATTGCAGTAGATAATTTTGTCGTATCACTAGAAGAAGAATCAGTTGAAAATCTTAATATCACACCATGAGTATGTGTAGCATAACTTGCTCTTCCCATCAATGTTGGGCGTTCTTCTAATTGACCTGTTAGTATTTTAAACCAACACCCCATACTAAATGCACCTGAAGGGGTATTTATTACTCCCATATTAATTCTATCACCATTACCATCAAAATATGCAGCACCATCACTTACAAGATGCACTTCTCCTGAAGAATAATTGTGTTTTAATACTAAAGAATCAGTAACTATACCAGGCGTTACTATACCTGATTTTGATAAACTGTTTGAAAGACCTAAAGCCATAACTAACCTACGTAAGCTATAACAGTTCCACCAGCTAAATTAAATTTTGACCATCTACCATATAAAGTCATACCCGCTGGAAATGTAATACCTGATGTAGTGTCACCATTAGAATCAAGATCTGTAGCACCTGCTGCAGAACCAAACCATTTATTACTTACTTGAGTTAATGTTGTAAAAGTAACATCATCAACTATTTGTAAAGCAACCCAATGTGATCCAGTTGGAGCATCTATATCATTACTTGTATCATTTGTTAGCAGGGCACCTGCTTGACCTAGAGAAGCGTTTTGTGCTTCTTGAACTGTGAATCCTTGTAATCCACCTTGTTTATTTGCCATGTCTACCTCCTGCCCTAAGCACTGGCTGTGCGTGAATGGGCTTGTTATCTTATTGCATAAGGCCCTGGAGCTATCATTCTAGGTCCAGATACTTTTGCGGTTTCTTGTTTTTCAATCATTTTACGAAATTCTTTTAAATTGGCTTTGCGCATATTAGAGTTTCCAGCATCTTCAAACATTCTTGCTTTTAAATAATAAACTAATGCTCTAGCTAAATATCTAGGTAATTGAATATCACTACCTTCATCTACTACTTGATCATCAAGATAAGTAAATTGAATTTCCAGTCCTTTATCAGCATCTGCAAGGGGAGACTTCCATTGCGCTCTATCTGAACCAGGACCATAGTCTTTAGAATTTACATCATTATCAAATGAAGTATCTCTTTCTACTACTGCTAATTTATTACCTTTTATATAATAACCATATTCTCTAACTGTTGCCATATTACTCCTATGCGTTTACACTTGCAACTATATATTCAAGATCACATGCGCCTGTATTAGCTTGTGCTTCAACACTTAATATATCTTGATCTGGAGCACCTGCAGCACCTGCAGCCATTTCTGTAGATGCTGAATGTGAATTTAAAATAAATGTTTCACCTGCAAGTAGTTTATATGCAAACTCATCATTTTCACCATTTGTAATTCTTAGAGTTATATAATTATTAGCATCTTTATTTGTAAATCTAGCATACTTAACAAACCCATTATCAAATATTTGTCCAGCCACATCTGTATTATGAGTTGTATATAGAGTTATTTCAGATGTTGGAACTGTTATAATTCTTTCCATAACATCATGGATATTACTTATACTTCTAGTTATAGAGTTTCCTCTATTTGTACCGTTTAACGAAACTGATTCAGTTACCGTAACAGTCATTGTTGCGTTACTTATCGCCATTATTGTCTCCTATTCTGCGTCTGCATCAACAATTTTAGGTTCATGCAGAAGTCTTGGTATTTTTCTATATTCATCTTCACTATTTAAGTGATTCTTACATCTTATTTGTAATACCTTCACCATATCATCTGGGAAAGTATAAAATCTTTTATTCTGTTTTATATCAATTCTATCGGTTTTAACTTGAGCTTCACCCTCTAAATTCAACTCTTCTAAACCATCTTTTATATATGCGAGTGCTCTACCAGTTTCTGTTATTCCAGCTCTTTCCATAATTTCTTTAACTTTCACGCGCTTGTCCTCCTTGTTGAGGTTTTGGAGCAGCTTTTATCATCATAGCAAAAAAGTCTCCATAATCATTTTTTAAATTACTTAAAATACTATTCCATATAGTTATAAGTTCCTGATCTTCATCATCTTGAGCTATATGAGCTAATTTAGATTCCACTGTTTTAATTGCTCCATATAAACTTACTAAATGATAATACTTACTTGGGAAATTTTCCAAATTAGTACCTGTTTCATCTTCATCAATTGCTATATCATAGTCTATAAAATTTATTACTCCCCTATTCCCACTACTACCTGCTGTAGGTAATACATGTACTTTTTTATCAAGAACATAATATGCTGGATTATATTTAGATCTATACTTTAAACTTTTAGTATCTTGAGCATCATATCTATCTTTAGATGATATTCTATCAGCAGGTCTTAAAATAGTAGTATCATCGTGTTCTCTGGTAACATTTACAATTTGACCACTATTTACAGTTTGACCGCTTCCAGTATCATAATCTATTCTAGAAAATAATGATGCTTCTTCTGGTTTTATTTCTATAACCTTACATATAACATCAATAACTCCATCTCTTATAAATTGAGTTATTTCTGCTGCTGAAGGACCATCATCAACTCCTATATCAAATCCTACTAAACCTTCTATTTGTTCTTCAAAACTTGCCATAATTTCCTTTTAATGTCCGAGACACCCTCTACAGGGAGGGAAGCTCACCATAGAGAGTGCCCGAACTATTTATTTATTCACTTAGTCAGTATCTATGTTAGCACCGTGATTGCCAGCTCCTTGGAAAGAACTCGCAAACCATCGAGTTCCGTTGGTTATAATATCAACTCTATGCCCTATTACAGCATTTGTATTAATATCAAATCCATCACAATTAGTAGCATTTCCACCACCAGAGCCATCACGAGGATATTCTCTGTAAGTTACACTTTCAGCATCACCAGTTGTACCACCAGCAAGAGGAAGACCATAAGCAACTACGCTAACAGTTGCGCTTCCTTCTACATCTAGAATAATAGTACAACCCCAACCTGCACTAACAGAAGATAATTCAGGAAGATTAACTTTCACAGCATTTGTTTGGTCTGCGAAAAATGTTTTCCCTGCATCTCCTACTAGCATTTGATAATCAGAGTCTAAATTCTGAGCATAACTGTTCCATTTAGCATTAGAACCTAATTTTACGTTAGCCATCATTTTCTCCTTTCATCATTAACTTGCTATTGCTGTAATATGAGCAGCAGCATTAGCATAGCCTTCAGCAAACCAAAGGCTTCCGTTAGTTGTTATAATTACAAAGTCACCTACACTTCCAGCAGCTTCAATAGTAAAACCATCTGCATCTGCATCATAAGTAGTAGCGTTTCCATCTCTACAATAAGTAGCTATACAAACTTTGTTAGCGTCTCCATCAGAGCCACCAGCAGCAGGCTGTCCATATCCTACAACAGAAATATCTTCATTTACTGTATCTACTATTATTTTGCAAGTCCATCCAGCTTCAACATCAGAAAGTTGTGGAAGATTAACTGTAAATGCACTTGTCCCATCTGCAAAAAACAATTTACCAGAATCACCTGGGGTTAATTGTCTATCAGA
>TARA_R100001594_G_scaffold33329_2_pt1 | contig 10024 bp, 25 predicted proteins | sample TARA_R100001594 | Tara Oceans TARA_R100001594 (sample SAMEA2622752) | marine metagenome | biome: marine biome (ENVO:00000447); feature: marine epipelagic mixed layer (ENVO:xxxxxxxxx); material: "saline water (ENVO:00002010), including plankton (ENVO:xxxxxxxx)" | depth 150 m
GGAAAACTTCAGCGTGGTTGCATCTTTATTTGAAGCAGTAAAGGTAGACTTTGCTACCTTCTCCCACTCGCTACGATGCTGATTAAACTTACGCAACTTCTCTACTGAATCCACGGTTAGAGAGTTACCCTCTTGAGTTACATTAACACGATACGTTGTATTTCTCATACAATAATATAGTATTAACTTGACTTTCTTTTTTCCAATAATTCTGGATTTTTCTCAAACATTTCTTTCGCATCATTAGATAATGCCCTGCCATGAGTCGATACATCAATAAAGTTAAGTTTTTGCAGATAGGTTTCCGCATCAGATTGAATTGCTGCTCTGGTCATCTGTAATTTGGCGGCGAGGTTGTATAGACGCACCGTACCTTCCCGATGTAGAGTACGCAAGTAACGTAGCTCAATCTTATTCAAACCATGCGGCATTATATCCAATATGCGGCAAAGTTCATTCCAATCTGATAACTTAAAAGTTTTAGTATTATTCGCCGCTACATAAGATTTGATATTGGTTGCCATCTTTTGTGCTGCCCGACCATTGCCCCGTAGTGCTGGTGCGATATGTTTTGATACGATATCACCAGAGAACTTAATCTTCTCAGTATTAAGCAGAAGTATCTGACCTAACTCATCATAAGAATAGTCATCCAAGTCAATACGTTCCATGCGGTCAATTAAAGCATGGAATACTTCTTGTGGCTCAGTAGTAGCGAACAAAAAAGTTAATTTTTTGAAATCAATATCAATATCAGAACCCTCATAACTAAAAGTATTAAAGTTATGTTTATTAGGATTAGTAACAGTTAATAGTGCCATCGTTACATCCTTGGGTAACATATGACATTCATCGAACAAGAATGTAGCTTCCTCATTCTGCATATAAGGAATCATTATCATCTCCACGAATTGTCTGAGATTTTTAATCGTAGCACAATTTAACTCAATGTACTTTTTGGGTTCCATTGTGTTAGGTAGGATAAGATTACGAGCAAATGCCCTTGCAAGCATGGTTTTACCAGCACCTTTAGGTGCTGTAAGCATGATATTAGGGACAATCCCTGTCCTTTCAAACGCTTTGATATAAAACTCAAACTTACGCTTGGCTGGGTATTGCCCGATTACTGTTGGAAACAAGTTAGATGTAGTAGTCATAACTGGATAGATATTAAATGATTCGGGGTTGTATGTCAACCCCAAAAATCATATTTTTTTAATTTACCAATCTCCATCGTTGACATTTAGCTCAACTGGAGGAAGCACCTCTGGTTTTACCTCATTGGTAGCCTCTATCTTCTCAGTTTTTTCAGTAACATTAAGACTGATAGGTTTAACTTCTTCTTCCATCCCCGAAATCATCTGAAATGAATTAAGGAATTTTTTTGAAACGTGGATAACAGCATCATCAGTAAAGTATTTTTTCAACTCTGCCATTGATACTCCGATATATGTGATACCTCCTTTGGTTTTCATAACCGGCCTTAATTCTAAAACATACGGTTTTTGCGGTCAAGCCAAAAAACAACAAAAGTTGCTAAAATCAAAAAAAATATTTTTATGGGGCTTAAAAACATCATTATTTAGCATTTTCCAAAAAAGTCAGATTTTAATAATTTGAGATTTTAATAAGTCAAAAACTTAAAAATTTTGGGGCAGCATATTTGAGGATTTATCATTCACAATCAACCTTCGGTATTTCGGAAAATATCATTCACAATTCACGATATTTGCAAAAATCTAATTCACAATTTGAACTTGAACTTAAACTGGTTTTGGTTTTAGTTTGTTTATAGTAGTATAGAAGATATAAGTAGGGGGTATAAAGGAAAGAAATGAATGAAAGAATTTTTTTTATTTTATTATTTTTAGAAATAAAAAAAGGACAGTACCTTTTTATCCCGTCCTTTACCTTTCTCTACCTAATTATTATGTTTTTTACTTAATGTTTTATTATGTTTTTAATTATCATTTAGTTCATCCTTTATTCTTTGACTCTTTATATGCCAAATGATAGCTATTATTATTCCTATTACTATCTCCACTACTTTATCCTCATAACCTCTCTATAAATCTGTTACTTTTCCATCCCTTTATACATATATAAACCTAATAACGAAAAACTCCCCCTTTTTCCTAGGAAAAAGAGGGAATTTCGTATGAACGGGGGTATATTCTTCTACTAACCCTCGGTAGTCACATTAGGGTCGCCTACTACTTGTGGGCCTCCTTGTGGTTGACCTTGTTGTGCTTGGCCAAATGTATTAGAGAGGACTTGAATTGTTCCAGTAGCGTCTGCTAACCTCTTGGAAGTCTTAACGATTTCCTCCACGATATTCGTGTGGTCGCCAATGCCTACGGAACGATTAAATAGCATTTCTAAAACTGCTAGTGCTTCTTCCCTCTCGGCTGACAATTTAGCCAGCGTTGCGTTAAATAGCGGCGGCAACTGTCCTTGCCCCGCTCCATCTTGAGTATTGGTTTCATCTGCCATACTGTTATTATATTAGTTTATTCGTTTTAAGATTTCTAAAATTTTATTACTTACTTAAATAGTTAATTCTTGCTTGCGAATAACAAGAAGGATATTTTTCTAAAAATAAAAAGTCATCACCCTTCACGCCTTCAGAAAGTTGGAAATCAAAAATCTTTTGATCGTTATGTAATTTATCGTCAGACAGTATAAATTCCCATCCCATAATATAATCGTATTCAAATTTTGATATTTTTTCATTCGGGCATTTTATGATTAAAAAAGTTGCTAATTGAGAATCCTCATCCAAAGTATCAAATTCAAACCCTTCGTATTTACCATGTATGCCTTCTATCGCACCAATGTGGTTAGGTTCATCTGAAATTTCAAGCTCGATTGGTCTTAAATCATATTGTTGAAGTGTTTTTATAGCTTCTGAATATTTACGAATTACTTTGCTCATGTGATTAGTTTAATTTCTATCTCCCCATCCTTTTTGCCTTTCTCAGTCATGCGTCCCGTTAAGGATTCATAAACACGGGCAACTACTTTTTCATCAGCGTCTTTTAGAGCTTCAATAATCTCTGACTTCATCTGATTAACTGTCATCTTCTTCTTCGGCATATCTAATTACTTCTTTCGCTAGTTCGGTGCAATGTCTATCATGCCTCTCGTCTACTAACTGTCTTTTCCAGAGTGGTAGTTCAGCATACAACTTATCATATACCGCTTTATAGCGACGAGGGAGGTCATTCTTGGCCTTTTTCATAAACGAAGGGAGGTTGTTCCCCCGTTACCCCAATGTCAAGTAAAACAGCATTTGGTTCGGGAACATTCTCCCAAATCCATTTTCTTCTCTCATCGTATTCCATCTTATCAAAGAATAAATTAACGATTTCTAAAATTTGAGTCTTATCTAACAAAAAATTAGCCTCAATCTCTTGCTGATTACTAATGTCATACCCTACTGCTTTGGTTAATTTCATTAAAATTATTTTTATGGAGCGGCAAAAATGTTTTTTATCATTTAATATGCTGCCATATAGCCCAAATTCCTGTCACTATTACTGCTCCATATATTACTAAACCAATAACAAGATTCCAATTTAAGCTGTACTTGACTACTCCATCCTCTACTGCTCTTTCAAAAATACGTTCGGCTTCATCATCGTCGCAACCTAGTTGCTTTTTGATTTGTTCTTTTATCTCATTCCTTCTCATTGAACTTCATTGCTGTTGCCTTTATCCGCTTGGCTTTCTTAAAAAAACCTTCGTTTCCTAGATATTGTATGCTTGTGTCCATGCGTCCTTCTACGTTTTCTTCATTTTCATAGACAAAATGCACTTCATAATGCCTTTTCATCTCAAAAACAGAGATTTTTAAGTCGCATACTTGAATACCCTCGTATGTTTTACCTCCCTTGGCCATTGTAGGGTTTCTTATAGTTTTTACTGTTAGGATTCCAACTGGTTTTGGTTTTCGCGTGAACTCCCTTTCGGCCTTTGGCCTTGTTACCGAAAGTTACCTTATTGCTGTTTATTGTCTTTGGCATTTAATATATCTTCTGTTTCTGAAAGTGATTCGTTTAGTATTGCTTTAAGCCGCAAAAGCTCTCCACGATAGAATTCCCTCGTATATCCATCATTATGACTACTTAAATAATTAGTCTTACAATGTTGAAGGTAGTCGGTGAAATCGTTAGTGACTGCCTTTTGATAATCTTCAAAGGAATCAGATTTCCATTCATTTTCAAAAGAAGGGTCTTTTCCTCTTATCGGTTTAGTATGTCGGTATTCCTGTTTCATTGTTCCCTGTATAAAATATCTCCAATGTGATTCAAAGCGAAGGCTACTTCATCGGGAGTCAAGCCGTGAGGCATCTGTCCCGTGAAGCTGTAAATAGGCTTGGGATGGTGCATCATAGAGTGGTCACAATAAACCTTTAGTGATTGGTTAATGTAAGTATATGATTGACTACCCCACTTTCTAGTTGTGCTTCCCCCATAAAAGTAAACAGTAAATCTTTTGTTCTTCATGCTGTTAATCCTCACCGAAATGGAATCAGCAGGGAATTCGCTGGTAGAACACTTTCCAAAAATTTTATTTTTATCAATTCTTGAGTTGCTTTTTACCATTGAATTGGATTCCCAGTTAATTTTCGGGCTAATTTCCCTAAATAGGTGAAAGTCCCGCCGTTCTTTAGTTATAGTTTTATCTATCATGGTGTTCATTTGTCCACTTTACAAAGTAATATCCTGCGATTATTGCGATTGTAATAGGTATAAGTGCTGTCATTTGGCTAATTGTACCATCTTTTTTATACCGTGTTTGTTTATCATTTTTTCTAGCCTGTCTGTAAGTCCTCCAAAAGTAATCACTTTTTTATTATAGCACCTTACTAGGAGTTGCTCATGTCTGCTCAATACCAGTTCGGTCTTTGTCTTTTTGTCCATTCTGCAAATTCTTTATCGTGTTTATAGTAAAATCTGTACTTGTCGATTGATGAAAGGTCATTGAAGTTCTCTACTCTTTTGCGGCAATTCATATCTTCTGATATTGCAACTGCGAAATCTGTAAGCTCTCCAACTGGTGCGATAGAATCATATAGGTTGTCCTTGCACCATGAAATAAAATATGATGAGAAATGTTTTACCTTGTAAGGCCAACGATATCTACGCTCATTGCCCATCTCTAAAGCATGAGAACATAACCAATCCATGTTGCCAGTAGTTTCGTATGCCCATAGTGTGCAAGGATGTTTTGGATAACCATGAATCCTTGGTTCGCCTTTTTGAGTGCGTGGAACGTCATCTTGAGCTAGTCGTTCAAGTGAGAAACCGTTTGCCAGCATTTGTGCAGACTCTACAATCATTTTATTGATATGCTTGTCGCATAGATTTCTAGCGGCGATTATTGGATTTGCGTCAGTAGCGAAGATGTTCATAACGTAGATTATATTACCCTATATCGGGGGCAAAGTCAACGCTGTTATTCTTTTGTGACTCCTTCTTAATATAGTCTAATGATTCCACTACATTAGTTCTTCCCCATCTAGTAGTAATTACTGATAAGTTTCTTACCCCTCGCTCAATAGAGACTACTGTATCTAAATTGAATAGTATATCTTCCCTTGTGTCAGCGTCAGTTAATGTAATTAAATGTGCCATAAATTATTTTTTTACGAGTGAACGAGTAAGGAATTTAGCATCATCAATAGCTGGCAATTCATACTGCTCCTGTTCAAATTCTCTTTCACGAATGCTTTTATCGCAGATGATTTCTTTTTTCTTTGGTTTATCCAATTTTCTAAACCAATTCCTTTGAGCAACGCTAAACGCAAATCTCAAAAATGAGAAAGCGTAAACCTTGTTTAGTTCTATCGACTTCCCTCGGTATTCAATGGTGAATGTTTTTGTTTCATCATTCCAACCAAAAGAACCATACTTTAACTTTCGTTCAATCTTCATGCAGATTTTCTATAATAAAATTTACGCTTCTAGCGTTTGAGTTTGCCGTCGCTTTGTGAGGACAATAAAAACCGTCCTTCCTTAACTGCTTCAAATAAGCTCTGGTTATGTCGTTTATTAGCTTTTTGGACGTATCTTTGTAGGTTAGACATTCCATTGCTACTGCCATTCTTACATCTGCGATTCTTATTCTGTTTGGTCTGCGACAACATCTTTTGAATCCTTTCATCAATCAGTCTTGTTACTAGGCACTCTTTCAATTTCTGGATAAAATCTTAATTCTACTATCGTCGGTACTGGTTCTTCGGTATCACCTTCTAACCAAGCGTCTGCTTCAAGCAAAAGAGATTTCGCCTCAACTGATAGCCCTTGGATATTGACAATGACTTCTTTGCCATTTGATAACTTTAACGTGTGATTGTTATAGTCTCGAAAATGTAAAATAACATTCTTATATGTTCTTTTAGGCTTGAGAATAAAATTATCTGTGGATACCTCAATTACCTTTACATTCCCCTTCATGGCTTTGCTACCATCAGTTTCGCGTTGCCATCATCACTTGCGTCCTCGGAAACAATATACTTCCATCGTTCACTTTTGTGAGGATGAATCATATCCTTCTCCATGTGTAGTGGGTAATAGATTGTTGTGACTCCATTTGTATCGCCAAAAGAAATTCTTTTATAGACTACTTCTCTTTGAGTGCTACAACCAACTGCCATGAACAGCAACATAAGTAAAACCATTGCTGTTAATACGCTTAATATAATACTATTCGCTTGCTTGAACTGTTTGTGTGTCATTTTGATTTTCAACCATATTGTAAACTTTATATCCCTTGTCTAGCTTTACTATAACATATTCGTGATTTTCTGCAAACTCTTTTTGATAAACTGACGCTTCTTCAAAGGTTTCAAAGAACGCATCGGGCGTATCTGAATTTATATCAATCACATAATACTTATAGGGACTCTCTGTACCTTGCGGGATATTTTTTTTGAATGGGTTATGGAATTGTGGATTTGTCATAGTGCATCCTGACCCAATTAGAATTGCCGCTATAATAGTCCCAACCACAAGCATCACTTCTTTAGGGTTACGTTTCTTCATCACGAACGATTCCTGTCATCTACTAATTTTCCCTCACGAATCTTTTCTAAAATAACGCGAAGTGGTTCTGTTACTGTTAGAGAGCAACCCTTCATAAGTACCTCAGTATATGTTTCGGGGTATCCCGCTAAATCTTTTTCGGCGTTTCCCGCCATGTCCTTATAGGCAACCTCGCGGAACCCGTTGATGCGATTCGCATTCAAGGCTACCTGACCTTGAAAACCGTCTCTGTCTGGTGTTAGTGATAATGTAATATACATAAGATTATAGTTTTTTGAATCCTGTTTTCCTTCTCTCAAATTGATTTCTCATTCTTACTGCTTCTGCTACTGCTTTTTTAAGATTAGTATTCTTTAATAAGACTATTTTATATTGAGGATGTTGAGCTACTTTACCTCTTTTATGTTTCCAGAATACTTTTGAATAATGACCGTTTTCATCTCTTTCGCATCCTAAAAATGTCGCCCCGCCCCCAGTTGTGATTTTAGGCTTAATACGAATCTTCGCATGATACCGTCCCGTATTGCTGTTTTCATAAATATAGGGAACATCGGGAACCTTAACCAAGCGTTCTCTATGCTGCCTGTTCCTATACTCTTTTGTTTGAGTAAAGCATCCCTTTTTAGAGAAATCGGTAGTCTTTATGAAAAGTCCCTTACTTAATTTAATTATCTCATCTAATTTATCGGGCGGCAAAAGTCTGTTAAGAGGTTTACTTGGTTTCATAGTAGGAGTGAATACTACCTCATTATAGTCGTCCGAAATTTCAAGACAGGCATCAGCGTGTTTGATGGGTAAATTATGAAAGACGCTATTTTTTCTTTTCTTAATGCGATAGATTAAGTTAGTAAACCATTTCAAAGTCCAATATACTGCTTCATCGCGATTCTTCTCTTTGATAATACGATTCCAATATCCTCCCCGCTCATCTATACTCATCGTCCAATGTTTTACATTTTTAGGAGGTTGGATATATAGCTCTCCCACATTAAATCTGACAGTATATGTCTTGCGGCAATCGTCGCTTTTAATTTTCTTCCTATATATTCTTTTCGTTTCCATGCTAATAATCTAGGCTCATGTGCTTGCGAGTATTATCGTTTGCTTTATCTCTCTGGTTTAGAATCTCGTAACCAATTTTAACTAGCCTTCTGCGACTCATGCAACTTTTGCCTGACGCTATTGTATTGACAAATAGGTCTACGATGCGTCCCAATTCTCTTACTCTTGGGCAATCATCTTGATGTAATTCATTCAAGCGATTAGTTGCTTTGCCGTAGATATGCTTCATATTCTCGCGACATTCACCTTCATCCATAACTCTTGTGAGTTTAGCGACATAATTTATTTTTTTATGCTTCTTGCTCATGTTTTTTATCATACCCATAGAGGGTTATACTTCTCTTGTAAACGAACCCATGCCTCGGTGTAAATTTTCTTCCACTTACTACGCATCTCATCTGTCCAAGTGTTATCTGCTTCTGGTCGCCAATCGAATTGAGGTCTATCATCAATGACCGTAGGAAACTTTGGATGCACGATTCTTTGTGACCGACTCGGACTGCATTTAATATGCTTATCGTAAATCAACCAACGATGAATCCCGCTTTTATCCAACTCTCCCGTTTCCATACTCAAGTAAACTTGAGAGTCCCATTGACCTTCTATCGGCTTGCCGCAAACATGGCAATCTGTTTTAGTAAAATCACTCATGGTTTATTATCATCAGCGTATGTATAAATAGCGGAGTAAAGTCTCCAACATAAGCACCAACTACATTAAACTCCATAAATTCATGTGCTTCCTCTTTTGTCATGCCATCATATCCCTCTGGTTGACCGTTCATTAAAATCTCCATGCACTTATCGTAATCATAAACAACTCTATAAGCATTGGCATCATACCCTATAATCGCCGCATCAAAACCATCAGCAAATAAAGCCTCACTATTTACATCACTAATAAAACTTCGTTTACTGGAGCAATCAATCATTTGTCATCTTTTGTAAATTTTGCTATATCTAGTTGCTCTTGAAAATTTTCGTAAAGAAATTGGTCTGACAAATCGGATGGTTCATAGTCAGGGTCTAAAAACGGATGAGCTTGAAGTTGATTTGCTGTAATCTCCACGCGAGATTCTTTATTCTTCCAAGGACGCTTGGCATCTTTACATCTTGGACAATTAAATTTAATTATAGCACCATCAAAATCATTACTTACTTTAATTATATCAACTTCTTCTGTCATATAGTTCGGAATCTCCCGCTTTGCATCATCATGGGCATAACATTCTTCGCAAAATAGCCAAGTAATTATATCACGCGAGTTACCGTTCTGAAATTGATAGTAATTGTTAATCATGCCTCCAATACCTTGCTCCAATAACGTGAGTTTTTACGATTCTGGTTCTTGTCCCAATACAAGCATCGTGCCATGTAAGGTGCTACGCCTCGTTTTTCACTTCGCTCAAGCCAATCAGCTTCAATATCATTGTAAAGTTTTGAGTTTTTAGTTTGATTCAACCCGTAGACTTGAAACAAATGCGTATCCATACAAACCACTTGAGCTTCAAGCGGGAATAACATTTCTATCGCGAACGAAGTTTTTGCTTTACCCAACCCAAGAATCTTCTTGGCCAGCCTGTCACGCCACTCAGTCCATCCTTCGTTAGAATTACGAGCGAGGTAATCACTAGGACTGTCCCAAAAAGTATCAGAAAAAAGACCGATATAATTAGTTCGATTATTCTGCATACCAACCCTCGTTGCTTCGATGCGTCTGAATAAATCGTCCGAGTTATAGTTCCAGAGTTGGAGTTGCTCTCCTTTTTCGAGTGTCCAGTTTGTAAATTGTTTGATTGCATTATATCCTTTGCAGTTATTCTTCCAACTGGTATGCACCGACATGAAAGCGAACAAGTATCTTCTGAAAGCGGCGTTGTTTGATTGGGGTTTCAATTCGCCCCAGTAATCGTT
>TARA_R100001594_G_scaffold55330_1_pt1 | contig 10013 bp, 22 predicted proteins | sample TARA_R100001594 | Tara Oceans TARA_R100001594 (sample SAMEA2622752) | marine metagenome | biome: marine biome (ENVO:00000447); feature: marine epipelagic mixed layer (ENVO:xxxxxxxxx); material: "saline water (ENVO:00002010), including plankton (ENVO:xxxxxxxx)" | depth 150 m
GATGTTCCATATCTAACCTTAGATCCTATAAGTTCTATTATATTTGCTCCATCTTTAGATTTATTCATATTAACTTTATGATCATAGTATACAAATAATACATTTTCTGCTACTTGTTCTATTGCTCCACTCTCTGCAAGATCAGATAATTTTGGCTTACCATCTCCTCTAGACTCTAAGCCTCTATTAAGCTGAGATAATAGTATACATGCACATTTTTGCTTCTTAGCTAACCATTTATAACTATTAACTAGTTTTTCTAACTGTAATCTTCTCTCAGGTATCTTTTTATCAGGAGTTATAAGTTGAATATAATCATCAAATATAACATCAGGCTTAAATTTCTTTACTTGTGCAGCAGATTCTTCAAATGAAGGCATATTGTCAAACATAGCAAATCTATCCTTATTATACTTTTCTTCTAGTTTCTGTTTAGTAGTCTCTAATTCGCCCATTTTAAAGACATCTCCAACATAACCAAGCCTAATATCCAAATAAGATAATTTGCCTGATTCTAGGACTATTAGTTTTTTTAGCATTTCAATATTTGTCATTTCTCTATTAAATACTATAACTTTTAGTCCTTGATCTACACATGATTTTACCATATTGAGCATTGTAGTTGTTTTTCCGTGTCCTGGTCTTCCACCAATAACAGTTATTTCACCTCTAGTCATTCCACCTGATAACTCATCAATACCACTAAATCCTGTTTTTATAATATTTTTATCACTAGATATAATATTCTCAAATGTATCAGATAATGCATCTTGTATATCAAAAGTAAGACCCGGTCTTATATTTATAAGCTGTCCTATTGTAAAATGAGCATCATCTAATATATTGTAAACATCTTGATTATTTCTATATGCAGACTGAGATATCTCTGTTGTTTGAGATATAACCTCTCTTAATAAATGCTTTTCATATACTTGAATTGCATATCTCTTAGCCATTGAGCTAGTACCTAGATTATCCATCAATCCAGATATATAATAAGAGGTTACTCCTCTTTCCTTGTCTTCTGAAGATGTTTTACCAGATAAAGTAATTAAATCTATGTGTTCTCCATTTTTATACATATTTAATACTATATTATATAGTCTACGACTTCTATCATAATAAAAAATACTATCAGATAGGTATGCAGAAACTTCATCTAAAATAGAAGGGCAATCAATAATTGCCCCCAATATAGCATCTTCTGCCTCCTGTGAAGAAGGCGGTAAATTAAGATCGGTCATTATTTCCTCTACTTTTTTATTTTATTAGTAGTAGTTGATTTATTATATTCTTTTGTTGTATTTACATTAAAATCTTTTAAATAATTATCTAAACATTTATCATGTATTAAATTGTGCTTTCTATTCCTAGATGGTACTATAGGCTCATCACATACTGCACAGAAGAATGGTAGTGGCATATTACTCCTTTATTAATCCTAGTTCTCTTTTGTAATAGTTTAATTCCTTCTCCATATTTAAAACTTTTTCTCTTAAACAGTAAGGACATCCAAATACGATCTTCTTACTTTTACACTCTAAGCAATATAATTCATCTATCATTTAATTTTTCCATAATGGACTGTACTACAGGAACACTCACAGTATTCCCTAATTGTTTATATCTTTGTGTATCTGATTGTCCTTCTGTCCACCCATCAGGAAACCCTTGTAATCTTTCACATTCCATAGGCGTAAGTCTACGAATACTGCTATTCATAATTTTATATAATCCTGTTTTAGCACCCCATCCACCACCTTCTGCTTTTAATGTACAAGCTATACCATTTGGATCAAATACTCTGCCTGCATCTCCATTAGCAATCTTATCTACTTGTAGTAAATCCATATCAGAATGATTTCCACCTGAATTACCCCCACCTTGTAAGCAAGATGCATAATCTTGATTGTTTTTTTCATTTCCTTCTTTATCTATAATTACTATCTTAGGATCTTTATAATCTCTAGATAATAATGATGGGCATATATCTTGTCTTTTATACTCTCTCTCAGAGACATTGGTTATTTGGACTTTCCTATCTTGTCTATCTTCAATAATGAAACTTCCTTGGTCGTATCTTTGTTGTCCTGACATAATGGTATTTGTTGTTTCTTTTCTGACCTCATCACTCTCTCCATCGTTTTCTCCGATAGGAAATATTTTTGGTCTGGGTTCTCCTCTAAGATGTCCAACAAAGAAGACCCTCTCTCTATTTTGGGGTAGAAACCACCGTGTATTAAGTAATTGCCATTGACCATCATACCCAGAGTTGGCAATCTCTTGTAGACAGACGATAAAGTCGTATCCTTCGTTACTTGACAAAAGACCTTTGACGTTTTCAAAGACGATATATCTGGGTCTTTTAGCCCTGATGATTCGCATTGCTTCAAAGAATAAGCCGCTTCGTGATGCTCTGAGTCCACCTCGTTTTCCAGCAATTGACAAGTCTTGGCAAGGGAATCCGAAAGTGACGATGTCGAGCCTTGGCATACTTCTAAGCTGAATAGACTCAATTCCTCCGAGTTCTTCTGCTTCATTAAAATGTCTCCTAAATATATTATTAGCGTATTTATCTATGTCTGAGTAACCGTGCCATCCATGTTTAATCCCTGCTTGTTTCATTCCTAGGGAAAAACCACCGATACCACTAAATAAATCAAGATGGTTCACTACACTTTTCACAATCTTTTCTTTCTAATCCATAAGTTGTAAACTCATCATAGTATTTAATTCTTAATTTGCAATCAAACCAAGTTTTTTCCCAACATCTTCTACATTTATTACAAAATTTTACTTTAAAACTTTTTCTAGTTCTACTATCTGCTCTATCATTTTCTCTAATTTTATTACTAGCTAATGTAGTTGAGGGTATCATCCAATATTTATCTTCCATTATTTCTCCTAAAAAAAACTGAGCAGACAGAATGTGGATTGCTATGCATTCATCTAAGACCAGAGTTTGGGTTGAATACCCTAGGAACTGCCTGCTCATATTTAAATTTAAATATCTGATCAAGAGAGAGATTTATCTTGCTCCAAAACATAAATCCCTCTCTTCCTTTTATTACGTCATCAGTTAATCAGGTAAACAATCCATCATAGCAGATATGGTTTTTTCTGCTATTCCCATTGGATCGTTTGAATTTTTTATTGTTTTTAAGCCTTCTAACGCTATTTCACATTGGCAATCCCTAACGGTAAGTTTAGACTTTAATGTGTATATCTGCCTAACTAAATCTTTATTATCTTTCATTTTGCATTCTCTTCCATAATTTAGAACCTGCTTCTCGTGCAGCACATGATCTGCATATAACACCTATCCTCCCATCTCCTAAAAATTTAAGTGCTGGGTGATGATATAAATCATAAAATATTGCTTTCATTTTATATTTACTGCACGAGTCACAAGTTCTTGTTTCTTTCTTATCTCTTGGTAATAACCATTTCTCCATCTAGCTTCTTCTTATGTCTATAAAAGGTTGCTCTAGATATTTTTAATTTATTACAAACCCATCTAACATCCTTACCTAGAAGTTTTTTAAAGAAAAGCATTACCTTGAGTTTTCTGTCAAGGCTTATCATTAGAATGGGAGTTCTACAAAGTCTTTCTTTTTACCTTCTGCCCATTCAGAGAAATCCTTAACTTTATAAGATGTTTTAACATCTCCATCTTTATCAGTATATTTCTGAGTATCAACATATCCCATAATAGCAGAACCTATTATCTCATCTTCTGTTAACTCAGGAAACTGTTTAACCATTCGTTTTTCCCCATCTACATCTACCTCAATTTCTGGACAATTAACTTTTATAGTTTCACAAAACTGAAGATATCTTTCATTAGCACCATTATTTGCCTCAAAATTATCTCCTACTTTTGGATTAAGAAACATAAAAATACCATTAGCATATACCTTTTTGCCTATAAATGGCTTACCATTAATCTCACCCTTATCTGTTATAAATGTCATTTTACCACATTCTTCTGCTATTTCATATATAATGTTATAGACTTTTGCTTTATATTTATTCTTAACATCTACTATCCTAGTAGTTACCTCTTTACAATGCATAGGATATAACTGTTTAGGGATTAGACTAACATTAACATTTTCTTTTGGATCATAATAATTCATATTATTATTATCTCCTATATTTATTTCATTTATTGACGTCATTTACTTTCTCCTTTTATTGATTCTAGTTTTCTAATTGTTGCCTCATAATTCGTAGAATTTATAGACATATTTTCCATTCCTTCAACAACTTTGCTTATAGTAACATGATCTATACCGTCACATGCTTTATTTATAGATTGTTTCTGTTCTTCCGATAATTCTAAATTAGGAATCTGTTTTCTATAGACATCATCTGCTATATTACAGAGCCTATTAACTGCAACTTTAAAACAATCTGAATTAGCAGCCTTTAAATCATTACCTATATCAACATAGCCTTTTTGATTTGATGCAATTCTATGTGCCGCTACACTATCGAAATAACGTTCTACTCCATGATCTATAATAGTTAACCTTCCATGTACTATAATTGCCTTATCTCCTACAAATTCATATTTTATAATTTCCCATTTCCAAATAGGATAATGAGTGTTTAATTGATTTCTCATATAGGCTTCATCTACATAATCAAATCCACCTTTATCCTTAACAAATGCTTTTGGTGTAGGAATGCTAGATACATTGTTATGTTTATCCTGCAGAATAACCTCTGTAGCTAATATTTCTCCTGTACCATTTGGTGCTACTATTTCTTCTTTCATTTTTGCTCCTTATCTTTATTTAACATATCTATACATTCTTGATCAAAGTATGCTTTATGTCCAAATATATAATTATCTATAAACCATTTATTATCAAACCTCTCATCTCCACAATAAGCACAAGTATATTTAAAAACTTTTTTCAATTTCCTCATCCTCTAATACATTTTTTATAGAATTTTAGGGGAGAACAACTTTACAGTAACTCTCCCCTCACCACCTTTCTCGTCAGCTAACCTTGTAAGAAGATTCTTTTCTTCTAACGCTGACTGTGGAATTATTTCTTCATATTTTCAATCTATATTAATATTAAATATATAATTCCTATCCAAAATGCTATAGATATAATGGTTAAAATACAATATATAAAAGCCTTGGACAGTATCTTGTAAATAATTTTGTTCACTAAACTCCATTCTTAGCATCTTCATCACATCTAGATTTGAATGGACAGTAACTACATTCCCAACTAGCCACAGGCGATATTCCCTCTTGAAGAGTAGGTAGGCTATTTTTAGAATGTTCTGTATTTATCCTTTCCCAAAAACCGAGAGCAGTTAGTAGCCGATCCCTACTAACTTCCTTGTACCTCAACATTGAGGTATCTTTGTTATAATACAGAATTAACATTCCATCAAGCCTACCAAACTCCTTTTCAACTGCAAGACCATAAGTAGCCAATTGCAGTTCCTGATGAATGGAAGGCTCTCTCCTCTCCTTGTATCTAGAGAATATCTTCTTGTATTGAAATGATCCAATACTTTTGATATCATAAAGATATACACGACCATCATCAAGTTCGGTAATCAAATCTGCAAAGCCAAAGACTCTTATTTTTTTTAATATTATTTCTTTTTCTATATATATATTATTTATATATATATTATATATACTAAAGTAAGAGTCGTTTCTTTCAATTTTTTTGAATGCATCTTGAATGTCTTTGTGAATTAAATCTCCTAATCGAAATAATCTCTGAACTCTTTTGTCTACAACTTCTGTAGGCTCTACTCTCAACACTGTCTCATAGTATATTTTTCTAGAACACATCCCAGCTGAAGATGGTCTATAATGAGAGGTTGAAGGCTTAACCTTATTTATTTCTTCTCGTCTTATTTTGTTGATTTCGATCAGATGATCGTGATATGTTGACTGAATGTCAATCGGATGTTTCATTTATGTCTCCACGGTTATTTGGTTTGTTTTTGGGTATTGAAATATAAAAAGATTTTTACCACATTATCAACACATATTTTAAAAATTTTACTTTTTTTTGATGTCTCATTATTGACATAAGGATATGATACATTAATGATACACTTAAAAATATAATTGAGACTTGTTGAAATATTAGATCAAAAATATACTAAATAAAATATACCGAACTATATAAAAAAATAAAAAAAAATAAAAAAAATAAAAAAACTCTAGGAGATTTCTCCCCTAGAGTCTTATTTCTCTATTAGGATTCTGTAGATTTTGCATTACCCCAAGGCTGAAGTTTATCAGGAACTTTGACTGGAATTAGAACAAATTCTTCTTTATCAGTTCTCTGTCTACCTAAAATAGCATCGCCTAATCCAAGTTCTACCATCTCCCAACCATCTTTTGCACCTAGATATGCTATTGCCTCTGCATCTTGGTTTTCTTTTTTGAGTAGTTCTATTAGTTTACTTACTTTCATTATTCATACTCCTCATACTCGTCTATGATTTCGCCTCTACCAGAAGCAGTTCCTCTAAAACACATTCCAGGCTCATTGTAATCTAGCTTAATCCATAGATTAGGGAAGAGTGATCCAACCTTTTCAAGCCAATTGATAGGTGGTGTATTAGCAGTAAGAAAAGAGAATCTCATTCTATTTTCCCTTATATATGCAATGCAATTAGAAGCCTCCCACTTAGTTCCCCAAGTATTTATACACCATTCATACCACCATATAGTAGTTCCATCTTCTAATTTATATGGCTCTTTTTCAGTAGTGCCTCTTAGCACCTCTGGAAAGGATATTATAGAATCTAGTAGATTTTCTATAGATTCGCCTTCAGAATCATATTTTAAAGTTTCATTAAGCAGTCTTTCTAGTCTTTTGAAATCATCTAGAGCATCCTTACCATCTGCTTTTATTAATAGATTATTTTCGCACCAATTAGGCATTATTGTTCTCCTTTATATTAAATTTACTGGGATCATGTAGGAACTCATGACACCAATTGCATAGTGTTATAACATCTCCTACTAAGTAATCCCAAGGTTCTTTATTTTTTATATAGAATTTATGATGAGCATTGAGTGGTCTATCTTTAGTATTACATATAGTACACCTATAATTATCATTTCTATATACTTTTTCTCTAAACTCAATCCATCTAGGATCTTTGAGTTTCTCTTTATATTGCATAGTGCTTACCTTTTTCTGTAAAGAATAAAGCACCCGGTCCATTACCTTCGTAGTCTTGCGATGCATAGAGTTTAATACCATTACTTAAAACCAAAACTCTACAACCTTCTCTGCCTAAACTCCAACCTTCTGCAGCTGCTTCCTTCTTAGTCATTTCTCTTATATTTACTATCTTAGCACCTTCTATAAGAGTTCTTGATGGTACTGTAACATAATAACTTTTACGCATTATTTATTCTCCTCTATTTCTTTTATAGCATCTTCAATTTCAGATTGCAATATATGATCATCATTGTTATCTTTTAATCTTTTAAGCTCTTTTTTTAATTCAGTTAATTCCATTACTACTCCTTATCTTATTGTATTAATTATTATTAGATACCATAATAGAAAACAAATACAAGCAAGTCCTATTAGCTTTATTGCCTTGCCTATATTTCCTAAAATTTCTGCTATTGCATCAATCGTGTTTTTCTGCATATTCTAGAGCCTCCATTAATAGGTTATATTTTTCTTTTAATGATATAGAGCCATAATGATTATCTACATATACTTCTTCATCTTTAGTATATAAAGAATTGTCTAGATATTTCTCTATTATACATTCTTTAATTTCAAATATTTCATCTTGTATTGAAGTTATAGACCAATCTATATAAGGATTGCTATATACTGCTAATTTTTCTCTTAGCTTAATTATTTCTGATTCTAATCCTTCTATTTTAGAATGTAATTTATCTTGCTCTTCAATATATCTAGAATGAGTTTGTGTTAAAGGTTGTTTTGAATATGGTCTACGATCTTGTATATATACACTAAAAGCATTAGCATTTTTACATTTAAGACTACCACCACTACCATATTTAAAACCTTCTTTAGGTTTTCTATATTTTATAAATAATTTATATATAGAATCACTTTCTTTAGACATCTTATTTATATCTTTAATAAATTTTCTATTTTTTTCTGTATTAGGAACATTTCTTACTAAGTGTTCATATTTAGCCTTTGACATAATATTCTAGTCCTTTCATATTTACATTAGTTATTGTTTTTAAGTTGATCATTCTATAAGCCTTTTTATTTACATCAAATACTACTAATAAGCCTCTTTTTATAGGATCAAAGCTAAGACTACCACCTTTTAGATGCTTTTTAACTCCAAACCTACAATTCATTTTTCTAATAGTTCCATCTTTTTTTAGAAAAACTACAGAAAATATGTTATTCTTATTTTTACATAGTAGGTTAAACAAATCTATTCTATTTATTGTTTTCATTTTTGCCTTTCTAGAGAGGGATTGCTAGAACCCCTCTCTATTGATTTATTATATTCTAATCTTCTCCAAAGAAGATATTAATTATTACCGATAGAACCTTATCTAATATTATATATATACCATATAATATACATATTACACAGAATAGGAACAATGCACCTGATGCATCTGACATAATATATTCAATCACTTAATCCTCCTTCCAGTAGATACTATGTCTCTAATATAAGTATCCCCATACTCCCAAGAGCCATGTGTAGCTTCACTCTTAGCAGCAGTAAACCATCTAGCAAAAGGATTCTCTGCTTCGCCTTTAGGTGCTTGATATTTCTTTAGTACTCTATACTCTACATTTAATACATCTCCATAGCCAAAGTCCATTCTACATTTCCATATTTCATAAGGATCATTTAACTCCCTAGTTTTAGCACATTTATTTTTCATAATATCTCCTATGCTTTAGTAATCATACTAAATGGAACATTATAATGTCCTTCTCCATCTATATTGACTACTGCTCTTGTTTTATTTATTTTAATTATACTACCTTCTTCTACTTTATGTTTACTGGTAACTATAACTCTATCATCTTTCTTTAACTGGTATTTTATTCTACTACCAATCTCTTTTATTCTATCATTTATACAAGTTCGTATAAGTTTTAATTCATTAATATCTTCCATAGACATCAATATTTGTAGTATTTCTTTATGTTCTATCATTTGATTACCTCTATTATTTGAGTTGTAGGTTCTCCTAGAGTATAGCACTTCATACAATCTAGGCATTTGCTATCACAATTAACATTATTAGTCTTAGACTTAACATTGTTAAATACTTTGTCAAAATGTTTAGGGAGTTTTACATCTAGTTTATTTATTATAGGATTAGAATATACTAGAATTAGATTTTTAGGTTTCTTTATATTCTTTAATACTCTATTAACTATATCTTTACGTTTAGTCCAGAGAGTAAATGTAGTCATAGGTTGATTAAGACATATATTAATTAAATTTTCTAGATGGTTTGAATTAATAAGTTCTCCGTGACTAGAAAATCTTCCAACCATATTAGGACAAATTGGTAGAGTTTTTCTATCTTGCACTTTCTCTGATAGATATTCAGAATTTCTAGAAAACTTAGGTGTACAATTCTTTCTAAAAGTTTTTAGCATACTCATAGAATAACAAGACCTGCATATTAAGTTCTCTACTTTAGAATTATACATAGACTTACAAAATTCGTTAGTCGTAGTATCTGTATTTAGACTAGGTATACCTAGCATTTTACCACTTCCTACACTCCACATATTATACCTCTCTTTCTTTTATTATAGATTGTTTTATAAATTCGTGATAAGGTCGCCAGGTATCGAACATTTCAAATGGCTTTCCTATTCTATTAATACAACATTTCTTATATTTTTTACCACTAGAACAAGGGCATTTACTATTTCTTTTTATATTTAGCTTATCCCCAATTTTATAGTTCATTTTTAAACCTCTCCTTCATTATCTAATAGGTCTTTTACTTTACCTAATTTTTCTCT
>TARA_R100001594_G_scaffold24780_1_pt1 | contig 9995 bp, 12 predicted proteins | sample TARA_R100001594 | Tara Oceans TARA_R100001594 (sample SAMEA2622752) | marine metagenome | biome: marine biome (ENVO:00000447); feature: marine epipelagic mixed layer (ENVO:xxxxxxxxx); material: "saline water (ENVO:00002010), including plankton (ENVO:xxxxxxxx)" | depth 150 m
CAAACGCTGAAGGGGACATATGTATATTATTATTAGTTCCACTTGGAATTACCTGGAAGAAACTGGATCCAACTCCACTAACCGCTTCTACGGTAATATAGTTACAATCTAGAGCAACACCAGCAGAGTCCGTTAGGTCTACATTATGAGCATCTCCGTCAGTAATTGTGACTACCTTAGTAAAAGGTCTAAAATATTCTCTAGCCATTATAACTCCTCCTCGTCTTCTGCGGCCTCAGGACCATTCATTATATCAGTTAAATCTTTGATAGCTTTCATTAATTCCTCATCACTTAACCTTTTAGAATCTTCTTCTTCCTTCTCAGCTACCTCTTCCTTTTGAACCTGTCCAGCAGGTTCTTCGGTTTCTTTCTTATCTTCTTTTTCTTTTTCTTCGGTTTCTGCTGATTCGGTTTCTTTTGCGTCATCTTTTTCTTCGGTTTCTGCTTTTTCTTGAGTCTCTACTTTTTCTATAAGAATTTCAACCTTTTGAAATGCCTTTTCTACCTCATCAAAAGAGAATGATTCCATAAGAGGGATATCTTCTTTAGAATATTCTGCATGTTGGAAGATTTGCTGTATTATATTATTAATATCAAGACTCTGAACACCGTTTTTTGTCTTAAGAGATGATGAAAACTCAGAAATAATCTGCTTTAGAACGCTATTTTTAGGAGCTATACGTGAGATAGACTCAAAAAGAACGACTTGAGTATTAAGAAGACTTTTAAATGAGTAAGATTCTTTAAGGTATTGAAGGTTTACACCATATTTTTCGCTAAGAAGGTCAGTTAGCTGCTTTTTAGCAGGCTTCTTCATCTCAAAGAGCATACTAGCGAAAGTTTTTATGTCTTTTTCGGTGATATGCTCTGAAGAGTGGCCTAAATTTCTTGAAAGAGTCTCAAAAAGCTTCTTTTTAGATACTAAAGCTAAATAAGGAAGCTCTTTCAAAGCCTCACTAAGAGCCTGCTCTACCTCCTCCCCAGAAGCAAACACCTTACTGGAGAGATTATCAATTACAGGCTCTGAAGCCCAGACAAGATCGAAAGACTCTTTAGCTTCTATAAGCTCTTTTTTAATTAACTCTTGCTTGCATATCATCTCGTATATGCATTTTTGAGATTCGTCTATATACTCAAATCTCTTAGCCTTATCTATATCCTCTATTGAGATTTTAGGAACAGCAAAAGCATTAGAAACTGACTCAGATAACTTTAAAGAATTTAGTATCTCTGGAACTTGTTTAGTGATTGCCTCTTTATTAGCACCTAAAAATTCAACTAAGTCTGGTATAATTTCTACAAAACGCTGAAACTCTTCCGACTCCATAATGTTGTGGGAAGAGTTAAAGACTTGGGCTTTCTTTTGTAGTTTTTGATGTACATTATTATAATGAGTTCTAGAGGTGAGTATATCTATGACATCCGAGAAGGTATCAGAGGCTTCCGTGTGATTGTCATGGTAAAGATCCTCTAAAAGATGAGAGATTTGATTGGAAACCCCCTCATCAAATCTCTCATCATCAGTAAATATGTCTGAACTTTTGATCTCAATATTTTCAAGAACATAAGAATTACTCTTAATAGAATAATTGCCAGAGATCAATTGATTACTTTCAGTAAGATAAGTAACTTGATTATCTAAACTATTAACAGAAAATAATTGAATATTCTCTCTAATAGCATACCCTAGAAAGTCTCCAAGCTGTATCAGATTGGTAAGCTTTCTATTACGCGATTCAAACATTTTTAACATATATAGACTCCAAGTATAAAACTCTTCTTTATTATATAGAACTAATTTTTAGGTAATTTTATAAATTTTCTAATTTTAATACATCTATAGACTCAATAAGACGTACTTGTTGGCTCTTTTCACCATATTTATCAGAAATATGGGACTTAATAATCTCAATATCCTCTGCTGTAGCCTTCCTTGCGTTAGGCTCCGCTGGAGGTAAGGGAGCCTCTCCTGGTGCCCCTACGGTTTTATTTCCGGCAACGGGGGAGGTGCCTCCACCTTCAGGGGCTCCAGGAGGGGCTACACCTAATGCCTGACTTACAGAAGCTTGAGTAGCCATCTGCTGCTCCTGTTGCTCCATTTGTTCCTGCTGTTCTTCCTTAAGCTTCTCCTTGGTAACTTCTATCTCCTGGTCATTCATATCGTACAGTTCTTTGTAGATAGTCTCTGTTGGAAATAAACCAGTACCAACAACAGCTTGAACTACTCTGGCTTTAGCTTCATCTATTTCCAACTTTCGTTTAGTAAAAATATCAGAAGGATCTGGTAGAGATATAGACATTTTTTGAATAAGAAGGGATGGGAACCCTTTTAATTTCAAATGTCTCTTAGCGATGGATTCAAGACCGTTACATATGCACTCTTGGACTCGAACAATAGTTCTAGCAAATTTAACATCTAATTGAGCGAGATTGGCTTTACGTTCAGGAGACTTATCAAACTCTACAACATAATCTTTAGGAATCTTCATAGTGGCAAGAAGTTTATCTCTAAAGTATTTAACATCATCTACCTCTCCAAGGTTTTGGCCTCCAGGTAGAGTCTCAATCTTAGTACCTGCGTTACCCCGAACAGGCACGAAGTAATCCTCATCAGCAGCCAGAGGGTTGTATCGACCGTCAATCTTATCATTAGCATAGAACTTTTCTTTTTTATATCTCTGCTTAATATCCTCAATAAAAGACTCAGCTTTAGAGGTTGGAAGTTGGCCTACATCAATATAAAAGATTCTCCTCTCAGGAGCCCTAGCAAGACGGTACACCAACATGGCATCTTCCATTAATTTTAATGATCTGAAAATACTAATAGCTCCAGAAGCTATGGACTTACCGTATGGGTAGAATTTAGGATCAGAAGTGTGAAGTCTGAAGTGAACTACTTGATGTTTATCTAATTCAATATATTTTTCAATTCTTTGAAAGGTTTCAGGAGCAGAATCAAATGATGTTTTGTCAGGAATTTCCTGCAAAAATCTTTCCAAATAACCGTAAGCATTTTCAACCCTAATAATATAATTAGGATTAAGAATTTTAAGTCTTCTTATACCTTCTTCTGGCCTTTTGATATCTGCTATAAGTTCAGTGAAACAATCTCCATACTTAACAGTATTGCGAACGATATCCCAGTACTTACTTTTTAATTTTAATTTAGTAAATAATTTTTCTACTTCATCAACTACAAGAGTACTATCGGACTCAATCCTCCATCTACGATTCTGAGTATCTTTCTGAGTAGATTCATCGGAGTATATATCAAAAGCAGCCGTAATCTCTGGGTAATCATCCATTCTTTCATACTGTTCGTACCTTCTCTTTCTATTAATCTCAATCTCAGGAAGAAAAGGTAGCCTTTGACGAGAAGTGGACATTTTCGGAGGCGCTATGGGCCTATCTGGATTGATGATAACATCCCCATCCATATCACTTTCTTTACCGAGATAGGGGATAGCGGGAGTGGCAAAGAATTTTGCAAAAAATCTGCCTATGCGACCTCTTGGGTAGGCATAGGTCATACCTTGACCTGGGCCACCAAAGGTGGTATAACCACCAGGGCCTGTATCTTCATTAATTTTATTCTCTACTAATTCATCAGCCATGATATATCCTCTTCAACAGTCCCACCGTAACTTTTAAGATTTTTAAGCTTATGTGGCGCTAATATCCTCTCAGAGGGTGTTTTACCATCCCCGTCAATAAAATTAACAGGAATGTCCTCTAAATATGTAGTCATCCCGAATGCACATATAGCCAAACTACTTACTAAATCATCGTGTTTTGATTTCTCTGCTTGAGCTTTTCCATTATTAGATACAATAAAGGTATTCAATTCAGAAACAGTTCTTTTTGAGTTAATTTTAATTCGATTTAGCCTTAGACATTCCTCCATACTAGCTAACATTTGATCTCGGTTCTTGGTAGTAACCTGAACTCCTATACTTCTCTTATCATCAAAGTATAAGTTCTCATACTGCAACCTTTCAAAAAGGTGATCAATAAGGTTATTACCTATGGTATTTCTTTCTAGGAACATAACTGCTAAATTATACCTCTGTCCTGTTTGATTTAAAATCTCCGCTAGTTCATTAATGGGGGTCGTATTAGAATAAAATTCTGCGACCTGTTCACCTGAGTAGCAGTCTATTACGTGAAACGCTGAGTAGTCCCTGTCCCTTCCCAAAGACACATCCACCCCTATTAAATAAGATCTTCCAGGTTCAGGGTCTTTCCATATGTACATTCTATTATTAAAATACCTATAAGCTGGTTTAGAAGTTCTTGTATCCAGATTTGAAAGAATAGTTCCTTCAATATAAGTTTCACCAGTACCTAAGAATTCACATTCGTACTCTTGTAGCCACTTTTTATGGCTCATATTAGAGCGTGTAGTTTCTTCCCATTTATCAATCAGTACAGGAGGCTCTCTCTTCTCCATAGCTTCGTAGAGATGCTCATAACCTTCAATTCTATTATATTCAGGATGGTCTTTCCAATTAATCTGAATAGGGTTAAATGAATTTCCCCCTTCGATGGATTTATTCCAAGTATCATAATACCAGTTACCTACACCATTAACAGTAGATAGAACAAACGCCCTACCACCAGTTGAAATGATGGGATACACAGCAGCCCAGATGGATTCAATATGTTCAATAAAGGCAGCCTCATCAATAAATAGGAAAGATCCAGCCAGAGATCTACCTGACTGCTTACCTGACGGACGAGACTTAATGATAGACCCTGTACTAAGTTTTAAGTTATGCATATTCTCTTGAAGAATCTTTGGCTTCAAAAAAACAGGTAATTCTTCGAACATTATCTTGATTCTGTCTAGAATCTCTGTAGATTCAGTATCACCCACAGAGAGGAACACGATGGTCTTATGCTCCTGAAAGATGCACATCCACAAAGCATAGGCAGCAGAGATGGTGGTACATCCCGCCTGTCTAAACTTTCTTAAAATATTGAATCTGTTATCTTCCAAACACCCTACAATCTCTCTTTGGAAAGGGTAAAGATTAAATGGAACTAATCCTCTAACTGGGTGTACAACTTTGATATAATTAGATATAAAGTATATTGGATCTGACTTACATCTCTTATACTCTTCTTTTAAGTCTTTTAAATTATTCATGAAAATATATGCTTTAATATGTACTCGGCAGAAACCCCTACCTGATTATACACAAAAACTTCTTACATATTTATCTAGATGCAAAATAGAGGTTAATATGCTTATAGGTAAAAAGAGTATTTTTGAGGCATATAAAGAAGGGGTTAACGATTTAGAATTATCGGATGACGATATTGTAATATTTTGTCATGATGACATAGAAATCATCATGGATCCTCAACAGTTCATAAATATTATTGTAACAGCTTCTAGAAAAAGAAATCAAGGATTTTTTGGACCCGCTGGAACTACAAATCTCACTAGGACCGCTGTATGGTGGGATCATACAGAATGGCATGCTGGAAAGCACAAGGGTTTTGTTATACATGGAAAAAACCTTAGCCAAGCGGAATATGCCCCTTATGGTCAACCAGGAAGAGTAGTTTGTTTAGATGGGCTGTTTTTAGCCATACAAGGAAGAGCCTTGAAAAAACTTGATTTATCTAAACCTGATTATTTTGAAGGTGATTGGGATTTTTATGACATACACTACACTATACAAGCACATAAAAAAGGACTCTATAATACAGTAGAGCCTATTTTTATGATGCACCATTCAAAAGGTGATTTGGTGGGAAGAGACTCTTGGCATAAAAACAGAGAGGCTTTCATAGAAAATACCAGACTTCCAATAATAATATGAGTAATGAATCTTTAGATCAAAAGTATTTAAAACTTCTCGAAGAGTATGAAAAACTTAGAGAATCTAAAACTATAATTAAAGACTCTAACGGATCAATACCAACCCATAATTGCGAATCTAATCTAAAGGCATGTGCTACCTCCCATAGATCACTTCTAGAAAGAAAAAACTTACTACAACAAGAAGTAGTTAATTTATATCAGCAATGGATTCCTCCAAAGGTATCCTCTTTCTTTAAAACTATTGTACCGTGGATTAAAAGAGGTTTTAAGAAATCTAAATTCGCTGAATACCGACTGGATATCTGTAAGAAGTGCCCTTACTTAACAGAAAAAGATAAATGCAAGATATGTGGATGCTTCATGAAGGGTAAGGTTAACATACCTCAAGCATCATGTCCTTTAAAAAAGTGGGTTCCTGAGAATATTAACGACCGTACCTAGCGAAAGGATCTCTTCCCTCTTCTCCTGGTTTCTTTTTCTTCTTACCTTGAGTTGAGGTGGTTCTAGCGACTGCTCTGGGTCCAGCAGGTCTCGCATGAGCGGGAGCGGCAGCCCTAGGTCTTGAAACTCTCGCAGGTCTCGACGTTTGCCCCTCATCAGAATCTCCACTTTTCATAGCCTTTCTTACGTATTTTCCATACCTAACTACAGGGTGCCGAGCTAATTCTCTAGCATAAGCGCCTCCGACTTTTCCTGCTACTCTTTGACCAACATACTCTGCGGCAGGTTGAAGAATAGCCTTCTTCGCTAAGGTTTTAAGTCCAGCACCAACACCTCCAGTAGCAAATCCAGCAATGGTAGTTCCGTAATCTAGAACTTTAGAGGCTGTTTGGGCATGTTTTACATAAGGAGCAGCCGCTCTCGCCGCTCTAATAATACTTCTATCTCTCTTAACCACTTTGGGATTAAAATCAGCTTTAGTAGACATGGCCGTTGACATAGCTTGTCTAACTCTTTCATCTCTTTCGATTAGAGTGAAAGTTCTTTCGTAAATTTTAGACCTTTTCTTTCTTCTAAGTTTAGGTCTTCCAATCTGACTCCCGTAAGTTCCTGGTCCCTGTGGCATAATTACCTCTTAATTAAGATTCCTTTTCAACAGTAGGGGAAGCCATCTTTCTACGACCAAGACCCCCTAAACCAACAGCGGCAGCAGCCGCAGCAGCGAGATCAATAAATGGACCTCCACCTATAAGACCATCAGCGATACCCGCAGCGTTAGATTTAATCAAAGCTACTTCGTCTTGAACATCGTCCTGAAGATTCTCCCAGGTATGATCTACCTGAACCGTAAGGTCTTCTATAGATTCAGCGATCTCATCATCTCTCTCATCGTTTGCCTCTTGAATAACTGCCATATGGTCTTCTACAGTGTCCAGACCAGCAGCAACCCTAGCAGTTGATTCAGCGATAGTCTCACGAAGCTTAGTATCTGCCTGTCTTTGCTTTTCAGCCTGATCCTCAATAAGAGTCATCATCTCTATACGAGCATTAGCGAACTTCTGCTCTAAACCCATACACCCAGTTAGCGTAAATAAGGCTACTAAACCTAAGAATATCTTCATCTTACTCCTCTACAGTTTCCACCTCAGCAAAATAATCCAAGGCTTTTTTGGCTCCAACATATATACCCGCGCCAACCCCAGCAGTCATAGCTAAAAGGAATATAATTTCCGCTAAACTCATCTTATATACTGAAAAGAGAGTTCTGTACCTGTCCTTAAAGAATAATGCCCATAGTGGATTCATTTCTTAACTCCTTTTGCTAATAAGTCTTCCTCTTCCTTGCTTTGACCATTCTCGACAATGCCTTTTAAAATAGTACTGAGGTTAGTTACTACAAGGGTGATTAATCCAGCGACCACCGCAATGCTTTCCGATGGGATGAATTTAATACTGAAAATGAATGCTAGTACTAGAATAAGCAGGTAAAGACCTGCAAATTTGGCTAAGTGTTTTGAGGCAGTTTCCTTTGCACTTTCCTTAATTAATAACTCTCTGAACTTCGCATCAGATTCAGCTTGCATCTTATCGACTTCAACCCTACCTTCAGCCTCCTTGAGCTTGAGAGCAGATTGAACATCAATGTAACCTTTTTCATTCATCATAGGTGTATTTGCCATTACCAAAGTCTCCGTTGTTTTTCCCTACTATAGTATTTATCCTACTTACGAAGATCTTTTCAAATTTTTTTATTTCTCTTAGGTTTTGTCGTATTCTATATACTTATGACAAAGGAGTTTATTATGTCACCTTCACCTATACCCGTCCCATCCCCACCAGCAGGGGGGGCTAACTGGAACCCCGCAGCGTCAGGAACCAACGCCGCCTCAGGAACAGATTTCAGCGCATCTGGGCCATGGATGATCGAGCAGCAAAAACTTGATATTGATTATGTTAGAGTTCCCCTTTATGGATACCATAGTGCATCAGGTTGCAACCTGTCCGCAGCAGAGAGAACTTATAAAGTAACAGGTACAAAATTACTAGTAATCATAACTGCTTCTTATTCAAAAACTAAATCTTACGATCCTTTTGACGCTTCTTCATTTCAGCAGTCGCAATCGTTCAAGTACCTTCCAGTGAGCGCGGATTATCTAGGCAACACTTACGGTGACATGTCAAATACAGGCGGATCCGCTTTAGGCCCAGCAGGATCCATCGTTACTTTAACTCCTTGGTATCAAAGAAGAGAATGGCTCAGTGCCATTGATGCAGAAATTAATCAAACATGTGTAGCCACAGATCATTGGTTTGGCCCATCTTATAACCCTTCGAGCGCAGACCAGCTTCGGGATGGTACAACTTTTTTTGATGATGAAATATTTTTGAGAGGAATTGATCACAGATATAACAATACTTTCTTAGAAGATGGAGACTTCTCATTACAAAATACGGCCTGGAACCACAAGCTGACTGGGCCTTATAATGTTGACCAAGAAACTCAAGAAGCTGTTATAGCCCTTATTGAAACACTCTCCTCCAAGATAACAACAGAGTACTTATTCGGAGTCGGAACGAATTTCACTGTAAAGGAAGTCGGTAGCGGCTATACCGCAAAAAGGGATGCTGGCATTTCTAATTACAGATCTTACAGACACTCCTACTATTAAAAAATACTTAGTAATATAAAAAAAGGCTCAGATGTTAAGTCTGAGCCTTTTTTGTATTCATTTCAAATTTTTTTTTATTTACCTACTTCTTATTCCTTGTGGCATATAATTATATAGCTTTCTAAACCATTAAACAGAGAAAGACTCTCCACAACCACAAGACTTAGCAGCGTTGGGGTTAACAAACCTAAATCCCCTACCCATCAGACTTTCTTCAAAGTCTATAATGGTATTATTTAAATACAAGAAGCTCTTGGGATCACACACAACTTCCATGTCTTTTGGATGCCACTCCTTAATTGAGATCTGGTCAACCTTGGATTTATTATCATCAAATCCAAGAGTGTAGGAAAACCCTGAACATCCCCCACCTTTAACTCCTACGCGAAGAAAAACTTTTCCTAGATCTTGTTCACTTACAATTCTCTCAACTTCCATAGCCGCTCTGTCACTCAACATTATCATTTTGATTTAAAGTCCTTAATTGCAGCTTTGATAGCATCTTCCGCTAGTACGCTACAGTGAATTTTTACAGGAGGAAGACTTAACTCTTTAACAATTTCAGAGTTAGTTATATTTTGAGCTTCGTCCAAAGTTTTACCCTTAACCCATTCAGTAGCGAGGCTACTGGATGCAATAGCCGAACCACAACCAAAAGTTTTAAATTTTGCATCTACTATTCTATCTCCTTCAACCTCTATTTGAAGTTTCATTACGTCTCCACACTCAGGCGCACCCACCATACCTGTTCCTATTTTTTTAGAATTTTTATCTAGAGATCCTACGTTTCGTGGATTGGTATAATGATCTAATACTTTATTGCTATAAGCCATCTTGTACCTCTGATAATTGTGCGTTAATTGTAATCCAAGGCTCTTCTGCTTCATCTTCTACGCGAATTGCATCTACAGGACACTCTGGTTCACACGCACCACAATCAATACACTCATCTTCATGAATAAACATAGGAAGATTTTTATACTTCTCTTGAGGTTTTATTTCATAAATGCAGTCCACAGGGCACACATCAACACAGGCGGCATCTTTAAC
>TARA_R100001594_G_scaffold38402_2_pt1 | contig 9927 bp, 23 predicted proteins | sample TARA_R100001594 | Tara Oceans TARA_R100001594 (sample SAMEA2622752) | marine metagenome | biome: marine biome (ENVO:00000447); feature: marine epipelagic mixed layer (ENVO:xxxxxxxxx); material: "saline water (ENVO:00002010), including plankton (ENVO:xxxxxxxx)" | depth 150 m
ATTATTAGGCAAATTCATAGAAGACAAAGATACTAAAAATAAGTTGGCTCATGATCTTGCGACTATGGCTGAGAAGCACGCACAAGAACTAGCCAAAGGTCAAATTGAAATTAACAAAGCTGAAGCACAGCACAAGTCAATCTTTGTTGCAGGTTGGAGACCTTTTATTGGTTGGACTTGTGGCATTGCGTTGTGTTGGCACTTTGTCCTTGCACCAGTTACTTTGTTTGTGTGTGCATATTTGAAGATACAGATACCTGAGTTGCCAGTCTTTGACATGGGAAGTCTTATGACTGTACTTATGGGTATGCTTGGTCTTGGTGGACTTCGTAGTTTTGAAAAGTATAAAGGGTTAACAAAATGAGTAATTTTTATTTGAGTTTATCAAAGTTCTTTAATAAAATAGGCAATTATTTTTACATGAAGCATTGTAAATTGTTAGGTGTTAAAAGAAGCAAATGAAAATTTGTATTAAATGTAAGTGTGTATTAATTAATAATCAATGTCCAATATGTAAGGTGAAACAATGAACATAGAACAATTAAGAGAAGAATTAAAAACAGATGAAGGTGTTAAGTATGAAGTTTATCTTGACCATTTAGGTTTACCTACTTGTGGTATAGGACATTTAATTACAGAGTCTGATCCTGAACATAGTCTTGAAATTGGTACAGAAATAGGAGAAGAAAGAGTTAATGAATTGTTTGAACAAGATATAGAAATAACTATAGATGAATGCAGAAAACTTTATTATGACTTTGATAAGTTACCTCAAGAAGTAAAACATATTATAGCTAACATGATGTTCAACATGGGTAGACCAAGACTCTCTCGCTTTCATAAGATGAAAAGAGCAGTAGAGAATAGTGAATGGAAAGAAGCTGCCAATCAAATGATAGATAGTAAATGGTATAAGCAAGTACCTAATCGTGCAGGTAGATTAGTTCAGCGCATGAAAGATATTACGACTTAATCTACTGGTTATACAAATACGGAGTAACTAATTCTACTTCAAAATCGTCTGCATCTTCTTGACAATCTTCTTCTCTATGAGAATTATGTTCTTCTAACCATTTCTTAAAGTTATCAGTAACTCCCTCAAAAATTTTAGGATTATTTTCATCTCCCTTATAATGTATGCTATACAGTTTCATTGTTTATACCTCCACTTTCATTTCTATTCTTCTTGCAAGGATTTCAGTAGCTAAATCTGCCATGTCATCTCTTGTCATTTCTAGTTCATATAGTTCTTGATCTATATAAATACGTATAGCACCTGCTATTGGTACGATATATACTTTCTGTTCTGTGTCATAAGCCATAACCAGTCCTTTCTTTTTCATACAAAAGATGTTGTGTTTCTAGGGTGCAATCATACCAGAGAGGGTTGTTACCCCCTCTGTATGTCTCTTATATCAAGACTTTTTTCTATTTCATCAAAAAAATGCTCAAGTAACTTTCTAGTTACCCTACTTCTAGTGACACCCTTCTATATCTTCCTCCATGTCATCATGTGAACCGTATTCTGATATTATTTGTTCATGTAGTCTTTCAACAATAAACATTGATTCACTTAACCTTTCTTGTGAGGCACCCCATTGATGCCAATTATCATCTATATCATTAGAAATACTGAATTTAGATGTTTCATCATCAATAGTTATTGTTCCTTGGATTTCTATTTTACTCATTTTGTTCCTCCTTTAATTTTATAGGATTTCTTTTTATATCTTTTTTAATAATATTAATATCCATCTATTTCTCCTTATAATACATGACAAGTTGACTTCTACCCATGCCACCTTTTCTTGTAGTACCATCACGATATATTAGTCCTTTCTTTTCTAATTGTGCATATCGTGGTGTGATACTACCTTCTCTAACATGAGTACCTCTACCATCTTTACCACTTAATTGTGGTAATGTCTGCCAAACATCATCATGTGTTGCACCATTTTTGCCATGTGCCTTAATACAATCTAATACAATTTTTTCTAATCTATTTGTATTAACTTGGTCAGCAGCTTCCCATGACGTTTTAGGGTCATGGGTTCTTGCTCTTGCTGTACTAGAATGGGATATCTTCGACATTTTCACCTCCTAATATTGATTTATTATCTTCACCTAATATTTCTTCATCTTTTATAGTGGTAGGTTCTTCAACTCTTGGTGTGCTGTCACCTATCCGAGCAGATAGAAACTTAGTATTGCCATCTTTGGATACAGTTTTCCAACACGCAATCCTACGTTTATCTTGATTTGGCATAGTGACTGGTCCACTAAAGTCTGGCGCTTTCTCATTCAATGACTTGTCATTCTCGTACATAGTACCGACTTTGACATAGACATCTCGTGCTGTGTTGCCATCAGGTAGTGAGGCTTTGACAACTGCAATACGATATTCTGTACCTTGACTGTCTAGTTTACCTTGCACAAGCAGACTTTCATCTGCTCGTGGTTTAAAGAAACTACCTCTATCTGTATTATCATAATCCATCATCTTCTCCTTTCATTTTTGGTTGACTGATTTGGATTGTTGGTTCTGATGCTGCTTGACCATCATCATCTTCTGATGGTAAACCATAAGCAGCTTGTAATGTATATCGTTTAGCATATGTAATAGCTGATCCAATCTTCTGAGGATTCTCATAGTTTGCATCAGATAATATTATCGGTAGCTTTGACACATAAGTAGATTCATCATTAACATGACGAATAGTAGTAACAACAACTACCTCTGATTTGGTTTCTCTATGACTGACATATACATAGTCAATCTCTTGAGTGAAGAACAATCCAAACTGATTGCCTTGATTCACAGCAGTAATAACAGACTCTAATGTAGAGTAGTTACTTCTGAAGTGAGGATTCTTGCCATCTTTTTTTGCAGTTACAGCAAGTTTTTGGAACTCAAGCATAGCACTTCGTAAGTTATATACTTTACTTTGGACTGGTTTCTTGATATTAGTTTTAGTATCTGTCATGTATGACCTCCATTATACAGATAGTTGAAAGGGTAAGTGGGTCTGCTTACCCTTTCTTTGTTATGCGAATTGACCCACGCTTATCTCTTTTTGCACTTATAGTTATTGGTCCATTCATTGTGTAGACCTCTGACTCATTATCTTTTAGCTCTGCTTTGATATCTTTTTTAGCTTGTTCAAATTCTTTAGCAGCATCTTCATTATGTAGATATTGATTAACTGCTACAGTAAAACTATTACTAGATGAAGCATCACGTTTGACTTTGCCATCAATCGCTATGTTGTCTTTGATACTTTGCTTTACTTCAACTTCATAATCTTGAGGCTGTGTTTCATGTGTAACATGTTCCCAAAATATTTTGATTCTCTCAAGCATATTAGTTTTATACTCTTGGTTTGCACTAACAATTACACACTTGTGTTGGTTACCAAAAATAACAGAGAATACCATATGTGGTAGACCTGATATATACATATAGAACTGCATCTGTGGCATATAGTAATCCAACATATAGTCCATATCATTACGACTATGTGTATGTTTACATTCTACACCAATCTTTCTTTCACGATCTACACCATCAAGTGTACCTTGAAATTTGATGTTGCCATACATTTTTGTATATTCATACTGTACTACAAAATCATACTCATAGTATTCTTGCAACCACGATAAGTTAAATTTTTCTGTGAAAGAACCTAACCTTACATTGAACTCATGTCGCAAATCTTTACGACCTAGTAATCCAAGTTTAATTTTCCATAGCTCTTCCCACTTACCTTGCATCAGAGATACCATATCGCTACCTCTGATGAAGTCTTCACGCATAGGTGCGTGACGTAGTTCATTTGCCATTTAGACCTCCAATCTTGCTATCAGCATACTACATTTATTGTTATAAATCAAGCACTTAATTTGCTTTGGCATAACCTCTGTAATCAGCAGTCACACCTTTAGGTTGGATTATTTCATGTTTATCTGGATAATATTTTACAGACATGAGATAATTCATATGTGGTTTAGGTATGTACCTCTGATAATCTTTTTCTTTTAATGCTTCAGGTGCATCTTCAAATCTTTCTTCATTCATTTGCTATTCTCCTTTAGTGCTTTAGCTAAATCATAAACATAAGTATCTATAATATTACATTCGATTTTATATTTTTCCAATTCAGTTTGAAATTCATCTACAGTCATTCTTGATACCATACCTAATGCACATTGCATTCTCCATTCTTCATCTGTTGGCATATTATTCTCCTATTGCTGAAATTAGTTTGCTTGATACTGCTTCGACCAATGACTTACGATAGTGCAGCATGGGTTCTACATACTCATTGATTTCTGCTACAGTTGGAAAGAACTTGCAATTCATAATGACTTTGTCACAAGCATACTTCATTATGTCAGCAGGTACATGTTCAAACTTCTTGGCATACACTCTTGCTTTGAAGGCTAAGTCTTTCTCTGTAATGTGGCTTTGCTTGGCTGTGCATACCATGACTTCAATGAGCCATTGATGTATGTCTTTGGGATCAGCAACAGTCATGCATTCTTCCATTGCTTTAATAACTTTGACACGATTATCATACAAGTCATCAGCTATCTCACATATAGGTGCTAGTTCCCAACGAAAGAACATAAATTGATTGTTTGTTCTTTCAGTTATCTTTGAGTTGATTATAGACTCTAAGAAAGAAACTGTCGCATTCGTTGTTTTGCTTGGGTTTGATCCTGCTTGTTCGACCAGAGTTTTTGCGATTGAGTTGTTTCTTACACCATTCGCTATAGACCGTATTCCAGTCTTCTTTATCGTATTGGTTTGTAATATAGAAATGTTTGAAGTATTTAATCTCTCTGTCATGGTTGACCTCCTTATATTGTTGCATGACTTCTTGGCTTGGTTGCCACTCTTTAGTTAGTTTCGGCATGATGATCTCCTACATCTCCATGCCAATATTTATTGTAGAATTGTTCTCCGAAAAAATCACACCATTCTTTTTCATGTTGATACTTTGGTTTGAGTTTGTAATTAATAAACCTTTGGACTTGAGTAACATTTTCAGCCACACTGATTGTATCTTCTAGTCCTTCGATTTCTCCTACCTTTTGTTCGTATTCTATGTATATATTATTTTGTAAATTACCCATTGTTATCTCCTTTATTTAAATAAGTATCTGCTAATCTGTGTGGTAATACAATATCCAGATTACATTTATCACAACATATACCATGAGCAACTGGCTGTGCATTATTGCCTTGATCCCAATACATTACACCTTCTTCTGTGTAATGTTTTTCTATTTCACCTTTGCATATCACACATATCATTTTAATATCTCCTTTACTAATGTGTCAGGTATAATGATGACCCATCTTGGCTCACCAGTTTTTCTTTTGTACAAAGCAATATCTCTTTTTTGTATTACTTTAAATACACTAGGAAATTTATCAACTGCTCGATACTTAACTTCAACTGTATACTCTTTGTCTTTGATAGTTAATTTGATATCCCCAGTATGCTCACCACCAAGACTACCTGATAGTGGTACTTTTTTAGCAGGTAACTTCCATGAGTTGAATAGTTTTACAAACCAATTCTCATGGTAGTTACCTTTACGTTTACTTCTGCTTGGCATTATCCCAAAAACCTTCAGGTAATTTTTTTTCTAATTCTTTGATTCTTGACTGCACATCATTTAATACTTGATACAATGACGTTAGTTTGCCACAAAGATTTGCTTCGTCTGTTTTTTCTTTGACCATTTTTATTACACTATCCATTTAAAACTCCTCATCGTTATGCGAAATGGTTAAGAAAACTTGCAATGCTTCGCACCAACAAAGCAAGTTAAAAAGTCTAGGCTCACGCACCATGCGTTCCCATTCTCCAAATAGTTTTGTATCTACACCTATATCCAAAGCTATTTGTTCCTGCGATAATTTTCTGACTCTTCGCAAGAATACTAGCTTTTCAACTATAGATTTGTATTGATACTTTACTGTGTTTTTCATTTTATTAGACGTAGCTAAGCATATAAATATGCCTAGCTACTACCCTAACAACCACAAGGGATTACTTAAAGTTCATGTGTTTCAATTTGATATCTTCAATTAACTCTTTAATATCAGGATTATCAACTATAGTATTTTTCTTTTCCCATATTTTAGTTGTCATTACAGTCATCTTGTTGATCCACGATTCTTCATTGAGTCCACTTCGATTAGCTCCAAGCGCTGCCATATGGCTATAGATTAATCTATACTCTTGTGGCATATTCATATGTGCGATTGATCTACAAGTAGACAGCTCTTGTTTTCTGAAACCTAATAACGTCATTGTTTACCTCCATTATTGAAACATTGAACTGGGTCTGTTCATATATGATAGCAACTTACTGTTTCTTTCGACAGTAGTTTTATGCTTGTCCTTGACATCAAATGGGTGAGATATCCAATCAGTTACTGCATTGTATAGTCCCCACTTGTTACAACCAATTTGATTTTGATAGTCTGCCCATTTGTCCATGAGAGCTTGAAACTGTCTTTCATTACGATACCTACCATCAACTGTTGGTTTTTGTGTGTAAGTAAGTTTGTTGAACATTTCAGTTGCATCAGTTTGTGTAACTTGTGTGTTGTACCATTCACGATATCTGTCTTCATTGTTTTGAAACTCATCAATCAAGTGAGTGATATGATCGAAGTTGTAATAGAACTTACCATTATGTTTTTGTGTATAGTTGGCAATTTTATCAGCAGTAGTACAACCATTATCGCACCACAATCGCAAACCATCTGCAGTAATCATCACTGACCATACACCATTGTATGAGTTGCGAACTGTAATACGAAATGCAATGTAACTATGTAACTGTGGATCTTGTATCTTAATATCTTTACAAGTAAATGTTGCTTTCATCATTGCACCATTGTCTAGTATTCTTATTTGTGGCACAAAGTCTGTTGATACTTTTTGCATCATATCATAAATAGGATCAATGATAGCTTTGTGTTCGACTGGTCTGTATGCAACTGAATGATTGCCAAGATTTGCCATAGTATCTGTACGAACTATCATCATTCGTTCAGGACATTTGACCAGTTTAGTTTCACCATCATCATCATATGTACCTGCCATTGATATCGTATTGATTGGAAAGTCATAGTCATGTGAGACTGCTTGTAAGTTTTTGATTTGTGTTATATGATTCATGTTTACCTCCTATTGATCATATTCTACATGGACAATGAGTTGATTCCCTTGCCACACTTCGTAGTTTTGTTTTTTTCTACTATGTCCATATGTTCTATGGAAATATTGCATGTCATGTCTATCTTTCTTAACTGCTTTTATAGCATCTGCAAAAGATTGTACTGTGTCAACATGACAAGTTTTGTCTGTGTTGCCATAGTATATGATATTGAAATTATCTTTTATGCTTTGCAACATTTTGTCGCAATGCGAAATCCAGTTTTTGTCAACTGAAGAACTGTGTGTATACATTATGTATCTCCCTTGTATATTTATTACGTCTTAGTTTGTATAACCCACAACTTGCCACCACCACGCAGTGGTGATTAGGCAAGTTGTTCTGAGTAATATCTGATAAAGCTGATTAGCAAGAAAATACCCCTCACTCGAAGAGTGAGGGGTAATCTTGGTGCTATGCACCAAGATACTTTTTCTTGAGTTCAGCTTTCTCTTTAGATGAAAGAGGTTGGGATGACTTTGGTTTGGCATTCTCTTTGCCAATCCAATTAGGCTTGAACCTATAACCAAACATCTGCTCAAAGTCATCGTTGTTAGCATTGAAGAACTCCTCGATAACGTCACGGACAGCAACAAGATCATCAATCATTTCCTGAACGTCACGGACTCCACCTTGAAATCCATATTCCTGAATCAACTCCTGAGAGCCTGCTCCGTAGCTACCCTTAGCATCAGCAATAAAATCTGCCTCAACTGCTGCCTGCATATACGCATTACAAGCACACAACTCAGCATCTACTTTGTTATATGCTCTATCTATGTTACCCATATTAGATATAAAGATATATTTCTTCATACCATCTAATCTCTTCTGAGAGTATTGGGTAAGACTTTTAGCTGAAGTACCTGAAATGTGATTTGTTAAGACTTCTGCATAATTTATTGTGTTTTTACTTGTCATTTTCTTCTCCTTTTGGTTGTTAATTGACACTCTTGCTAAGCCATAAAAGGACTAATAACTAAAAGCGTCACGCCCTAGCGTGACACATTAGAAGAGTCAAAAAGAAAATCGTCTTTGTCGACGGAAATCTCCGAAGGAGGATTTCCTAGCTATTTTCTTTTTGACTCAGTCCGTTATGGCATAGCTTTAGAGTGGCATTAACAAGCGAAAGGAAAGAAATGCAAAAACGCAGTAAATTTCAGAAGGCTCAAATCACATGAAGGACTACGGAAGCAAAAGTCTTGCCCAATACTCGGCAGGCACGGACACAACAACTCCACCAACTCCAACTCCTTTCCTTTGTGATCCAAGCGTATCATCTAAGCATTTCTTCCGCTAAGTATCTGTTTTAACAAGAGAAAATAAATACCCTTGACAAGGTTATTCTAGCACGTTTATATAAGGGGGTAAGGGGGTTCTCTTGTTAAAACAGATAAGATTAACCAACAAACAGAAATGCTTAGTTGATACTATCGTAGCATTAGGTTGCAGTATCAAAGAGGCAAGTGCAAAGTCAGGATACGCAGAAGGTGAATCAGGAAGAGTGACAGCCAGTAAGACTTTGCGATTGCCACATGTTCAGGAATATATGCAACAAGTGGTAAGACAGAGTATAGGTATCAATGCTACGATTGCGTCTAAAAGAGTACTTGACTTAGCGCAAAGTGCTAAGTCTGAGTACGTACAGCTTGAAGCGTCTAAGGATATACTGGATCGTGCAGGGTACAAGCCAGTAGAGAAAAGTATGACGATGTTGCAAGGCAACATCTCTGTCAACATAGACCTGACTTGACAGGGGGGTCAAAAAAGTTACTCTACAAACTATGACATGGTCCTACACAAACAATAATATTCAAAAAGGCTCGTATATGTTAAAGATAAACCTACAAGACTGCTTCTCTCGCTTTGTGATTAAGTTGCTTCGAATGAATCAGTTACTTGTGCAAAAGCTAGAGCAGATCATAAGTGCGATAAAGCAAAGAGGTCTAAGAACAAAACTTAATCAACTCCAAAAGGAGAAGACTGTGCCACCAAAAACTGCTAAGAAAATGGCACCAACTAGGAAGAAAAAAAGGAGAAATTAAATGGCAGTACCTAAAGATAAAACTAAACCTAAAAAGAAAAAGAGTTTACTAAAAACAGCAGAATTAACTAACGAAGATAAACTTATGTCTACTGGATTTAGTCCGAGTTCTTATTATGAGGAGTTATTAAAAACCATGTCTAGAAAAGATGCAGAAAAACAATTAAAAAAAATTTTAGATAAACGATTTGGTAAATAACGAAAAGGGGAACTATAATGGCAATACCTAAAGAGAAAAAGAAAAAGAAAAGTCTTTTAAAATAGGAAATAAATTGAGCTTTCTACATATATTAAAAGTAGAAGAAAGACGCATACTGCGAGAAGTTGTAAAGAGAGTTCACTTCAAGCATTATCCTAAAGAATTTTGTACAGATCATGAAGCAGATAAAATGATTTCAGCTATAGGTCCTGAAGTTGTAGATAAGTTAATAAAAATCGGCAAAGATTTTAAAATTGATAGAGTTTAAATACAAACCTGATGGCGATGTCCTCAAGGCTTTTATGAAAGACAATACTTTTTTTCGTGGCATTAGAGGTCCTGTTGGAAGTGGCAAGTCCGTTGCTTGTAGCATAGAAATTTTTAGAAGAGGATTAATGCAAGAACCTGATAAGTCAGGTAAAAGAAAAAGCAGATGGGCAGTTAT
>TARA_R100001594_G_scaffold68938_5_pt1 | contig 9923 bp, 6 predicted proteins | sample TARA_R100001594 | Tara Oceans TARA_R100001594 (sample SAMEA2622752) | marine metagenome | biome: marine biome (ENVO:00000447); feature: marine epipelagic mixed layer (ENVO:xxxxxxxxx); material: "saline water (ENVO:00002010), including plankton (ENVO:xxxxxxxx)" | depth 150 m
TTCTTTTTACAAAATCCTAATAGTTCCACCTCTCCAGTAACACTTACAGGAGAGGGGGAATCAGCTTGGGCAGACTTCCTTACCAAGGTAAAACCAGAAGAGTATTCTGTTATGGATTGGAATAAAATTGCCCCACAGTGGAATAAGCTTATAGAGTATATTGGTGAAAGCGGTGAAGGTAGTAGTGATGTGCTTGAAAGAAGAGCAGACTTTAGTAGCAACTATCCAGTTCTTTCAGGAGTTATAGATTCAGGTAGTAAGAATGATGCGATTGCATTAGCACTCGCAAGATATTACGAAGGAAGACCTGTGAGAGGATCATATGCAAACAATGCTGTTACAACTGTAATGAGTCAGTTATATGATCAGTCTGCATTACAATCTATGAGGACAGGAGAATCCCCAACGGTTGCATTCTTGTCTACACTAGCAAATAATAATCCTGAAAGATTTGGGCATAAGGAGTAGGTATTATGGCAGTAGAAAGAGAAATGGGCTGGGAAGGCAATTGGCAAGATGGAGATTATTATTACGAAGATAGTCCTACTGGTGTTCCGCAGATGTGGGTATACAATGCTGCGACTGGGGATTTTATCGCAGGTGAAGGGGGAGGCGCAGGAGGAGGTGGTGGTATGAATACGACTGTAACCCCTACACAGTGGTCAGATTGGGCTAATGTATTTGGAGAGTTTAGTCCTCAACAACAATACTCATCATTGATGGCTACCAGTGGTATGCCTTATTACACACCTAGATTCCAGCAAATGGCACAACGTCAATTTGAACCTACATTTGGTAGATACTTACTTGGTGGTTATGGGGCTAACCCTACAGCAGGACTTGGGCAACAAACTAGATTTGCTGATTGGTATAACGCACAACAGGGACAACCTGGTTCTGCCTTACAGGGAACCCCTAATATAGCAGCAGGATATCAAACAGCATTAAACTTTGCAGGACAAACACCTGGAACAACTGGATGGAATGAACTCGCTGGTCAGAATCCTGGTATGGCATTTGCTATGCAAGACCCAGAAGCAGTACGAGCAATAGCATTATCCAGATACTATGGCGGTGGTGCGCCAGCAGGTGGTTACGCTCAAAGAGCAGTTGCCCAAACACTGAGTGGATTATATGACCAATGGGCGCAGAGAAATATACAACAAGGTGTAACGACTCCTGCCTCTTACTTAACATATTTGCAAACATTAAATCCTAATAGATTTGGAGCCATGGCCTAATGCCAGATTCATGGGAAGATTTTTTATTATCTGAAAACCCCCAATGGGCATATTTCAGTGCGTCACCATTTACTACCAGTACACAAACAGGATACGCTCCAGCACAACAGAATTACTGGAGAAACCAGTTCGGTAATGTATGGAACAGGTACCTTGGAGAACTGGGGTCTGCCACAAGAGCAGGACAGGATTACGGCAGCTTTGAGGACTACTTAACTGATATGCCTTTTACACAGATGTATTACCAGAACACATCTCCAAGAACACGCGGTCAAGGAAGATTTAGCCCAACTACCAGATATATGTACTAGGTGCATCATGAGTCCTGACGATAAACGCAAAGCCGATGCATGGTGGTCAAGGCAGATTGAAAAATATCCTCATCTGATTAGGATGTACGGACAACAAGTTCCTATTGATAATACTGGTAAGGTTCCTTCCAGTGTGTTATCAGATGTAAAAACTGCTCGATCTGCATCTCAACCTCTTGTTGGAACAGGCCCACTGCTTCCAACACAGGAAAGATTACTACCGCCAGAACCAGTTAACTGGGCTGAAGCAGCTAGAAATATTACATCTGGTATAGGTAACTTGGCTACATTACCTGCTAGTATAGTAGACCCCTTACTGCCTACTGATACTCAGCAAGGTATGGAAAGTGCAATTTCTAAAACATTTGGACAGGAACCACGAGACTTTACTGTTCCTGAAGATGCAGGTTTTTGGAGACAATTCTTAGACCCAGTACTGCCTACACTTGGGGGTGTGGAAACAGCGTATGAAAGATTTGGTGACCCACTTAAAGCCAGTGCTTTAGTAGGGTACGGTCAATTTACAGACACTGATCCATTTGGTGTAGTCAGCAGAACACAGGCTTTACAAGATGCAGGGTTCGGCCCACTTGAATCACGACAGGCAGGATTTGAACAAAGTGATGTACCTTGGTATGTAGACCTTCCGCTTGAGATATTAACTAGTCCTGAAGAATTACTTCCTGTGGTAGGTTTATATGGTGGCCTTACTCGTGGGTTAACACGACCTCTTACTAAGGCTGTAGCAAAAGCAGTACCAACATCTCCAGTTGCATCAACAGCAGAAGCTGTAGAAGAAGTTGTACCCACAAGGCCAATTAAACCAGTATATGAAAGAGGTACTGGTGCCGAAGAAACTATCATGGGACGAGCAAAGCAACAGCGAGTCAGTGAACCAGAAATTGACTATATACAAAGAGCCACACCTATTAGTGAACCCACTGAGATAGTTGATGCAATAACAAAAACTCCTGTAGAAGCATCAATAAATAAAATAAAAAATATTTTTAAACAGGAAGTCCCAACAAGAATAGAAGAAGAAACTATTCCTGCTACTGGGGTACCTGCTGATCCATTCCTTCCATCAGTCATAGATGATTTGGTAGAACAACTAGGAACCATAACTGAAAGCGGTAAACAAAAATATACGATCATTAGACAATTAGAAGATGTACTGGGTAAGTCATCTTCTATTAATAATGATGTTGTTGATGGTATTGATGATTTAAGGAGTACTATTTCTGAGTATAGGAATACTACAGGTGCAGGTTCTCGTACCAGAAAGAATGAACTTTTTGAAGAAGCAAAGAGTATAGTCGAAGACCTTACCCCTGTACCAAGAGCAGTACCAGAGCCACAACAGATGCAGTTTGGAATGCAGGTAGGAGAGGCTATAGAAAGTGTACCTACTTACAGGCAGAATGTTGTTAGAGATATTGTTAACGAACTTGAACAGAACGCAAGCTTATTTACTGACGATATAATTGCTGGTTCAACTGACCTTAGAAATGCTGTGGATAGATATGTTCAGGGTACTGGATTAGATGCATCTCCAGAATCCAGAGAACTTGCTGAACAGTTATTTGGAGGAACAGGATTTAGACCTGAACAAGTCTTTAATGATATTGAGAATGCTGCTAATGCATTGATTGCCAAACCTATAGATGCTTTACCAACTGGCGCACAAAGAACTGCACACAGACCTACTGAAGCAATAATGGGTTCAGGTAGAGGTACAGCAGAAGTAGCTAAAGCATTAGAACTTACCCCTAACGAAGACTTGTCAAAGGCATATGGCAGAAGCCATGAAGTAGAGAGTCAGATATCTTTAGCCAAGTCTGATGGGAATCCTGTAACATCTTCTATTCAACCAACTACCCAGACTACGGCTACATATAAATCAGAATTAATTAGTTCTACTAAGACATTAGAAGAAGCAATCAGAGATATGATCCCTGCGGATATATGGCAGAAGGCTGTGTTTAAGCCAGCCCAATGGTTGAACGATAAGCTTGGGGAACAGCTTATAACTAAGTATGAAGGAACTTTAAATTCTCACCTTGCTAAAGTCCAAGACTTTAATATCAAGGGTGCGAAAATGATGGAAGAACTTGGGTTAGGTGAAAGGGTACGAGGGCTAACCTTTGGAACAGAAAGATACTTCCAAGTATCAGAGGAAGCTTGGGGAACATTAAATAATCCTGGCCCTCTAAGGGTTTTATATCGCGCATTGCATAATGAGGGTGATGGGGTTAACCAGTGGATATCAGGAGTGGACAGTAGTGGTATCCAGTTTACGCATCCTGCTATGGCTGCAAACAAGACAAGGCAGCGTCAGGATATGTTTAACACCCTTAGAGAAATCACTGACTATGAAGAAAGTATGCGTATTGATTTTGATCCTAACATAGGGAGAATTAAAGATTACTTTTATCGTGGGTGGAAACTACCAGAAGATGCTGCTGGTAATTCGATACCGCCTAACATGTCTCGCATTGGACAACGCCCAAGCTACTTAAAGGGGAGAACCGCAGCTACTTATATGGAAATGGAAGAAGCTGGGTTTGAGCCTATGTTTAGAAATCCATTTGAACAGTCAGCCTACTCACAACAACAAGGTATTAAATATAGATTACAGTCTGAACTAGTTGATTGGTTACAGAGTGACAAGGTAGGACTTGCACATCATGTCGAAGGAAAAATGGGTATTGATGAGTTAAATACTAAATTTGCTGCAAGCGGAGTTAAGTTTAGAGTTCCTGAAGTTGGGCCAGCGTTTGAAGGAAAGGGATATGAAATAATTGAGGCTTCAGGTAAACGAGAAGAGTTTGATGTTGGGGTAATAGCAGGGTCATCTGTTGGTGACCCATCCAGAAAAATAGTTATTAAGGCTGGGCAGATAGCAGTACCAGAAAAAGTAGCTGACACACTAGAATCTATTTTTAGAGGTGGTGCTACATCATGGGAAAAAACTATACGAGTTACTATCCCAACTACAAATAAGGTTGTTCCTATTAATCTGGTTAAGGTACTTGATGCGCTGGTATTTATACCAAAGCGCATAAAGTTATTTGCTTCATTGTTTCAGGCTACAGACTTCATGCGTAGGATAGGGGTTGGTGGAACACATGGCGCTCTTGATGCTGTATGGGAAGGACTAGCTAGGGGGCTTTCACCTAAAGAGTCTTTTGAAGCTGGTCGAGTTACTGGAGAAGTTAGTCAATCTTTCAGAAGTATTGGTCAGGGATGGTGGGATGTTATAAGTTCTTATGGTGCTGCTGGTAAAACAGACTACTATAGAAACTTATTAAGAAGTACTAAGACAACTGGGGCAGAGGCGGTAGCAGAAGGGACAAGTATGACATGGGATGGATTGGTACGGAACGGATTAAATGTTAGAGACTTAACTATTTTGCCAGGGGAAGACATTGCACGGATGGTAGACAGCGTCGCATCCAATGCAGGATTTCCTAAAAAAATGTTACGCCATATAAAAGAGTTAGAGTACTCTTCTAGACGCGGACTGTTTGATCGTGTTTATCCAGCAGCTATCATGACTGATGTTAAATTTAACTTGATACCAATTGCAAGAAGAGCATACCCAAATGCTACTGACGAGCAGATCATGGCACTGGTAGCAAAACAGGCAAACTTAAAATACTCTACCTTACTGAGATCACAGAGTGCTGTTCGTAGTGGGTTTCGAGAAATATTAACCAGACTTATGTTTTCCCTAAACGAAAACGAATCACTAATAAGGCAGGTAACTGGCAGTGTTGCAGGAACACAAACTGGATTCTGGAGAAAATACTGGGTTAGCGCAGCTTTATTTTTTGCTGTGACATCAAATGTCATTCATGGCTCAACAACATTGGTAACTGATGGAGAATTTAAACCCCTACCAAAAGAAAGATATATTCCATGGCGTGAAAAAAATAAGGGTTGGTGGAAGTTTGGTTATAACAATAGGTTGTTTAGTCCAGATATACCAATCAGAAGTCGATCTGGTGAACTGGCTAGCATAGATATGCTTGGTCAGTTGGATATGGCTGGGCGCATGTTTGATTTTAACCATGTACCTTTGGATACTTTTGTTTTTAGTAGACTAGGTGCTACAGCAGGAGCGTTTGTACATCTTATTCAAGGAAAAGATTTCTACGGTAGAGAAACAGATAAGTTTGGGTGGTCTGGAAAACTACTACAATTTGCATATGACGTAGGAGTTCCAATTGGTATGGGTGAAGCTGGTGTTGGGTTGGTGCGAGAAGCTGTTGGTGATAAAGAATTACCAAGTATGGGTAAATTCATAGCACCTGGTGCTACCGTTAAGGACATTCTCCCTGTTGCTGAACCTGCTCTTGGAGTATTAGGTCAGCTTGTTGAGGCAACAGGAGAAAACATTAAAGCCCCTACTGGTAGGCAATTACAAAAACAAATGATTCAAAATTATGATCCAAGCTTAGAGGCTAATAACTTTAGTGAGCTAGATACTAATATAAGATTTCAGGTAGAAAATGCAGAAGTTAACAAGGGATTGAAGGCTGAACTAAAGCAGAGGTCTATAGAAGGCGCAGCACTAGATAATGTATGGGATGAACAAAGGGTAGAAAGAGATAAGGCAAAAGCAGATCGCCTTCAAGCTGAAATGGACTATGAGACTGAACTGGACAATGACAGTAAAGAAGGTAGGTCTTACGATGCTGGTAAATTTAGAGAACGAGTTAAAATGATCAGCATCACACATAGCACCCAGCAGGATATGATAGGAAGAAAGTATCTAGAAGACTTGGATATTAAGTTAAGCAAAAAAGCATATGAAGAAAAAACACCAGAGGATTTAGAAAAAGATAGATTAGAGTTCCCTGTTAGATGGGCTGAGTATAAATATAATCAGATACTTTCAAAACACTTAGAAGCTTACAAGACTCCTGATTACGATAAATTAAAAGAGGAGATAGCTGCCGAACAGGATACTTGGGGTGAAGAACTTGTAATACAATTTAATGCTCATCGTTCTGCAAATTCTGAACAACAGCATTCAGAAAGAATACAGCGATATTATAATGGTATGGATTTGTTAAATAAGATTGGATATTTCCAATCACAACAAGTAGAAGAATTTGCTATCCAGCAAAGCAAACGATTGGGAACCTATGAAGGGAAAACCTTACTTGATGTATGGAGAGAATGGGAAAAGGGCGGTAGCCCAGAACGTACTAGAATAGAAAAGACAAGCCCATTCAGGGGATCAATCAAGATGTTAAAGCAACAACGAGATCAAGCAAGGAAAGCGATAGTACGTTCACCAGAACATGGATTACAGGTAGATAGAATTCGTATAGAATTCTTTGGAAGCAATCCAGTATATCGAGAAAACATTGGGTTGTTTGAAGATTTATATAAGAGGCGACCAAGTAGGTTGTCACCAAGATAAGGAGGATACGGATGGTATCAGAAAATACGGAACCAGTACAGGCACCATTGCCTGAATCAGATAGTGGAGCGGATACATTTGCACCGCCCCCTGATAACCCTATATTGGCAGAGGTAGACAGGTTAAATAATGCACCTGAAGTAACTACTGATGCGCCTACGGAACCTATTACTGAGACACAGGTTCCACAGACTACTGTACCAACAGAGCCAGTTGCTACACAGGTACCTGAAACACCTTTGACTAACCAGCCAAGTGTTCCACCACAACCACAATTAACTCCAGAGCAGTTAGCACAGTTACAAAGGGATCAGGAACAATATCAACAGGTACAACTAACAGCACAGTTGCAACAGGAATCTACAAAATACCAACAGCAATTAGAAGCCCAAGGGTATTTACCAGAACAGGCTCAACAACTTGCCTATCAGTTTATGCAAACTCGCCAAGCACAGGTTTCAATGTTAAGGCAACATGATCAAGAAAAAGCAGAGATTGCTGGTAAGCAAGCTGCTGCTGAACACTTTGCACAAAAATATAATTTAAATTTTTCTGACCTTGCTACTCTTAAATTAGCAGAGCGACCTGAACAAATGGAGTCAGTCGCAAAACAGATTCAGTCAGATAGAAAAGTTAGAGATGAACTTACAGAATTACGAAAGGCCAAGGTTCCTGCACAGAATTTTGACAACTCTCAGGGTTCACCAGAGGTTGCATCTAGTGACGGAAACTGGTTAGATCGGTATAATGCAGGGGATAGGTCACCAAATGCGGTGGCTGCTGCGAAAAAAATATTAGGTTATTAAGTATGTAACTACGCCAAGGGGGTAATCTTATGGCACAGACAGCAACAACTGGGAATTTAGAAAATGCCCAGAGAATAATCCTTGCAGCAGCAAGGTATACAGAGGAGCATAATGCTCCTGCTGTGAATCTTATAGAGTCATTTGATTTGCCTAAAGGGGCAAAGCAAGTGACCGTACCAAAGGTAGGGCAGATGTCTATGAGTGACCTAGTAGATGGTCAGGACATAGTGGATGAGGAAGAAATTGGCATGACCACAGTTGACCTTACGGCATCTGAAGTTGGAGCCAAGGTTATCCTTACAGACAAACTAGTTAGGCAAGCTGCTGATAATGTTATGAGCATTATTGGACGACAGCTTGGTGATGGTATGGCACGAAAGAAAGACAATGATGTTACCGCATTGTACTCTGGGTTTGACACAGACCTAGGTGCATCTGGTAGAGACTTTGATATAGCGAATGTAGCTGCTGCGGTTGCCTATGCCAAGGGCAGCAATTTTGGTAGCCAGATATATATCAACCATCATCCGTTTACTGTATTCGATCTTGCCAAGGAAGCTGCTGGAACAGCAGCCACATACCCTATGACCCCTGGTTGGTCACAGGATCTGCTCGGTAACTTCTGGAGTGGCATACGACCAATATTCGGAGTTCCTGTTTTTGAAGATGGGAACATAACCAGAACTACACCAGCAGCTACTGTCGGTGTTATAGCTGACAAGTCCGCACTCGCTGTACTAAAGAGTGTTGATACCAGAACAGAGCGCCAGAGGGATGCTTCTCTCAGGGCTACTGAGTTGGTAATGACTTCTGACTATGGTGTATTTGAACTTGATGCTAGTAGGGGAGCAGCGCTAACGCTTGACTCCACAACTCCTGCTACAACCTAGTAAGGATTAACATGGTAACAACTAAAGAACGTACTGATATTCGTGAAGAACTGGTAAACCAAGGATACTCTTGGGAGTATATTGACGAGTGGCAACCAAAGATTACTTTGTATCTCCACAAACCAAAGGTAAATACCAGTAACGAGATTGTCAGTCCTATTGGAACTAAGTTAGAAAACTTACCAGGTAATCCTGATTATGTATTAAGAAAATCTAGGTTGGGGATGTTCCCATCTCCACCTAGTGACACCTGTGAATGCAGGTGGTGCAAGGCCAGAAGTGTTAATGTTGAAATACCTGATGAACCAAAGCAAGAAGAACCACAGGAATCTGTAGCTTGCCAAGAATGTGGGGAATCGGTTACTGCTGTCACCAAGGCTGGAGCATTGTCGAGATTGAGAGTTCACATGAAGTCTCATCAGGGAACTGAATAGTTGTAACGATTGACCGTGGCTGTTCAGAAAATTTATAACGGTTGATCGCAGGGCTTGACCCTGTAACAAGTAACCTTTAAGGAGGTTTAGATATGTCTTTTCCACAAACTATAATGGGAAAATTTGGCTGGGAGAAGTTAACCACTTCTGCTCAAAAGCACAAACTTGGCACTCGTATGCAGATTGCTGACAGGGAATTTGTATATGCTCAAGCTGGTGAAGCTATTACTGTAGGCAAACTGGTAATGGGTGCAGCAAGAACTGCTGCCCACCAAGTTGACTTAGCAGTAGCTGCTGCTTCAGCAGGGGCAACTACAATAACTCTGTCAGGTTCTTTAACTGTTACATTAAACCAGTACAAAGATGGTTGGCTTATATTCAACGATGTTGAAGAAGAAGGTCATATGTACAGGATTAAAAGTAATACTGCTGTAAGTAGTGCGACAGGATGTGTCATAACAATTGATGAGGAAGACGGACTTGCAACTGCGATAACAACTTCGCAACAAGTTGGAATTTACGAAAACCCTTATAAAGAAGTTGAGACTTACGATTCCAATGATGTAGACCACGCTCCACTAGGCTGGTCTTGTGTTGATATAGCAGATACATATTATGGATGGCTTTGCGATAAAGGGTTTACAACAGCTTTAATTGATGGCACACCGGGAATAGGCGCTCCTTTAGTTGCTTCTAATAACGCCTCATTAGATGGGTCTGTAGAAGTTTATGATGAAGATGGTACAGATAACCTTCCTCTAGTAGGTTACATGGGGCCAATAGCTGGTGTGGCTGGCGAGTACGGAC
>TARA_R100001594_G_scaffold51067_1_pt1 | contig 9921 bp, 16 predicted proteins | sample TARA_R100001594 | Tara Oceans TARA_R100001594 (sample SAMEA2622752) | marine metagenome | biome: marine biome (ENVO:00000447); feature: marine epipelagic mixed layer (ENVO:xxxxxxxxx); material: "saline water (ENVO:00002010), including plankton (ENVO:xxxxxxxx)" | depth 150 m
AGATGTTACTCTTGAGACAGAGAGTGAAGCGGTTTCTGCTGTTGCTGCCTGTTATCGTCGTGTATGCTTAGAGTAAATGGAGGATGTATGGCAACTTACGAAGACTATTGTAAAAAACGAGGGATTCCGTTCACTCCAATAGCTCCTGAAGAGCCTATTGTTGTGTTTGAGGACAAGCCAGCGCCAGAGAAAGCCCCGGCTAAAAAGAAAGCTGCGCCTAAGAAAAAGGCCCCTGCAAAGAAGAAGTCCAGTGCCAGCAAAAGCAAAGCCAAAGCGAAAGCGTAATTACAAGAAAGAATACGCTCGGGACCATTCGTCTACAACGGCGAAGAAGAATCGTGCAAAGCGCAATGCTGCAAACCGCAAGCTGAAGCCCGGTCCCGGAAAAGAAGTTGACCATAAGAAGCCCCTGAGCAAAGGCGGCTCTAATGGTAAGAAGAATTTGAGAGTTGTTTCACGCGCTACTAATCGAAAGAAAGGCGCAAAGACCACAAGGAGAAAGTGATGCCGGGGAAACCAAAAGACAAGCTTTTGACCTACAAAAAAAAGAATTTAAGCCTTTGAAAAAGATGGGATATTTGTCTAGCGAAGTTAAGCCTTTAAAAGGCGAATACAGCACAAGAAAGACTGAGATTTTTAAAAAAGGGAGAAAGTGATGCCTTATACAGTAATAAAAAAAGCCAAATCAGAAATGAAGAGCCTTAAAGACGGTATTGGCAAAAAGAGCTACCGCAAAGGCAAAATGACTTCAGTTGCTAAAAATGCTGGCAAAGGAAAGTACACAACTCCTAAGATGCGAGGTAAGTGCTAGTGCCTGTTTCAGTCAAAAAAGGCGCTAGAGCTAAAGCTGCCGCCAAGGCTCGAAAGAAAGGCGCAAAGGTTAAGGTTCACAAAACCAAGGCCGAAGCCAAAGCATACGCTAAAAAGACTGGCGCTAAATTAATGGGTGTTGCTGCAAAGCGCAAAAAAGCTGTGAGGAAACGTGGCAAAGCCTAGCGATCCAAGAACAACATGGGATGAGGGCATCAGAGGCAAGTGGCACAATGGCTGGCCTCCAGAAGGTAAAGACTCAGAGGCCAAGGCTGTTAAGAGCACTAAGCCCGTCGTCAGTAATGCTGTAAAATCTAACTGACTCTTCGTCTTTTTCGTCAACTCGTTTTGACACCAGACCCGGACTTACAAGCCTTCCCGCAACTCTTGCTTCAGTAGAAGTCAAAATAACTTCTCTATGGGCAGAGTCCCTGAGTTGTTGCAGTACGGTCTTCTGCCTGTCTGTAAGCTTAGGGCCTTCGTATTTAGTCTCTACGGGCCGCATAGTCTCTTTCCAGACCTGCTTTACCTCTTCAGACCTGCAAGGCGGCGTAAGGCGAAATAGAGCGTTTATTTTGAGCATTTCTTCTCTGGTAGGAACGCAGTTTGGCATGTATAGCTTCTTCAGGCGTATCTTATGGATGCGTGTTTTCTTCTGTATCTCTTCCTGAGTCCAGCCTTTTGCTTCAAGCCTTTGTAAGTAAAACTGTGGCTTCCTACCGTACATCGTTTTCTCCTTCCAGAATTTCCTTTGCCTGTTTGTTTGGGTCTAGATCCCAAGTTCTCACCCTTACCATAACACGAGGATGACCCGTTCTTTCTGCATATACCTTTATAGTTCGGCCATCTACAACCTGAGAATCGTCTCTCCACCAAGTTTTAAGAGCATCTAGCACAGATTTTCGGATATTGTCCGAATCTGGTTTGCTGGTACACCATATTAAACCATCAGGGTCTTTTTTGCGTAATAATCGCTTTGGGCGAGGCATAACAGCTAAAATATCTACTCTAACAGGGCTTTCAATTACCTCGTCAGGGCGGTGGGGCAACCCCGCTACTCCCACTTGCTGCTCCCAGTTGCGAGTCTCCTTCGGAGTAAACACTCTCACAGAACCATTTATCACAGTATGCCTTGGCCTTCCCTTGCCTCTTGGAGGCATTGGTACTTCAAATATACAATCCACAGAACACATAAATATAAACTCGTATTTGTTTTATGGCTTGACAGTAGCGCCAAACCTGTCCTAATGTACACGACAGGAGGTAGAGATACAATGAATGATGAAACGAAAGCATTGCTGTTATCTCGTGATGTCGGGACTTTGCTGATGAATATCAATCGTCGGGCAAAGAGCGCGTTGCATCAATACGCTCAAGAGAATGACTATGACCGTTACACAATTCAAGATGCTGCTTCTGAGAGAGGGGAAAGCCCGCAGTTGATGTGGAGAACCATGCGGTATTGGGAGCAATCGAACCCTACACTGTTGTCTTTAGCGCGTCTTGCTTATGTGCTTAGGGTCAAATTTACATGGTTGTTAAGTGGAGATCCTCAGAAAGTTGAGTGGGAGCAAGATTGATGGACATTTCGGTTTTTAAGAAATTTGAGAAGTTTGGTGTAGATGTACCGATGGATGAGAGAGCGGACTACAGGCACACCAGAATTACAGGCAGCAAGATACCTATTATTATGGGTGTTAATAAATACGGTGGCAGTAAGTTTCGTTTGGCTGTTGAGATGTGCGGTAACGTGCCTCCTTCAATACCGAAAGAGAACCTGTTGGTACGGGTTGGTTCCTATATGGAGGATTGTATACGCGGATTCACCGAGGAGTTACGCCCAGATTTTAAGACTATAGGGGAGATTGGAACTGTAGAGCATCCGCTGCATGAGGCTCTTGCTGCGTCTCCTGATTGGATTATCGAAGACAAGTATGGTCCTGCTGTCGTCGAAATAAAGAATGTTGGAAGGTATACGGCTAAGGAGTGGGCAAATGGCACACATCCAAAGTATTACGAAGCACAGTTGCAGTGGTATATGGGAATTTTAAATGACGTTTGGAATGTTGAGAAAAAAGCTGGAGAACCCGCGTTTACACATGGTTACTTGGTCGGATTGCTTGAAAACCGGGAGCTTGCTGTACGGTTCATCCTTTTTGACAAGTCGTGGTATGCCCAAGCGAAGGCTGCTGCTCTTGAGTTTCTTGAGGCCGTTCACAGGAATGAGCCAGAGGCGTTTATGTTCGACGAAAAGGATTACGAAGACGCAACGAAAGCTCTTGGTGATACCACAAACAAAGAGGCGTCAGAGTTGCCTAATGAAGCGGAAGCCCATATTTACGCCATGGATCGTCTCAAGTCTGAGATCTCGGAGCTTCAAGGCCAATATGATGAACACAAGTTCAACCTTGGCCGAAAGATTGAAGGGGCGCAACGCGCTGAAAACGAGAATTTCTTTGTGAGTTGGCCATGGGTAAATGGCAGAAAGCGATTTGATTTAAAGGCCTTTCAAAAGGCTAATCCAGATATGGACCTTAGTTCGTATTACACCGAGGGGAAGTCGTACCGAGGTGGTCTTAAAATAACAACAAAAAAGGAGAGTTGAGATGGCTAGTAAAATGGAAATGTTAATTCATGAAAGAAAAGACAAGCTTGTCACTTTGATGCCAGATGGCGTTAGAGATGAGAACAAGTTCCTCACAAAGATTGCTATTGAGGCGTCAATGCTGTGTAAGCAAAACACGCGGCTTGCCGATTGCAGTCCTATGTCGATGATGTCTGGCGTGATGGAGGCGGTTCGTCATGGGCTGTCGTTTTCTAACAGAGATTGCTATCTGGTGCCTTATGGAAAGACAGCGCAGTTTATTTTAGGCGCTCCGGGCATTGCAAAGATTCTGTACAGAACAGGTCTGTTTTCAAGAATTGAGTATGAGACTGTCAGGGCAAATGACACGTTTGAGTACAAGCAGGGCTCAGAAGTGTCTCTCAACTTCTCAAAGGCAGAGAGAAATAGGGGTGAGGTGCGGTGTGCTTACGCTTTGGCTGTTATGAAAGACGGCACTCAGCACATGTATCTATGCTCTTATGATGATCTGATGAACATCAGGAACTCTTCTAAGAATTTTAAGGAGAGTGACAAGAACAATCCTTACAATCAGTGGGCTGATGAGATGTTTGCGAAAGCTCCAATGAAGCGATTGTTTAAGAGATTGCCTGTAGATCCGCTTACTCATGGCGACAGGGTTCAGCAGGCTTTTGCGTCTTTTGGGGCAGATGGGGGAACACTCAGCGAAGAAGGGGACTTTGTGGAAGCAACGTATGACGAGGACTCTGGTGAGGTCTTTGCTCCTGCGGAGTAGAAAAATGGGCTGGAGGGTACGGGTCCGAAATCCCTCCAGCCCGGAAGGTCAAAACGACAATATGACTTTCTCACGAAAGTCTAAGGGTGGCAAATGACAACAACACTAAACGAGGAATTAAACAGACTTAGTAATGATTACCCGGAGTTGGCCAAACGGTTAAAGGAGTTTTTGGGAGATGGTCGTGCGATATCGAGTGTCAACACAAAGCCGTCGCTGGAGGCGAGACAAAGGATCTTCCAGCACTGGGCGAGTTCCTTTCATAAAAGTAGGGTCAAGTTCAAGTCAGGATCTAAAAGAGATGCGAAGATTGTTGCGAGACTTAAAAGCTTTGATGAGAAAGAGATTCTTAAGGCTATTACGGGTTTCGCCATGGACCCATGGAGACACGAAGAACTAGTGCGACATGAGTTGGCAACTCTTTTGAGGGATGATGAGAAGGTGGAAGTAGGTCTGGACATTCACGACAAGGGAGGAAGAAATGCAAACATTAGAGGCGGTTTTGGCTCATCTAACGACGGGAAAGCCAATTCAACGATATCCTATCGAAGAGAAGATACACCCAGAGTTCCCGGACATGAAGATCGTGGACGAGACCCCATGCAGCACAACACTGCCCAATGGACAGAGGTGCGATGGGGTGGACCAGTACGTGAAGAAGAAGACCCTTTCTGAGTCGGATTGGTATGACTACTCGTACTGCATTCCTTGCGAGAAGTGCAATGTTGAGAAGTTGCTGCACAGATGTTTTGGTCGTTTAGACAGCAGGCCTGAGCAGGCGAGTGCTATATCTAAAGGCATACAAGGTAGACTCAAGGTGAGGCCTGAGAGAACAAAGTACAACGAGGCTGCAATGATGTCTCTCAAAGAGTTGCTTGTTAACCCGAAGACAAACAGAAGTGTAATTTTGATGGGTCCGACAGGGACGGGAAAGACGTTTTTGGCACAACACACTTTGAAGACAATGATTAAAAAGTTTCGCAAAAAGTGTCTGTATGTTCAAGAGCACACCATTTTGCATGCTTGGAGATTTAGCCAAGACAAGACAAGGGGTGAGACGTGTGTTTGGGGTTGCAATCTTTTGGCTGCCGCCAGAATGTCTGATTACCTTTTGATTGATGACTTTGGTGCGTCGAGAAGAACAAGTGACGGTGCTTTAGATGCCCTTGAAGAGTTGATTATGATTCGGTATGACGCGGCAAAGCCAGTCATTATTACGACAAATATGTCTCCAGAAGACATAGAGCTTAGAAGGGGTCAAAGGGTTTGGTCTCGGCTGAAAGGAATGGCAAAGGAACATGTGGTGGTTATCAAGGGTGGTGACTATCGCGAAAAAGTAAGATTTGAGGTGTAAAATGGGTTTTGAAAAGAAATGGCTTGATTTCGAATGCTTAGAAGTTCAAAAAGAAACAGAGAAGGCATTGTGTTGTGTAATACAGGGCGAAACGCTTTGGTTGCCAAAATCCCAGATTTCCCCTGACAGTCAAGTCAAGGGAGAGGGGCAGACTGGTGTAATTACTATATCCGAGTGGATTGCGGACCAGAAAGGTCTGGAGGCTAAGGATATAGAGGTGAAGCCAGAGTCTGCAAAGAAAGAGGCTCCAAAAACAGTGCCAATGGATGATATACCTTTCTAGGGGGCGCAATGGACCTTACAAGACAAATTCTGATGTACAGATGGTGTCTTGAGCAAATGGTTATTATGGCCGATAACCACAGAAAAGTTTTAGATAAAAAGTGGTGCGGCTGCAATGAATGTCCAGTGTGTTATGCTAAAAGAGCACTTGATTTTGATTTTAGCGGCGAGGTGTATGTAGATGTCTTCACGGAAGCAATCAAAGCAGTCGAAAGAGAAGAACTCACAGAAGAACTCTACATTGCCGTCGAAGCCTTTAGAGAAAAGGTTAGAAACAAGCCCGAAAGCAGTCCTAGAGACAGGCGCGGACGCACTCCTGCCAGCGGCGTTAAGAGAGGCAAGTGATGAAAAAGTTGATCAATTCATTTCCCAAGAGTTGGATGAGTTCGACCTCGCCATTGGCTTCTCAGACGCAGGAAACGATCCGGTCAGAAGAATGCTCGCGAGAGTTTCCCTTAGAATGGCGCTGGATCCAAGGATTCATGAAAGGCAAGTTCGAGCAAGGTCGCAAGCTATCTTAAATGTTGCAAAGACTTTAGGTCTTGATCGCGACTTAGTTAGGGCAAACACCGATGAACGACACGTCGAGAGTGTCTTAGCGAGGATAAGGGATGCGGCACACAAAGGGATCGATGCGGCAGGAAGACAGTTTCAAAAACGAAATGGAGAGCCACTTAGCTCGGTGTCTGGTAGACAGACGATATTGGATGGCAGCACACCTGAAAGTAGTGAGCGAACAGTCAAGATTGGTCCCGTTCGGACGACTCTTTCCAACTCAGGCAAAGATTCAGGACATAATAGATTCGGACAGGGAGGAGGGCCGTCCATCGAGATTGATTGTCTTGAAGAGCCGGAGACATAGGATATCGACACTTATTGCCGCAAACATTTTTCATGCCTGCACGTTTTATGAAAACAAAAGGGGTTATATTGTTGCTCATGATGTAGACACAACAGACACCCTGTTCAAGATGCACAAGACCTTCTATGACAACCTTGATGAAATGGTTCGTCCGATGAAGAGGTTTTCAAACAGAAAAGAAATGTTGTTTGAGAATCCAGATGCCGCAACAAGGTCTGTTCACCCCGGCCTTGGTTCCTCAATTACCGTCAGAGCAGCATCGTCAGGTGGTAAGAGAGTGTCTGGCTCTCAGGGCGCTGCTGGTGTTGGTCGTGGAGACAGAATTGATTTGTTGCATGGGTCTGAGGTTGCGTTCTGGCCAAGAGGTGAAGAGACATTTAGAGGTTTTGCTCAAGCTGTTCCAGATGAACCCGATACTTTAGTTGTGATTGAAAGCACGGCTAACGGCCAAGGAGGGTTCTTCTATGAAACATGGTGGCAGGCAGTTCACGGAGAAATTGACTACACTCCAGTCTTTATTCCTTGGTTTGAGCATCCTCAGTATCGCTCTAGTTTTGTTGGTAGGAATCGTGATGAGTGGCTCCCCACTTCAGATGAGTTCAAACGCTTTGAAGATTTCAAAGGCTTCATCCTTACTGGCCAAGACTCCAAGGCGGCAAGAGTCGGAGCAACGCTTGCAATCGACGATGAGGAAGAGCGTCTGGTACGCAACCTCGGTGTTGATTGGGACTGTCTGAAGTGGAGGCGATGGTGCATTCGTGCGCGGTGCGGAGGCAAAGTAGAGGTATTTCATGTTGAGTACCCAAGCACACCAGAAGAGGCGTTTATTGCTTCCGGTAGACCTCGTTTTAACAATGAAAAAGTTCGAGTGTTTATAGATAAAGCGAGAGATGTAGACACTGGCTCTTTAGTCCCAACTGAGACAGACCATGATTGGCAAAGAGAGTCATGGAGAGCGCCTGAAGGCTTGCAGTGGAATCCAGACAGGAAAGGGTGGATAAACGTCATTGAGCAGCCAAAAGAGGATCATCAGTATGTTATAGGCGCAGATGCTTCTCACGGTGTTGGTCAGGACTCAGCGGCATTTGTTGTGTTTGACAGGACAGACAGGAGGTTTGTGGCCTATGGGAAAGACCCATGGCTAAAGCCCGATAAGCTGGCAAGGCAGATGATTTATGCAGCTTGGCACTACAATAATGCTTGGCTGGCCCCTGAGTATAACGGGCCGGGAATGCTTACAACGCAAGCAATAGTGGATTCAGGTTACCCAAAATTGTACTACACGCAAAGGTACAATACCTTGCAACAGCAATACACAGACCACCCGGGATTTCACACAGACAATCGAACTCGTGATATGATTATAGACAGGTTTGATGTTGCGATAGAGAATGAGTCTGTCGATATACCTATAAAAGCTATACTCGACGAGTGTTTGACTTTTGTTCTTGATGATAAAAAAAACCGGGCTGATCATTTGGCGGGTTGTCATGATGATGTTCTTTTTGCTGCAATGATTGCATTATTCGTACATAATCAGGTCAGCACTGATGATGTCGTCAGAAAAAAAGAGAGGCCAAAACGAACAGGATGGAGTAGAACTCCTCCTAAGATTGTTGAGGATCTCGACAAAAAAGAGACTGAAGAGCAACTTAATCTTTGGCTATAGGAGTTTTGAATGTCAAACAAAGACAACAAAAGCAAGAGACAAAGGCAAGTAAAAACTCCCGTTAGTTTACCTCCAAAGAAAAAAGATGACTGGTTAAGCCCCTTGATGTCTATGGTTGGAGGAACTGTTGGTTTTTTTCTTGGCGGTGCTCCCGGCGCGATGGTGGGCTCTACACTAGGAAAAGTGGGAGGCAGGGTGGCGGCAAAAGAGGCTGGCATGAGTGAGACTGCGCTGACAGATAAGCTCGACAAGGCTAGTGGTATTGGGACGCAACTTGCGGATGCTGCTGGCGTCGGCGCAGACTCTTCGCTATTTGGGTCAAAAGAGAGCGCTCTAAAGGAGGCTCCCGCTATGTCTCCTTCGGCTCAAAGAAGTGTTGACTCTGGAGTTAGTTTTGCGGCGCAGCAGGCTGCTCAGGACGTTGCAAGCGAAGGCCTAAATGCTTCTCAGACTGCCGCAACGCCGTTTTCACGCATGCTCTCTGAAGATGCGGGGGCTTCAGTTCCTGCTGGGGTGCAACCTCTTCCGCAAGGCAATTTAAGTATGCCAATGGCGAGAGAGGAGGCTATTGGGGTTGTGCCGGGCCAAGGTTACTTGTATGAGGCGACCCCAGAGGCGGCAAATAGGCGTAGGCAGGAACGACTGATGGGTATAGCTCAGGCCAATGAGCAGCGATTGATGTCTAGTGAACCTTACTATGACACAGCAAGAGCTTCTTATGATGCGTCGCTTCAGCAAGCGGCAGCAGATGCTGAGTTGGCTGATTATCGTAGAAAGTTTGGGCTTCGGCCCGGAGAGCTTGGAGCAGATAAAAGGTATCAGGACGCAATAGACCGCTTTAAGCTTGTTGTTCCGTTAGAAGACCGAGAGTACCCAAGGTATCCTTAAAAGAGGTAGTTATGGCACGTTATGCGGAGTCCGTTAAAAATTTAAATACTGCCCAGCGAATCAAGAACCGTTACAAGGTTCTTCAGCGCAACATGAACCGCAAGCACACGGAGTGGATGGAGACTCTGTATGCAATTCATGGAGATCAATACAAGGTCATACAGAATGATCGAATAGTTGACTTGTCTCAGATGCGGCAGGACGATCCGTCTAACTTCCGAGTAACTCATAACTATTTGTTTCAAACATTTAGATCTATGATTGCTGTTGCTTTGCAGAACGAACCGCAGCCAGTTGTTTCTTTAGTTAGGCCCGGAAAAGATGCAAGGGCTATGGCTAGAGCAATGGAAAGGCTCTTAAAGTTTTTCTATGTGGATAAAGATTATGAGGATTCTGTTAAAGCTGCTTTGGGTTGGACTTTTACCTGTGGGACTGGCTTTCTTGGTTGCATGTGGGATTCTGAGGGTGCTCCTCCTGAGTGGGTTCAAGATGTTGATGCTAATGGTAATCTTGTTTATGAAACCCGAAAAGAGGTTATGACCGGGGAAGACGGAAACATGATGTTTTCTCCGTATGGAACTCCTTTGACTGAAGAGGTTTTAGTCCCAAAGGGGTCTTACAAGAAAATGGGCGACTTGCGTTTCTTTGCTCCATCGCCTTTTGATGTTTACCCGGAAGGTGGGCCAACTTGGTCAAA
>TARA_R100001594_G_scaffold38481_1_pt1 | contig 9918 bp, 18 predicted proteins | sample TARA_R100001594 | Tara Oceans TARA_R100001594 (sample SAMEA2622752) | marine metagenome | biome: marine biome (ENVO:00000447); feature: marine epipelagic mixed layer (ENVO:xxxxxxxxx); material: "saline water (ENVO:00002010), including plankton (ENVO:xxxxxxxx)" | depth 150 m
AATTTATCTTGTCCGAAGTGCAACGCCTTTGTTGTCGTGTGGTGGGGAGAGAAGGAGCAAGAGAATGACACCAGAAGAGTTTGACAAATGGCGTGTAATGCCCCGACTTTTAGTTTTGCTGATGGGATTAGCCAGTTGGGACGTTATACATTGGTTTACAACATTAGAAGACCCCACTTTTGAACAGGCCGGGTTAGTAAGTGTTGTTACCGGCGCTATGACTGCCGTTTTTGGGTTATTTTTAGGTCAAGGTAAAAAGGAGTGACGTTTCAATACTTTACCAGAGAAGAGTTTGCATGTTCTGAAACCGGTGAAAATGAAATTTGGGATGTTTTTATTCAAAGGTTGGACGTTTTGCGGGAAGCTTGCGGGTTTCCTTTTACCATTACGTCGGGATACCGTTCCGTAAAGCATTCTATAGAAGCTAAAAAACAAATTCCTGGTACGCACACGCGGGGGATTGCAGCAGACATTGCGGTGGCTAATGGTAGCCAACGTCGGATTATTATTGAAAATGCGTTAGAGCAGAAGTTTTATGGCATTGGTGTGGCAAAAACTTTTGTTCATGTCGATATTCGTGAAACACATCCTGTTATCTGGACGTACTAGTATAAGATGTGGTATATATAGATACGAATTTCTCAGATAATATTTAGGGATTTACTTGGATTCGTTACAGGTCGTCCAGTTTGTTCAAAGGAGTATAAAAGACAGACGAGGACAGGTTTTAGATTTATTAGAAAACGGTAATGTAAAAAGCATGGAGCATTATAGGGAGCTTATGGGCAACCTGGATGCTTTAAACCACATAGCACAGGAACTCTCGGGCCTGCTAGAACAACAGGAGCAAATCGATGACTGAAGCAGCAGAAGCGTTTGATGTAGAAGCGGCAGAACAAGGCGTGCAAGACTTGTATAAAGCGCCAGAACAAAGGGTTTTAGACCCGGAAGCGATGGAAGGTTCTCTTCTTGAGCGAATGCCAAATCCGACAGGATGGCGAATGTTAATTCTTCCTTATAGGGGCAAAGAAATGACGGAAGGCGGTATTGTGCTTCCGAATAAACTTTTGGATGACGACCAAATACAGACAGTAGTCGGTTATGTCGTTAAACAAGGGCCCCTTTGCTACAAAGACAAAGAAAAATTTCCAGAAGGGCCGTGGTGCCAAGAAAAACAATGGGTGATTTTTGCCCGTTATGCGGGTTCACGGTTTCGTATTGAGGGTGGTGAGGTTCGTATTTTAAACGATGACGAAATTCTTGCGACTATCAATAACCCTGACGATATTTTAAGTCTGTAGGAGATTGAACATGGCTGAAGCAGAGAAACAGATAGAGTTAGATGTTGAAGAAGAACAAGATACCGAGGTGGAAATTCCGGCTCCGGTAGCTGAAGTTTCTTCTGACAAACCTCAAATTGAAGTTTCACAAGAAACGGAACAACAAGGGGAGCAACACGAAGAATACAGCGCTTCTGTTAAAAAACGTATTGATAAGTTGACCAAGAAAATGCGCGAAGCGGAAAGACAGCGCGATGAAGCAATTGGTTATGCTAAAAACGTACAAACAGAGTCGGACAAACTAAAAAACCGTATGCAAAGTCTGGATCAGGGGTATATGCAGGAATACGGGAACCGACTAGAAATGCAGGAAGAACAGGTTAAAGCTGAGTTAGAACGAGCGGTTGACCAAGGAGATAGTAAAGCGACGGTTGAAGCTCAACAAAAGCTAACTGAAATTGGAATTGCGGCCAATCAATATAAAACCGCTAAAAAGCAACAGGAGCAACGGTTGCAACAGGAGCAGGCCGCAAGAGACTATTATGCAGCTAATCCGCAAGAGATACCGCAGCAAATGCCACAACAACCTGCCCCGGAACCTGATCCAAAAGCTCAAGATTGGGCGACTAAAAATGAATGGTTTGGTCAAGACGAGGCGATGACTTTTGCGGCTTTTGGTATACATAAGCGACTTGTCGAATCAGAAGGATTTGACCCAACGAGCGATGAGTATTATGATGAGCTAGATCGGACTATTCGAGAAGAATTTCCGAATAAATTTAGTGACGGTTCCAGCCCTAAACGTCCCGCCCAGAACGTAGCTGGAGTATCCCGCAGTACAGGAAGTACAAGAACTGGGCGCAGTGGTAATAAAAAGGTACGACTCACCCCGTCCCAAGTAGCAATTGCTAAAAAATTGGGTGTGCCGCTAGAAGAATACGCGAAATACGTGAAGGAGTAGCGATTATGTCTGAAGAAGCAGCTAAGAAAACTTTTGAGGGCGTAAAGCGAACCTCACGGAAAAAAGAAAGTAGGGAGAAGCAAGCAAGGCGTAAGCCTTGGGCTCCCCCATCAATGTTAGATGCACCGCCTGCACCAGAGGGTTTTAAGCATCGTTGGATACGCGCTGAAGTACGCGGTTTCGATGACCGAAAGAATATTTCAGCAAGACTGCGAGAAGGTTATGAACTTGTACGCGCTGATGAGTATCCCGATTTTGAAGCTCCTATAGTCGAATCAGGTAAATTTGAAGGTGTGTTTGGGGTAGGTGGACTTGTACTTGCTCGTATCCCGCTAGAAACAGTGGCAGAGCGGACAGAATACTTTGAACAACGAAGTGCTGACCAGATTGAAGCTGTGGAACAGGATATGTTGCGAGAAAATGCACATCCAACAATGACAATCGGCAAAGCCGAGCGTCAATCTCGTGTAACCTTCGGCGGTTCACGCAAGGAATAATTGCTGACCGCTGTAATTTGGAGAACTTAGAACATGGCAAATCAAGAAACAGCCTATGGTCTTCGTCCTATTGGTCTGGTGGGTGGCGGCGCTAATTCAACTGGGGTAACTCAGTATGAAATAGCCAGCGACAACACTAACGTTATTTACAACGGGGAGATTTGTGTCCCGTTGGCAGCAGGCGTTATTGACCAAGCAGGAGCTACTGATGGTGGCACTACTCAAGCCCTTGGGGTTTTGACAGGTGTTATGTACCATGACAGTACAACGAAGAAGCCAACATGGCTTAATTATTGGCCCGGATCAGGTAGCGTAAGCGTTGACACGAATTATCCTGTCAAAGCATTCGTTGCTGACAACCCTAATCAGTTGTTTCAGGTAGCTTCTGACGCATCTCTCACAAATCGTGCAACAGCTTTGGCTGCGGTTTTTGCGAATGCTTCTTTAGGCACCTCGGCAAGAAGTGGTTCAACTGATACAGGGCAGTCGTCCAGTGCTTTAGGGGTATCAACGATAGCTACCACAGCCACACTACCTTTGCGTATTGTTGGCATTGTAGACGATGATGCAAATAATGATTATTCTGCTGCTGGAGTAGCAATGATCGTTCGACTCAACGCCCATTTTAATTCGGGCACACGCCGTTTTGATTCGCAGACTACTGCGGATTCGACGGGCATTTAAGGGGGTTTAACTAATGGCTATTTCTCGCGCACAATTAGCGAAAGAGCTTGAACCCGGACTAAATGCACTGTTTGGGCTAGAGTATGATCGTTATGAAAAAGAATCTGAGGAGATTTTTGAAACAGAATCTTCCGACAGAGCCTTTGAAGAAGAAGTAATGCTTTCGGGCTTTGGAACCGCGCCTGTTAAGAGCGAAGGTACTGCAATATCATTTGATGATGCGCAGGAAACTTTTACTGCTCGATACACGCACGAAACCATTGCTCTTGCTTTTAGCATTACAGAAGAAGCAATTGAAGACAATTTGTACGACCGTCTTGCTTCCCGGTACACCCGTGCTTTGGCACGTTCAATGTCGCAGACTAAGCAGATTAAAGCTGCGTCTGTATTGAACAATGCTTTTAGCACATCGTACCCGGTTGGCGACGGTGCTGCACTTTGTTCTTCTGCACACCCGTCTTTGTCAGGCAATCAGCGAAACTTGTTGTCAACGGCTGCTGACCTCAACGAAACTTCGTTGGAGCAAATGTTGATTGATATTGCTGGTTTGACCGATGAGCGTGGCCTTAAAATTGCGGTTCGTGGAATGAAGTTGATTATTCCAAAAGAACTTCAATTTATAGCAGAAAGAGTGTTGAACTCTAATTTGCGTCCAGGCACCTCTGACAATGACGTTAACGCCACAAAGTCTATGGGAATGATTCCAGATGGGGCGGTTGTAAACCACTTCCTCACGGATACTGATGCGTTTTTCATCAAGACAGACGCACCTAATGGCTTTAAGATGTTTGAGCGTACCGCTATTAAGACAGCTATGGAAGGTGACTTCGATACTGGAAACATGCGGTTTAAGGCTCGTGAGCGTTATTCGTTTGGTGTATCAGATTGGCGTTGTGTTTTCGGCACGCCCGGAGCATAATACTAATAACGGGGACTCTCGGGTCCCCTTTTTTTAATAGCTTAACGAGGCCCCACGCGGGTTCTGAAAGGAGTTCTGATGGCTAATCCACATTTTCAAAATATAATTCTTTGGGCAGGAAACACGGTTGCGTCTAAATCAAAGAAAGACACACCCATGTTTATGCCTAGTCCTTCCGACCAAACTTTTTATGGTTATTTTAATGATTTTATGACTTATCACGCGGATGAGTGGACAATCACAACCACCGAAGGTGGTTCTGGTAACGCTTCTGAAGCTTTAACGTCGGGTGCGGGGGGACAACTTTTAATAACTAACGACGATGCAGATGACGATGCAGACTTTTTTAATTTAAAAGGAGAGTCCTTTTTAATTACGGGTTCTAAACGTGCTTTTTTTGAAGCTCGATTTAAAGTTAGTGATGCTACTCAGTCTGACTTTGTTATGGGGTTACAAATCACTGATACTACACCTTTAGCCGCAAGTGACGGCATAAACTTTAGAAAAGATGACGGTGATACAAACCTAGATTTTGTTGTTGAAAAGGACAGTACAGAAACGTTGACTACTGCTGTTCATACTATGGAAGACGATACGTTTGTAACGGTTGCGTTTTACGTTGATCCTAACGCTTCTTCGGTTTATTACTCAATAAACCACGCGGAGCCTGTAGCCGTAGTAAACACTAACTTACCTGATGACGAAGAACTTACAGTTTCTTTTGGTATTCAAAATGGTGCGGCAGCAGCTAAAACTATGACGGTTGATTACATCTCAGTATTAGTGGAGAGATAATATGTCTGGATCAGACGTAGAAGCGACCTTTATCGAGGCCGCAACAGCCGATAGAAATGGAGTCTGTGCGGCACAGACTCCAGGTAGTGCGACAAACCTTACGATTAACGGAGCGTTAGCTTCGGGGGGTAGTGTAACGTTTGACCAACCTCGGCAAGTAACTGTTTATGCTGCGGGCAATGAGTCTGCAAAATCTTTTACTGTCACCGGCACTGATGAAACTGGTACAGCGGCAACGGAGACAATAACAGGCCCTAACGCAACAACGGTCACGGGTTCTACTTATTTTGCTACGGTTACGCAAGTGGCTTCTAGTGCGGCGACAGGCGGTGATGTTGAAGTAGGGTCGGGCGCAAATATTGCGGCTCCTGTGTTTAGGGGTAGCTGTCGGCTGCGGGGCTTGTATGTGGTTAATACAGGTACAGCAGGGACTATATCGTTTAGACAAACGTCTAGTTCTGGCACAGTTCGTATGCAGTATAACACTGTTGCTTCGGCAAACACGACAGAATACCCGGATATCCCTGATTCGGGGCTGCGATGTAATGCGGGCGCGTATGTGATGTATGACCAAACCACCATGTCGTCGATGACGGTATTTTATTCGTAATTAACGGGTATTGGCGGGTGAGTCTTTGTTAAAAACGCAAAGTAAGTAATTGCTTTGCGTTTTTTTTAAGGTGTTTTTATGGTAACTCCTGAAGAAGAAGCAGCTTTACAAAGTTTAGACAAACGTGTGTCGGTTATCGAAGCTGTTTTACATCGCCTTGAAAATAATCATTTAACCCACATGCAAAAAGATATAGATGGATTGGACTTAAAACTTTGGGCTGTTTTAGGTGGAATGTTGATGCAGCTTGGCACGGTTATGTATTATTTCATTACGCAAGGAAATCAGGGACTATGAAGAAACAGGGAAAAAAGAAACAGGGAAAACGGAAAAAAAACAAAGGTTGCGGTGCGGTAATGGAAACCCGTCGTAAAAGTACCCTTTTTGTATGAATCTGCTACAATGTTATGCGGGTATAGAAAAACAGGTATGTGATGAAATACGGGCGTGGTCTTCACAAGTTTTAGAAGAACAACAAGAGTATTTTAATGAACTGCCTGCATGTCCTTATGCCAAGGCGGCGTGGGAACGGGATAGAGTAGCCATTACCTTTAAAAAAGGGGAAGGCTGGCAAGATTTATGGAGTGCCATTTCTCAATTTCCCGATGGAATCGACATTGGAATGGTTGTTGATTTAGATTACCAAACGCCTCCAGATTCCTTTCACAAGTTCTTGGATCAGGTTAATGAGGCCATTTCATGTGGAACCTTTATTGACCGGGATATTTGGGTTATGGGGTTTCATCCCGAGGATGAAGCAAATTCAGACATAGATAGCCAAGGATTTACACCGTTATTTGAAGAAGATTACACTATTATTTTCGTTCAGCGGTTGACTAAGCTTCACGAATCCGCAGATGCGCTTAAACCGTTAGGGTATTATGACCAACATTTTTCAAGAACAGATGCAGCAGATATTTGGCGTAAAAGAGAAGACCTTTACAGGAGATTAAAAAAATGGCAGGAATGATGAAAGCAAAACGCATGCGGTCAGGGGGTGGAGTTAAAAAAGGTAAAGACACTCAAACAGGTGATTTAACTAACGAACATAAGCGCAATGCCATGAAAAAACCTGATTCTTCTAAGGTGCGTGGAGCATAAAAGATTATGGCCGTATCAGACTCAAAAAACTTTGAGCTAGATGTTACCGAATACATTGAGGAAGCGTATGAGCGCTGTGGCTTAGAAGTCCGTACTGGGTATGATTTAAAAACAGCAAAGCGGTCTTTAAACCTTATGTTGGCGGATTGGGCGAACAGGGGTTTAAATCAATGGACAATCGAGCAAACCACTATTACTACGGCGCAAGGAATCGGAGAATACCCTGCGGGCGTTTTAACCATTACCGTAGGAGCCAGTGGGTCGTTTTCTGTTGGTGAAACCATAACCGGGGGAACCAGTGCTGCAACGGCCAAAATTACTAGTTTACCAGCGTCTACAAGCATGGCGATTACAATACCGTCGGGCACTTTTACTAGCGGTGAAACACTTACAGGTGGCACCAGTGCGGCAACAACTACTTTATCCGCAGCGGTAGATTTAACTCCCGTGCAATCTACAATTGATATTTTATCCGCAGTTGTAAGGCGTGATAGTACGGATTACGGCATACAACGGGTTAGTCGGGACGCTTATCTAAATATTCCCAGTAAAACTCAAGAATCTCGTGTTTCCCAATTTTTTGTTGATAGGCAGATTACTCCCGTGCTTAAAGTTTGGCCTTTACCGGAAAACAACACAGACACTATAATTTTTGATCGTTTAGTGCGTATGGATGATTCTGACACGTTTATTAACACGATGGAGTTACCTTTTCGGTTTTATCCGTGTTTAGCTGCCGGGTTAGCATATTATTTATCTATTAAAAAAGCCCCGGATCGCGTACAGCTTTTAAAAGCAGTTTACGAAGAAGAATTTGAACGTGCTGCATCAGAAGACCGGGATAGAGCATCCGCACAAATACAGCCAAGTTTGGCGTATATGAGGCTTAATTAATGTCTAAATATGCGGTGGGAAAACACGCATACGGAATTTCTGATAGATCAGGATTTCGGTATCGGTTGCATAGAATGAAAAAAGAATGGACGGGAATGTTGGTCGGGTTTGATGAATGGGAACCCAAACAACCCCAGTTAGAGCCGTTAGGAAACGTGATTGATGCACAAGCATTAAAAAACCCAAGACCGGATCGTACCGAAACATTAGATGTTTATGTTGGGATTCCGGTTATAGAAGGACCTGACTTTAAAGAAATTCAAGGCTTTGCTCAAGTGGGCGAAGTAACGGTAACAACATGAGTTTTACATACACTCAATTAAAATCCGCGATACAGGATTATGCAGAAAACGATGAAGCAACGTTTGTAACAAATTTACCTGTATTTATACGTGCCGCTGAAGAACGCATTTTAAAGATGGTACAACTTAGTTTGTTCCGTAAAAATGTATCGGGTTCTATGACAGCGACTAATCAATATTTAGCAGCACCTAGCGATTTTTTAGCGCCGTATTCCTTGTCTTTTACGGACAGTGATAGCAATAAAGTGTTTTTAGAATATAAAGATGTTAACTTTATACAAGCATTTAATCCAAATCCCGCTACTACTGGAAACCCTCGGTTTTATGCTCTTTTTGATATTTCAAATTTTATTTTAGGACCAACGCCAAGTGCTAATTCTACGGCAGAGCTTCATTATTTTTACCGTCCTGCGAGTTTAACCGCTGGGGCAGACAGTGGTACTACCTGGTTAAGTGAAAATGCAACCGTGTCGTTGTTATACGGTTCTTTGGTAGAAGCGTATACCTACATGAAAGGCGAACAAGATTTAGTTACCAATTATCAACAGCGTTTTATGGAAGGTATTGCAACATTAAAGCAGTTTGGTGAAGCAAAAGAAGTGACTGATGAGTATAGGAAGGGACAAGTAATTAGGCCCAAACAATGAAAACAGATGCGTTAGGAGTTAATTTTAGCCCGAATTTTGGCGTTAATGTTGAAACAACAAACAACAGGGGGTTTACCCCGGAAGAAATAGCAGAGCGTTGCGCGGATCAAATAATTCGTATTTCTGATCAGGCAAATCCGATAATCAGGGAGCAAGCGCATACGTTTAAACGACATTTAGTTAAAACTTTAGCTTTTTATATGCGAGAAGCTATTAAAAGTGATCGAACGACGGTGTACAATGCTTTGAAAGATGCGGGCCAACCGAAATTAGCTGATTTAATTAGGAGATTATAGCATGGCTTTTTCTGGAAACTTTATGTGTACAAGCTTTAAAAAAGAGCTTATGGAAGCGGTACACAATTTTAAAAATTCGGGTGGAAATACATTTCAAATTGCGCTTTATACGAACAGTGCCAGTTTTACTGCGGCAACCACCGCTTATACCACTAGTAATGAGGTTTCGGGCACGGGTTACACAGCTAAAGGAAACAGCTTGACCCGAGTAGATCCCACTACAAGTAGTACCACAGCGTATACGGACTTTGCTGACAGCACTTGGAGTTCGTCCAGCATTACGGCGCGGGGTGCTTTGATTTTTAACGATAGCGCAAGTGGCGATCCAACGGTTTGTGTATTAGATTTTGGGTCGGATAAAGCGTCTTCTAGTGGGGACTTTACCGTAGTGTTTCCTTCAGCGGCGGCAAGTACGGCTATTATTAGGATTGCGTAATGACTGATGTAGTCATCCCGTTTACTGGGTGGGGTCGTGATGGCTGGAACACTCAAGCGTGGAACGAAGGTGACGTAGTAGTAGGCAGTGCCACAGGTGGTGTTGGTTCTGTTACAGTAAATTATGGGGTGTCGGTAACCGCAACAGGGGTTGCGGGCACAGGTTCTCCCGGTGCGGTAACCGTTAATTTTGGATCTAACGTACCGGCAACAGGAATTAGCGGAACAGGTAGTGTTGGTTCTGTCACCATTACCGAAGGAGAAGGAATTGATGTTTCGGTAACAGGAGTGTACGGAACGGGCGCAACTTCACAAGTTTTGGTTTGGGGCAACATTACGCCCTCGCAAACCCCCAGTTGGTCGGCAATTAGTCCTTCCCAAAATGCTGGGTATACGGACATAGCGGCATAGGTAACGATTATGGCAAGCACATATACAACAAACTTAGGAATTGAAAAGATAGGTACGGGGGAGCAGTCTGGAACTTGGGGCGGCAC
>TARA_R100001594_G_scaffold100633_1_pt1 | contig 9913 bp, 12 predicted proteins | sample TARA_R100001594 | Tara Oceans TARA_R100001594 (sample SAMEA2622752) | marine metagenome | biome: marine biome (ENVO:00000447); feature: marine epipelagic mixed layer (ENVO:xxxxxxxxx); material: "saline water (ENVO:00002010), including plankton (ENVO:xxxxxxxx)" | depth 150 m
GATGAAACTACAGACGCTGGTCCTGTTCCTACTGGTCCTACTTTTGGAGCAGCAGGTTCGGCTGTAGCTCCCGTCCAAGCATTTGTAGTAGAAACCGATATTAGTAATGCTCAGGCTTTACAAAGTGAATTAGATTTACAAAGTACCTTATAAACAAAATATAAACTTTAATATATAATATTACAATGGCAGAAAAAAAGAAAAATAGAAAGAAGAAGCTAGTAGAATTAGTTATCGATGAAAAAGCAGAACGCTACGGAATAGAGGCTATCAGTCTGGTAGAATTTCCAGCGATTGAATCTGACTGGGTTTTTTTTAATAAGGATAATTTCCTATCTCTAGCTAAATTAGATGAAGAAAAGAAAACTCTTGTAGGAGCGGTACTTATACCGAATAAGGAGATAGTGCGTTACGACCAGGACGAAAACGAAGAGTATTTTGTATACTTTAGTGAAGATACTATAAGAAAGGCGCAGGAACTATTTATGACCAATCTAAGAAACAATAACGCAACCTATGAACATAGAGAGCCTATTAATGGTTTAAGCGTTGTAGAGAGCTGGATAAAGGAGGATAAAAAATTCGATAAATCAAATCAATTTGGTTTTAAAAATATGCCTATAGGAACTTGGTTTGTAAAAATGAAAGTAGATAACGATGATGTCTGGCAAAAGGTTCGTGAAAAAAAAGTAAAGGGTTTCAGCATAGAAGGGTATTTCACTGACGTTTTAATAAACGCTTCTAAAAGAAAAATTAACCTAAAAGACTTAGATGATAATATAGCTGTAGTAGGAGCTTTAGATGGAGAACCTTTATTTGCCACAAAAGAAGAAGCCGAAACATACGCTAGATTATTTAAAAACTGCACGGGTTATCATGAGCATAATGAAGAGGGGGTTGTAAGATATATGGCTTGTGAAAAACATGAAGAAACTAAAATGGATAAAATGACAGACGAAGATTTACTAGACCGTATTAGAATGATTATAGATAAAGACGAGCAAGAAGAACTGTCAATTATGAAAGAGTACGTAACCAAAAAGGCTTTATTAAAGTATTCTTGGAATCAGTGTATAGCCGATATGGAAAAAAAGTACGGTAAAAAATCAGCACCTAAAATCTGTTCTGCTATAAAAAGCGGTACGATAAAAAGATAGGCTGAAAAACAATATTAAATTAATTATATATAACTATAAAAATCATTACTAAGATGAATAAAACTCTGGAAAAAATAAAGACTTTATTGTCAGTAGATAATAAAGAATCAAAAGAAATTAAAATGTATGCAGAAACTATACTAGAAGATGGTAGGGTAGTTGCAACGGAAGATGAAAAATTAGATATAGGGTCTGAAGTATTTGTTATTTCTGATAACGGAGAAGCGTCTCCGTTAGGAGAGGGAACGTACACGCTTCAAGATGGTAGTAAAATAAACGTAGATAAAGACAGTAAGATAGTCGACTTCGGTGCTGATGAAGAACAAGCTGAAGAAAAGGAAAAATACAAAGAAGAGATGGCTGAAGAAGATGAGTCACCAGCTGAAAAAGCAGACTGGGCAAAATCTTACGAAGAACTTAAAGACAGAGTAGAAGAACTTGAAAAAAGAGTTTTTGGAGAAGATAAAGATGTGGAAGTAGAGATGACTGAAGAAACTAAAGAGGACTCAGAAGATGAAAAAATCGAGATGTCTAAAGATATGGTAACTAGCTTAGTAGAAGAAGTGGAACACTTAAAATCTAAAATAGTAGAACTAGAAAAAGAACCAGGTGCTAATGGATTTAAACATAATCCTGAATCTAATTCTAAGAAAGATACTGTTAATATGTCAAAGCTTTCTACACAAGAAAGAGTTGCGTACTTTATAAATAGAAATAATAATAATTAAATTTAAATAAAATGGCGAATAAAAAATATAATTTTGCTGATACTGTAACTTCTAATTATGCTGGTGAAGCAGCAGCAGGGTATATATCAGCTGCGTTACTTTCAGGAACTACTTTAGCTGAAAATAACATTACATTCTTAAATAATGTAAAATATAAAGCGAACCTAAGAAAGATTACTATTGCTGGAACTGCTGGTAATTTGATGGCTGACGCTACTTGTGATTTTACTGATTCTGGCACACTTACTTACGCAGAAAGAGTATTAGAGCCAGTTGATTTTGACGTTAATTTGCAACTTTGTAAAGAAGATTATTTAGCTTCTTGGGAGGGTGCAAATATGACAGCAGGATTAAATGGAACTTTACCTACAGCTTTCGGAGATTACATTATAGGTCAAACAGCTGCAAGAGTTTCACAAGAAATAGAACAATCTATTTGGAATGGAACTACTGACGAGAACGGTCAGTTTGATGGATTTAGAAAATTATTACTTGCTGATGGTGATGTAGTAGACGTTGCTGGAGCAGCTGCTCTAACAGCTGCTAATATTGTATCTAAGTTAAATGATGTAATGAGTTCTATACCTACTGCGGTATTTGGAAAAGAAGATTTAAGAATCTTTTTACCTACATCAGCTTGGAGATTCTTTATTCAATCTCAGGCTACTTTAGGTTACGCTAACTTATATAATATGGGTGGCGAATTTCCAATGTCTTTTAATGGTATAACTTTAGCACACGCTCCTGGCTTAGCTGATGATACTATGGTAGCAGGTAGAACTTCTAATATGTTTTTTGGTTCTGACGGTTCTAACTCAGAAGTGAAACTTTTAGATATGACTAATCTGGATGGCTCAGATAATATTAGAGTTATAATGCGATTTACTGCTGGCGTTAATTACGCTTTCGGTAGTGACATGGTATTATATGCTGGATAGGATAATTAACGGGGAGTTGGAATATACTCCCCTTTTTATAAACAAAATAAAAAATTTTAGAAATGGCTTGTAACTTAACTCGTGGCGTCCTTGTCGATTGTAAATCGAGCGTGGGAGGCTTGAAAAAAATCTTCTTTACTAGTAGCTACTGCTCTAATATTCGTAGTGTTTGTACTTTAGGAAGTGGCGCAACAGCTGATGTTATGTCTGCTGCTGGTTTTACGCTTTGGGATATAGCAGCTGATGATGGGGGTACTGATAAAACTACTGTATTTCAGTATGATTTAAGACCTAACTTATCATCAATGACTGTAAACGCAACTACTGACCCTGCTTCAGGTACTACATTCTTTGAGCAAACTTTGTCAGTAACATTACAAAAACTAACTGCTGCACAATCAAACGAAATTAAATTGATGTGCTACAACAGGAGTCAAGTATTTGTTCAAGATATGAACGATAACGTATTCTTATTAGGAATGAATAATGGTGTAGATGTTTCTGGTGGTACTATTGTAACTGGTGCTGCTAAAGGCGATATGACTGGTTTCACTATAGAACTAAGAGCAGAAGAAAAAGAACCTTTAATATGGCTACCTGCAACAGCTGGACCAGGTGATAATGCTGGTACTGCGACTGCTAAATATCCATTTGATGGACTGTCTGATGAAGCGAATTTAATCATCACTGTAGGAACATAATTAATAATCGTTACTCAAAAAGAAAGGGAGCTATTTGCTCCCTTTTTTTATTGTGTTGAGTGTACTTTAAATTCTTCTTCTAAATCTCTTACTAATGTTGATAAATATTTAATTCTTACAGGATTACTGTAACTTCTCGTAAGTTCATGCAATTCCTTTCTTATACTTTTGATTAAAATAATTGCTGATTCTTGTTCTATTGTTTTCATTTGCTCTTTTAGTATTAGTTAATAATAATCAAATATATAAAAAATATTTTATATTCTACTATATTTTATAAAGTTTTTTTTATAATTAACACAATTAAAAACGATTTTACAATTTCTATATATACTATAAACACTTATAATTATGGCTTGGAAAGTAAAAGAAAAATACAGAGACTTTAAACCTGGTACAATGAATCTGGCTTATGGCGAATTACAACCTCACCAAATAGAAAAACTAGGCGATGAAGCTAAAAAGAAGTATTTCACAAATGATACACCTAAACCAAAAAAGAAAAAAAAGGAAGTTAAAATAGAAGAGATTAAAGTAGAGACAGAATCATATAACGAATATACAGACTAAATATGTATCAACTAGAGGTAAGTGGAACGCCAGGTAAAGTAGGTTTTGATTTATACGAAAATCTATCTTCTTTAGGGATTACTGATAAAAACTCGCTTGGAGTTACGAACAGGATATTACTTGAGTTTGTAGGTGAAACAACTAACTGGAAGAGAACAGTCATATCTTATGCTGGAGTAGCTTACCCAAGAACTGATAGATATTGGAATATATCGTTTGCAATTTGGGAAACTAATTTTTTAAACACAGTAGACAGCGAGGCTCAAAGGATAATAGGGTCGGTGTTTTTACCTCAACCTGAGATGTATACTATTAACTTCTATTATCAAACAAGCACTACAAACCTAGACACTAGTAATGCGACAAAGATTGATTTAACATCAAGACTGAACACGGAGAGGGTTGTGGATGACGCTTGGAATCAAGCTCCAGTTAGTAAATTTGTTGAATATACAGACAATGATTTAACACCAGGTAATAATGAAAATATGCAATACGGAATAAATTAATATGTATCAAGCTACTATAACAACGTTTACGGGAGAACCAAAGGAGAGTGATATTCACTATCAAAGAGTTAATACTTTTGAGAACTTAAATTCTTATGGTCTTAATGTAAATACTATTCACGGAAATACTGAATATATATTAGTTGAGTTTATAGGCAGAAATACAAATTTTTATAGAACAGCTAATTTTATTAGTAACACATATCCTTATGACGCTAATAGTAGATACTGGGCTTTAGATTTTGATATATTTTCAACAGGAGATAACGGTAGTACAGTTGTAGACACAAACGCCTGGAGGAGGTCAGGAAAAGTGTTTTTAAAATCTCCTGAGATTTATACGATGAACTGGTATGTAAATCCTACCTTTACGAATCTTGACGTAGCTAATTGCACGTCAATAGGTTTAACAACAGTTTTAAATTTAGAAAGAACAATAGACGACCCTTATGTCTCAGCACCTGTAATCACTTATAGTGAATATGCGACTAATGACGTAAGCCCGTCAACTAATAATACTAATGTAGAATATGGAACGCAAACAGCATAAAAATAAATCTGAAATATCGGTACTACATTTATCGGAATATAACCTACCGTCTATTGGTGAGTTTTCAAATAAGAATTACATATCTTTCGGTGAAGATAACTTATACCCTCAATACTTACTAGAACTATATAATGGTAGTAGTATTAATAGCGCTATTATAAAAGGTGCTTCAGCGATGATTTACGGTGAAGGTTTAGAAGCTACAGATAGAGAAACCAGCAACGAACATAAAGAACAGTGGTTACGTTTAAAGTCATTATTAAGACACTCACAGAAAGACCTTTTAAAGTGCCTAGCGTTTGATTTAAAGCTGTTTGGAATGTGTTATGTAAACGTAATATGGAATAAGCCTAGAACTAAAATAGCAGAGATGTATCACGTTCCAGCTCAATACATAAGAAGTGGAAAGAACAATAGCTACGGGATGGTAGACACTTACTTTTATAGTGCTGATTGGTCTAACGAAAGAAAGCACAAGCCTAGAACTTATAAAGCGTTTAGTGATAGAGACAGAACAGAGGCTAGTCAAATACTATGTATTAAAGACTACTCACCTGGAAGTCATTATTATTCGCTACCAGACTATCAGGGCAGCACTTCGTGGATAAATTTAGATATGGAGATAACCCAATTTCACCTCAACAATATCAAGTCGGGTATGTTCCCCAGCCTTGCTATTTCTATGAGTAATGGAATTCCTAGTCAGGAGGAAAGAAGAAGGATAGAAAGGCAAATTAACTCAAAATTCTCGGGGTCGCAGAACGCTGGGCGCATATTACTTACGTTCAATGATGGAAAAGATACAGCTCCTGAGATAGTACCTATTACTTCAAATGATAATAGCGAAAGTTACCAATTTTTAAGCACAGAAACTACAAGAAAAGTTCTCACAGGACATCGTTGTACCAGCCCACTCCTCTTTGGCGTTAATGGAAATTCATCTTTCGGTAATAATGCTGACGAGCTTAAAGACAGTTTTAGTTTGTATATGAATTCAGTAATCAGACCAATGCAAAACACTTTACTCGAGGGAATGAAAAGTTTGTTTTCTATAAACGAAATAGACTTAGACTTGTATTTCGTTTCATTAAAACCAGCGGACTTTATTGATATAGAAGCGGTGTCTAAAATAGATGAATCTGAACAAGAAAAAGAAGGTATAGATGTAGAAGAAAATGTACCTACTGCTGAAGTGGTAGAAACCCCTGAAGATACTACCGAAGAAGTGGAAGAAGAAGTGGTAGAAGAACCGTTAGAAAAAGAGGCGTCCTACAATGGTGCGCAGATTAGTAGTGCAATAGATATTATTGCAAAAGTTGGGGAAGGTATTCTAACAAAAGAGCAGGCTACAGTATTCTTAATACAATTCCTACAATTACCCCCTGCTGTTGCAAAAGGATTCTTTAGTGAGGGTGATAGTGCTGTAGAAAAACTTACAGAATCTATAAACCTAAAAAAAAGTAAGGGTAAAAAAGAGGATTTGTCGGAATATGCAGGGAAAGAAATACTATCAAACTTAAAAAGCACAGAGGTTGATAAGAATGAATGGTTTGAATTAGGCGAAATAGACGCACAGGACACAAGTACAGACACAGAAGAAAAGTTCCAAGCGTTTGCTAACCAGCATTTAAGTAAACATTACAAATTTGCTAGCGCTTATAAAATACCTTCTAACCCTAATAGCCCAAAGAGTGATAGTAACGCTGGATTAATAAGAGTTTTGTATAGATATTCTAGGAATTTAAAAGCCAATAGCAGAGAGTTTTGTAAACAAATGGTAGGGCTAAGTAATGCTGGTACTTTATATACAATTAACAATTTAAAACAAGCTAAAAATTTAACTGTTAATAAAGGGTTCGGTCCTAATGGTAGCTCAACGTATGACGTCCTAAAATGGAAGGGCGGGATTTACTGTCATCATTATTTTGTACGTAAATTCTACGTAAGGAAAAGAGTACCTAAAGGTACAAAAGTAACAATAGACGGAAAGACGTATAAGGGCGGTGCGTATCTTCCTAATGGTAGTTTAAATATGTTTAGAAATAGCTTTTTGCAGGAAGTTAATAGTGGCAGGTTTGCTTCAAGTTGGAGAAAAATTAAAGAACAGGAATCTAGTAGACCAGCCCCAACAATAGCTCCTATTAACACACCAACAAGAGGTAAATACAATTAAAAAAATATGGCAATACAGCATACACTTTTCATAAGCACGGACAGAATCAAGCGAGATACTTCTATCGGAGGCTCGGTTTCAGACCAGCTATTATTCCCTTATATACTAATGGCACAAGATAGGTATATATTACCTGTGCTTGGTACTGATTTATATAATAAATTAATATCAGATATTCAAGGCAGTAGTTTAGCAGGAGCATATCTAACGCTTTTACAAACTTACATACAGCCTGCGCTCGTGCAATTTAGCTACGCTACGGTACTACCGTTCCTTAGGCTTAGAATGGTAAATAATTCAATAGTCACAATGACTAGCGAGCAGGGTTCAAGTGTTTCTCATTCCGACTTAAAACCTTTAATTAATGCGAGCATGGACCATGCAGAGTTTATGAGACAAAGGTTGATAGATTATATAAGTAATAATACAAGTAGTTTCCCTGAGTATAGTTCAAACACAGGCGCTGACCTTTCACCGACCACAAACAACTACTACGCTGGTCTAAATCTTGATGTCTCACCAAGTAACGAAAGGATGGCTAACCTATTAAGAAAAGCAGGGGTAACTATTGTAGATTGTAACTAAGATTATGCTGACAAAAAAGACTAAAAAACAAATTAAGAACAACGAACAAAAACTTAAAAAGTATTTAAATGGCAAACTCCAAACTAACAGACAAGACAGCTCTCGCTGCAAACACAGCCAAAGATGATAAATTAATGATTGTCGACAAATCAGATACGAGTTCTAGCAGCGCAGGAACAAGTAAACGGATAGACGCACAGTACATTATACAAACAGACAAAATATCTTTAAATAATTCGGAGGTAATAGCTTTAGATGATGGGGGAGGTTCAGGAGAGTTTAAAGTATTAGTAGCTGCGCCTGGCTCAGGTTATATAGTCGTTCCTTTACAGGTTACAATTATCGCTACAGGAGCAGGGGGAACAGAAGGAGCTAATAAGGACCTGTATATAGGTTATGACGTTGACCAGACTTCTGCTTATGTTCATAAGTACGGTAGATTCTGTCAAGGACTAGCAAGTGGTAGTGTTAAAAGTTTTGTAGGGAATAATACTAATATAGGAGGTAATGGTTCAAACGGAGCAACAATAGATAATCTAGCTTTATCCGTTTGGTCTAGTGGAACTTTTGATGGAGGCTGGGCAATGGATATTTATATAACGTATCAAATAGTAAAAATAACGTAATGAAGATAACAGCAAAGCCAATATATTTTATATTAATAGTTCTTATTCTAGGAATAGGAACTTGTAATGGTCAAGACTTTTTTAAGTACGCCACTATATACGCTTCGGGTAATGTTAATACTAGCATGATAGAAAATCAAGACTATATAGCTGTTAATAAAGGTTATGAAGAAACAACTCAAATTAATCCCTATGATATTAATTTCACGGTAGGTATTAGGCGAATCGCTTTTTTTGATTTTGAGCAAAAGAAAACAACTTGGTATACAGGTTCGGAGACAAGCGTTGCTGATAATACTACTATCTCTTTTTATAATGGCTGGGAGTATTTAGCTAACTACTCTTTTATTCGTAATCGTTCTGAAACATTTACTAACAGTGATTTCTGGTTACGTTATCTTTCAAATAAAAGCGTTACTAAAATACAAGTAAAAAATGATGAGGCAAGAAATTTAGAGTATATATCTTTTGACTCTAGGTTCAGGGTAAATAAAGGAGGGTTTGATTTTACTATAGGAATGATTGGTAGGCACCACCCAGTCTATTTAAACAGTATGCCTATTGAAGATTTTTGGCAAAGTGGAGAGAGTTCGTTCCAAGAATTAGCAGAAGATTTTGGCTATTCTACTCAATTTGTTCAAGGTCAATGGCACTGGTTTAATGACAGTGAATTAATAGCTACTTCAAATGACGAGTTTTTTAAACACTATTTTGGCTCAGCTATAGCCCAATATAACCAAAACCAATTAAGTGCGTTAGGGAGCGTCTCTGAGCTTTCTGTGGCTATTGGAACGTCTTATTATTACTACACTAAAGACTTCTGGTTACTTAGTTGGGTAAATGTAATGCCTTATCACTATGGTTTAGATGAGTATTCTTATGAATACGAAGGGGTTCCTACAGACGTTGATTTAGGACTGGTGGCAGGATGGAAGATTACAAAAAATTTAGGTGTATTTGTAGAGGGAACTTATTTAGAATACTGGGAAAAACCTGTTTATGAATGGAAATTTGGGTTTAATTATTTAATATTTTAAAATGAAAAAATTAATATTGTTATTTGTATTAGTATTTAGTTATGGATTTAGTCAGACAAATTGTGAATTATGCGTTGAGCAAAATGGGTTTTATTGTGGTGATGACGAAAGTAATTGGACACAGTATTCTCCTCTTGGTTGTGTACCTAATGGCTATAATGGTCTCTATTATCTTAACGATGGTTGGTTAGATTGTGTCGATGCCAGCGATGAGGGTGGGGCTGTACCCACAACCTTAGAAGATTGTGCGATATATGACTACAATCCTTGTGATACTATCTATGTAGAAGTACCAATTATAGATACTCTTTATGTTACTGAATATATTGATTGTGCTAC